>LQAI01000004.1_pt1 | contig 302567 bp, 311 predicted proteins | sample 1535821 | NCBI WGS metagenome assembly LQAI01 (sample SAMN04331586, study PRJNA305678) | bioreactor metagenome | isolation source: bioreactor_5 inoculated with Wadden Sea sediment 1st replicate of a... | place: Germany:Bremen
AACCTACAGCCTTCGCGATGAGCAGGAAAAGTACTTTCAGCAGATGAAGAGCCAGATGGTCAGCAATCGTCAAAGGACCTGGTCGGAAGAAGGAAAGACTGGAAGGCTCTTCATCCTGTTTGTTTCTCTCATCCTCGCATCGCAAGTGCGCAGCACCTGGAAGCAGAAATTACATACTGTATTCTCTTCATCACTTGAAATGCTCGATGAAATGAAGCCTATCAGATGCATCGAACATGCAGGAAAAGCAAAACACATCACACCGTTTATCGGTCGGCAGCGTGAGATCTGTAAAGCTTTCGGGTTCACGGCCCCAAAAGGCTGCGAACTCGAGTATGAGATCAGAAAAGTTGAACCGAAGAAAAAGCGTGGTCGACCTAAAAAACCTCAGGTCGAAAAATAAATAGTACAAAATGGTGCAAAACTCATGTATAGAAGGGAAACGGACGTTTTGGGAGAAGGCGACCATTCTCCACCAGGAAGCTCATCGTCCTGAGGGGAAACTTCAGCCTGCACGGTATTCTCGACATTATTATGATTTGGCAATGCTTGCATCCTCAGAAATCCGGGAACAGGCATTATCTGATCTGGAGCTGCTTGAAGATGTGGTTGACTTCAAAAGGAAATTCTATCCGGTCGGATGGGCTCATTATGAGATAGCTGTTCCTGGTTCTCTGAAATTGATTCCGTCAGAAGAAATAAGAAATTCGGTGATAAAGGATTATAGAGCGATGCAGGATATGATATTCGGGTATAAGCCGACTATAACCGAGATTTTCGATATTTTAATTGATCTGGAAGAACAGATAAACAGGATGTAGCTACCCTCCGGAAAGAGTAGAAATAGACTTTAATAAATGAAAAAAGCCACCAGATTTCTCTGATGGCTTTGTAATAGCAGGGACAGGACTCGAACCTGCGACCTCCGGGTTATGAGCCCGACGAGCTGCCAACTGCTCTACCCTGCGACGACTTGCAAAACATATAGAATTATTAAAAAAGAGTCAAGCGGTTCTGATCCGAATTATTACACTGGCCGTGTCAGAGGTGCTTGTCAGGCATTCTGGACCACCCCCGGAAGGAAGGGAGGCCTGCTGATCCTTCATGGGGTTCCTTCTCTCATAGGCTCTGCCCCTTTATGTTTTCACTCCTTGCGCTATGGAAAAACTCATCCTATAATGCTACAATTCTAAGTAAGACCTGATTGTGTGCTTTGCACCATGATGCGTACCTGCAGCAGAACAAAACGTATAATAAAAAAAGTGGTGATGATGTATGACAGGATTCTTTATCAGTACAGGGCAGCTGTCTCTGCTTCTCTTTGCCTGTGTCGTAACAGCGATGACAGCATGGTACTGCGCCCGTAAGCGGTATCTGAAAAGATATGATCAGGTCATCAGGGAGAACGAGCATAACCTGGCGGTCTCCCTTGCTGCTGAGCGGCAGCTCTACACCAGCCTGCTTGAGCATACGACCGATGGTGTGGTGCTCATGGATATGGACTATACCATCAGGGAAGTCAACAGCAGCTTCCTGAAGATGTTCGAGTTCGCAGAGGGGGAGCTCAACGGGAAGCCGTTGTATCAGTACATCCTCTCTGACGTCTCCTGCCCGAACTACACTACCCATGAAGCCTTGATCAAATCAGATAACGACTCCTATGAGACCATCCGTATCAAGCAGAACGGAGACCCGGTCATCGTGAAAGTAGTGACCTTCACCGTCTCGATGCCCACGCTCGAAGGCGAGAAGCATGTGATCTGCTCACAGTATACCGATGTCACGGAGATGGTGCAGAAAGAACAGAAGATCTCTGAGCTTGCCTACTATGACTCACTGACAGGCCTGCCGAACAGGTATCTGCTCAAATCGAAAGCAGCGGAGATCCAGATGGACGGACGTGATACCCAGTTCTCCTTCGTCTTCATGGACCTCAACGGGTTCAAGCATATAAACGACACCCTGGGACATGAATATGGAGATGCCCTGCTGATCGCCTTCAGCAAGCGTGTGAGGGGGAACATCAAGAGACATGACTTCCTTGCCAGGATCGGAGGGGATGAGTTCGTCCTGCTGCTGCCGAACACCCCGAGGAAGATGGCCTACCGTGTGGTCGAACGTATCCACCAGGTCCTAGAGAACCCGTTCATGATCAACGGGCAGCGCCTGTTCATTGGTGCCGCAGCAGGGATCACCGGGTATCCTGAAGACAGCCATTCGGTGAAGGAACTGCAGCGCTTCGCCGACATAGCCATGTACACGGCGAAGAAACAGCACGTCCCCTATCGGTACTACAGCAAAGAGATGAGCAAGCAGTATAATGAGCGGCTGCAGCTCGAGCAGAGCCTCTCTGCGGCCCTCAAGCGGCCTCATGAGATCCTGCTGCACTATCTGCCGGTCATCGATCTGGAAGACTTCTCCGTGCTCTCCTTCGAAGCGCTGTGCAGATGGGACCACCCGGAACAGGGCCTGATCTCCTCTGCGAAGTTCATCCAGATCGCCGAAGACTCACAACTGATCTACGACCTGGGTACTCTGGTGCTGAAGAAAGCCTTCAAACAGGCATACCGGTGGAAACAGGCAGGCTATGATTTCACCGTGACGGTGAACCTCTCAGCCAAGGAGCTGGTACTGCCGGGTACCATAGGCAAGCTGCGCCGGCTGCTCAAGCAGTATCCCGGGGTGGAGCACCAGGTGGAACTGGAGATCACCGAAGCGGTATCCATGCTCAATCTGGAAAAAGGCAAGGAGTCGGTACGGCAGCTCAAAGACCTCGGGTTCAGCATCATCCTGGATGACTTCGGTTCAGGCTACTCCTCTCTGACCTTCCTGAGGGAACTCGAAGTCGATCGTCTCAAAATCGACAAACACCTCATCGAGGATGCCCGGTACTCCAATGCCACAGGCCTGATCCTCAAAGGGCTGCATCACCTTGCCTCGATCATGGATGTGGATATCATAGCAGAAGGGGTCTCGACCATAGAACAGCGGCAGCTGCTTGAATCGATCGGCTTTCGCTACCTGCAGGGGTTCCTCTTCAGTGAGCCGGTACCGGCGCAGGAGATCGATCAGGTCCTTGCCCGATTGGCACAAAGTAAACATTTTCTCCAGCATTCTCAGCGAAATGAGTCAAAACTACACAAGGTCAAGGCCTGAAAATCGAACTGGGTCAAAAAGAAACAACAAGTCTTTTTGACCCAGCAAGCTTGTTTTTTCTGCTACAGTCTTGAAGATTATTAATTATATATGTAGAAACAATATAAAAGAAAATATCACATTTCTTGAAAAGTTGGCACACCTTATGCTTATATGTAAGTGAAACAACAAACAATAAACACGGAGGTGTGATATGAAATACGTAGTGACAAGAAAACCAAACGGATTGAACTACATGGATGAGTTCGACAGATTCTTCGGGAACTTCTGGGATCTTCCATCGAAAGGCATCACTGCCGCACGAGTGCCGTCAGTAGACGTCAGAGAGACCGATGATGCATATGTGCTCGAAGCAGAACTCCCGGGATTCGGTGAAGGCGATGTAGAAGTCAATGTGGAGAAACACATCCTGCACATCTCTTCCAAGAAGGAAGAGACCAAAGAGGAAGAGAAGGGTGAGTACCTGATGAAAGAGCGATCTGTGAGCTCCTTCCAGAGAAGCTTCGCACTGCCGGAGCAGGTAGATGAAGAGCAGATCACAGGTGAGTTCAAGAACGGTGTCCTGACTCTGACCATCCCGAAGACCCTGTAGAGAAACCCAAGAAGATCGCCATCAAACTCGCTTCATAGAGACAGTTCGATCCAGAGCGGGAAGAAGCCGGTAGCATACCGGCTTCTTCTGCGTTCAGGGACCGCTACCAGGTCACTGAATAATCGACCGGCTCCGCAAGAAGCAGAAAGTCTATGATCGGGATCCTGAACTCCACCTGCCTGGCAGAGAGCTTCGTACCGTTCTTCACCGAGACGACAGGCGTCTCAGTATTGATGATCAATGATATGTAGGAACGCTCTATGGCCCCGGGTCCCTCCTCTCCAAGCAGATAGCTGATCATATCGAGGTAGTCTGCTTCAGAGACCCCGATATTCTCCTCAGGACCGAAGATCGAGAACGAAGGGTCCTTCAACAGGGGGATCAGCTCGGTGAGTTCGCCGTAGTTATCGATATCGAGATAGAGACGCAGGGTATGCAGGTCCCCTCGTGTGGAGAAGTCGAACAGTGACTCGAGCTTCAGCTCATCGTTGACATCGTTGAAGAAGGCCTCGGCATTCCCGAACTGGAAGGTCCCGGTATAGCGGTTCTTCTCCAGCTCGAAGAGCTCAGCACGGGAGGCATAGGGAGATTCGTTGATCGAATCCTGCAGCTCCTTCATGTTGATATCGGTGACATCAGACTCCTCTTCCGGGAGGAAGACGGTGAAGTCCTCCACTACGGCATTGAAGAACTCTTCGACGGTGACATCGAAATAGACCGAACCGGAGGAATCGATATCGATGAAGATCTCCTGCTCGATGGTGCAGGAAGAGAGTGCAATCGATCCGAGAAGCAGCAGCATCACATATCTGAGGGTATGTGCAGGTTTTCTTATCATGAATCCTATTCCTTTACAGGTCTGTGTTGAAAGATCGAATACCGGAAGGCAGGTGTGGGAAGTACGGGCCGATCCAAGTATGTATCTCTACTATACAGAATCTCAGAACTTTTTCAAAGTTACATTTTCTCTTTTCAGGTGTTTATCACTTGAGTAATTAACTCAAACTATGCAGTATTGGTGACGGTACGTGCTATAACTATTAACATATATGGGACATTTTTGATGAAACGTAAGAACATCTTCTATACGATCGTACGGTTCTCCCAGAGACATTCAAGGATCGTGATCGGTCTCACGATCCTGATCACGATCGGTTTTGCCTTCTCTGCAGCGACGATACAGCTCAATGCCGATTACTCTTCTCTGCTTCCTCCCGATGATGAGAGCAACCTGATGTACCAGGAACTCGGGGATGGGGAAGATGTCAGAGATAACCTGATCATTACCTTTCAGGCTGAGGAGATCTTCACTCCTGAGGTGCTTTCTGCACTGGAGCAGGTCGTGGAGAAGATAGAAGCGTTCGATAACATCGGGGTGGGAACACACCCGTTCTCTCTGGTGACCGCAGTGAAGAAGGGTACCCGCCTGGTGATCGTCCCTGCCAATCCCCATACCGGGGATGAGCCATGGAGTGAGGAAGAGGCCTCCCTGTTCAAAGCACGCATACTCGCAGACCGGGTAGCGCGGAACCTCGTAGTCTCCGAGGACGGCCAGATGATCCTGCTCTACTTCCCTGTCACCGTAGATGCATCAACGAGTGCGGATCAGTTCGCAGCGATCGAACAGATCATCGAACCCCTGCATGTGTACGGCACCGCCGCCCTGAACGGGACGATCGCGATCAATGACCGGGTCATGTTCTTCCTTGTCCGGGACCTGTTCACCCTTCTTGGTATATCGTTCCTGGTCATCATGATCGTCTATTACCTGAGCTTCCGGGCAAAGCGTTCGGTCTTCCTTCCTCTCACGGTCGTGGTCTTCGGAGTCATCTGGTGTCTCGGGATCATCTCGCTGCTCGGCTATGACCTGACGATCTTCAACATCATAACCCCTCCTCTGGTCCTTACCCTCGGGAGTTCCTACAGCATCCACCTGCTCAACGAGTACTACAGGAGCAGCAAGACGATCAGAAGAGTGAACGATAAGACCTGGCTTGCCGGGGCTGTCTCCCACATCAACAAGACTATCATCCTTGCCTGTCTGACCTCGGTCGCCGGCTTTCTCAGCCTGCTGGTCACGCAGATCGAGCAGTTCCGTGAGTTCGGTATATCGACAGCGATCGGTATCTCCGTCTGTGCCGTGCTCACACTCTTCTACCTCCCTGCAGCACTGCACCGCCTCTCGAATCCCAAGGAGTCTCAGAAGAAGCACGTGAGAGAGGGCAAGCTCACTGAGATCGTCATCAACATCGCGGATGTGGTCGTCGCCCACTGGTACTATATCCTGGGACTGTTCGGCCTGCTGATCATCGGCTTTGCCTTCGCCTATCCGCTGGTCGAGTTCGAGACCAACTATACCAAGTATTTCGCCGAAGATGATCCGCTGGTGGTGAGTTCGAACCGCTATACCGAACGTATCGGGGGAGTGGATCAGATCTTTGTCACCCTGCAGGCTCCTGAAGGGGAGAGCGGGTACTTCCTGCGCCCTGAGATCCTCAGGGCCGTCGATGAGTTCGAGATGAATACGATCGAACTGACCGATGATATCACCCATGATCTCTCCTTTGCCAGCTACGTCAAGTTCCTTGATGGGGTCATGGACGGGAAGGAGGACATCCCTGATTCTCCCGGCCTGATCATGCTGCTCTCGCGGTATCTCGGACTCATCTCCAAGATGGATACCAACAACAAAGAACTGCGGATGCTGATCAACGAGGACCATACCGAGCTGACGATCACCTTCCGATACCGTGATACGGCCAATATGGCGACGACCGGACTGGAGAATACACAGAATGTCCTTGCTGCGATCGATCACAGCAGTGAGCTGCTGCCCTCTGATGTCCAGATGATCACCTGGGGCAACGGTGAACGCTATCTGGCCCTCAGCGAGATGATCCAGAGTGATCAGCGCAGATCGACCACCGCATCGGTCCTGGTGGTCTTTCTCATCACCGCTGTGACCTTCGGTTCGATCGGGTTCGGCCTGTTCTCGATCATCCCGATCGCGGTGGGGATCATGGCAAACTACATATTCATGGTCCTGTTCAACATTCCCTTCGATATGATCACCATGGGATTCTCCAGTGTCACCGTCGGGGTCGGTATCGATGATGCGATCCATTTCATCCTCAGGTACAGGGAGATCGCACGGGAGTCGGATCAGAGCCTCAAAGAGACGATCCACCAGACCATCGTGCAGACCGGTCGTCCGATCATGCTCACTTCCATCTCCATCATCTCAGGACTGATGGTCCTCTCCTTCGCCAGCTTCATGCCGGTGCGGTTCTTCGGGATCCTCATCTCCATCGCCCTGTTCAATACCCTGCTGGCAACACTGTTCATCCTCCCTGCCCTGATGTACGGCGGACTGAAGTATACCGGATTGCTGAAGCAGCGACTGCATCCTGACCGGATCATGAACAAGCGCCTTCCCTAGAAGCTGGGATCGGTCCGACTCTTCCCTGCCCGTCGTCTGATCGCGCCTGGTCCGATGACGATCAGCAGAGCGCATCAGAACCTTCGTGCCTGGTAAGCTGCAGAGTCCCTGCTCCGGCAGGGCGGGCCTTTGGCCCGCAGCTCTCCGGTATCGACGGATCCGTCGTTCTCCTCATCATACATCTTCATGACAGATGATACCTCGTGTGCTGCAGCTGTGAGAATTCGCTCTGCTCACTTGCCGTCAGAGTACCTCTATGGGTATCTTATGGTATGGGAAACAGGCTACGAACACATAGACCAACCGGGATCCAGCCATCGGGTGCATCTCACCTGCGGGGGGCTCATCCCGGTATACGAAGGCGGTAAGAGATGAGAATAGATAAGATGACAGTCAAGCTGCAGGAATCGCTGCAGGAGGCAGATTCACTGGCACGGGAGTACCATCATGGGGCTATCGGACTTGAGCACCTGCTCCATGCCCTGCTCAGTCAGCAGGACGGGATCGTCAGACCGCTGATCTCGACGATCGGCGTGGATGTCCATGCAGTGCAGCAGCAGCTGAACGAGCGGCTGAACTCCATGGCCAGAAGCTATGGCGATACCCAGCCGCAGCTGACGATCTCCCCGGAACTCTCTGCGTGCCTGCACGGGGCAGAGCAGGAGGCATCAGCCCTGCATGATGAGTATACCAGTACCGAACACGTGCTCCTTGCCGCGGTGAAAGGACAGGCTGCAGTAGCGACGCTGCTCCAGCGTGCCGGGATCACCACCGCGAACCTGCTGAAGGCCCTGAAGAACGTCAGGGGCTCTCAGCGGGTCACCGATCAGAATCCCGAGGCAAAGTACCAGGTGCTGGACAAGTACTGCAGAGACCTCACCAGACTGGCCAGACAGGAGAAGCTCGATCCGGTCATCGGCCGAGATGAGGAGATCAGGAGAGTCATGCAGGTGCTCTCTCGAAGGACCAAGAACAATCCGGTACTCATCGGCGAACCGGGAGTCGGTAAGACGGCCATCGCTGAAGGACTGGCACGGAGGATCGTATCGGGGACGTCCCTGACCTGCTGAAGTCCAAACGGCTGCTCTCCCTCGATCTGGGGCTCTGGTCGCCGGAGCGAAGTATCGGGGTGAGTTCGAAGACCGACTCAAGGCAGTGATCACCGAAGTGGAACAGGCTGACGGGCAGATCATCCTCTTCATCGATGAGCTGCACACAGTCATCGGGGCCGGAGCTGCAGAGGGCTCGACCGATGCCTCGAACCTGCTCAAGCCTGCCCTGGCACGGGGTGAGCTCAGAGCCATCGGAGCTACCACCCTGGAAGAGTACCGCACCTATATCGAGAAGGATGCTGCCCTCGAGCGAAGGTTCCAGCCGGTCTTCACCGCAGAACCCAGCGTGGAGAGTACCATCGCGATCCTTCGCGGACTCAAGGAGCGGTATGAGGTCCACCACGGTGTGCGTATCAAGGATGAGGCGCTCATCGCTGCGGCGACCCTCTCTGACCGGTACATCTCATCACGATTTCTTCCCGATAAGGCCATCGACCTGGTCGATGAGGCTGCGAGCAGGATGAAGATGGAGATCGAGAGCCAACCGACCGAACTGGACAAGATCGAACGGCGGATGCTGCAGTTGAACATCGAGAAGCAGGCCCTCACCCGGGAAGTCGATGCGGCTGCTGTGGAACGAAGGAAGAAGATAGAACAGGAACTGGCAGGTCTGCAGAGCACGAGAGACGGGATGCATATGCAGTGGAAGAGTGAGAAACTGATCATTGATGAGATCCGACAGAGCAAGGCGACGGTGGAGAGCCTGAAGGCAGAAGAGGCACAGGCGATCAGGGACGGGAATCTGACTCGAGCTGCAGAGATCAAGCATGGGGCCATCCCGGAGCTGGTCGAGCGGATCAGTACCAAGAGCCAGGAGCTCAAGGATATGCAGCATGAGCGTCCTCTGCTGCGTGAGGAGGTCTCTGAAGACGATATCGCGGCAGTCGTCTCCCAGTGGACCGGTATCCCGGTGACCAAGATGCTCTCCTCGGAGCTGGAGAAGTACCTGAAGCTCGAGGAGATCCTCACCAGGCGGGTCGTCGGACAGAAGGAGGCCATCCGGGCTGTGGCGAACGCCATCCGAAGGAACAGGGCCGGGATCAGTGATGAGAACAGACCTCTGGGATCCTTCATGTGCATAGGACCGACGGGAGTGGGGAAGACCGAGCTCGCCAGGACCCTGGCTGACTTCCTCTTCGATGACGAGCGGGCCCTCACCCGTATCGATATGAGTGAATACATGGAGAAGCACACCGTATCACGGCTGATCGGAGCACCTCCGGGGTACGTGGGCTATGAGCAGGGAGGACAGCTCACCGAAGCGGTGAGAAGGCGTCCCTACTCGGTCATCCTATTCGATGAGATCGAGAAGGCCCACCCTGATGTCTTCAACATCCTGCTCCAGCTGCTCGATGACGGCAGACTGACTGACGGGCAGGGGAGGATCGTCGACTTCCGTCACGTCATCATCGTCATGACCAGCAACCTGGGCAGTGATCTGATCCTGCGCAGCGAAGACCTCGATCAGGTCCGCCCGCAGATCAAGGAGCTGATCAGCCGGACTTTCAAACCGGAGTTCCTCAACAGGATCGATGAGCAGCTGCTCTTCGAACGGCTCGACCGGGATGCGATCAGGACCATCGTGAGGATCCAGATCGATCGGCTCAGGAAGCGGCTGGTACAGAGATCTATCGAACTGCATGTGGATGAATCGCTGATCGATCAGCTCGCACAGCAGGGGTATGATCCGCACTACGGCGCGCGGCCGGTCAAACGTGCGATCCAGACGGTGGTGGAGAACCCGCTTTCGGTCTTCCTGCTCGCACATGAACAGAAGGAGATCCATCTCGGCTATGAGGACGGGAAACTCACGATCCGATGAGATAGCGTGAGCGGATCGCCTCATAGGCCTCGGGGGTATCGGCATCCATGATGATCTCCTCGAGGCCGCACGGAAGTGATCTACGCTGCAGGCGGCAAAGACCTCCCGCATCGAAGCGGTGGGAGGAAGGCTCAGGATGACTTCCCGTACAGACCTCTGCAGCAGGACCGGATGACCGGGGACCCCGCCGAAAGAGGGCTGGATGATCTCAGGGGGATTCTCTGTGCTCAGAAAGCGATCGAGGAGCATCGTATAGGTCTGAGCGGTCACCAGAGGCAGGTCTGCGAGCATGATGAACAGCAGAGGGGCACTGCTGTGTCTGATGCCCTCCTGGATCGATGAGAACATCCCCTCATGATAGATGGGGTTCTCCCATACAGAGAGCTTCTGCTTCTGCGGGGAGCTCCTCAGGTGCTCCTCGAGTGCCTGTGAGCGGTATCCCGAGACGACGATCAGATGATCTGCGACCAGTGCGGCGCTCTCGAGCACATGGTCGATCACCGGTGTGCCGCCGGAGGGGGAGGAAGAGTTTCCAGGAGTTCATACGCGAAGAGGTCCCTGCTGCAGGGATGATGCAATCGATCATGGAGAACCTTACCATGATTGCATAAGATTGCCAATATCCCTATAATCGACAGTCATGATCGCAACATACATAAACTGTCTTACCGTACTCATAGGATCGCTGCTGGGGCTGCTGTTCCGGAAGAAGATCCATGATGACCTCAAATCGGTGATCTTCGCCAGTGCCGGGCTCATCTCGCTGCTCGTCGGATTCAGCATGGCACTGAAGACCGAGAGCTATCTGATCATGCTCCTGTCCATCGCTCTGGGCGGCGGTATCGGGTATCTGCTCGATATCGAGCAGGGGTTCATCCGGCTGGGGATCTTCTTCGAGCGTATCTCCAGCAGGAGAGGCCCTGAGGTCTCGGTGCTCGATGAGTCGAAGAACTTCGCCAAGGGGTTCCTCGATGCATCGATCCTCTTCTGTGCAGGGGCCATGACCATCGTCGGGGCCATCAATGCCGGGACCATGCAGGACTATGAACTGATCCTGATCAAATCTGTCATGGACGGGTTCATGGCGATCATGTTCGCCGCCGCATACGGGCCGGGCGTGCTCTTCTCCATCGTGACGATCCTGATCTATCAGGGTGGGATCACCCTCGCTGCAGGCTCTCTTGCACCGCTGCTCGGAGAGCAGGGGCTCAACGGCCTCTCCGCTGTCGGCGGGGTCCTGGTCATGATGATCGGATTCAATCTGCTGTCGATCAAAGAGTTCAAGACTGCCAACTTCCTGCCCGCTCTGCTGTTCGTGCTGCTGTTCACTGCCATCTCTCCCTGGATCTCAGAGTTCTATCTCTCGGTCATCAGCTGAAAGCGACACCGGAAGGATCTGCATGCTCTGTTGACGGCCTATCGTCGTACCAGAGGGGGGCAGGTCAGATGGTATGCACTCACACACACGAACGAGGCGCTCCTGAGAAGGAGCGCCTCGTTCGTGTGTACGGTGGGTCGTATGGCCCGTACCGGCAGTCTCTGCCTGGCTGCCTCACGGAGCCTGTGAGCGTACCGTGAGGCAGTGGTCCGGACACAGGCTGCGAAAGCGGTGAGGTGTCCGGATGCAGAGGTGCCGATGGGTCACTTCGTATACTTCTTCGCCTCATCGAGTACCGCATCATAGGCAGCAGGTTCACTGATCGGGCAGGGCTTCACTCGCCATATCTGGTCGTTGTATTCGCCGATGGTCCTGTCTGACGAGAACTTGCCTGATGCTGCGATGTTCAGTACCGCCTTGCGGTTCCAGGCTGCACGGTCTTTGTAGAGCTCCATCGCAGCGCTGTGGGCCTTGTCATACGAGGCCAGATCAGCGAAGTGCATGTACCGGTCACCCTCATCGAAGAGCATCTTGCGCAGCGGTTCGAAGATCCCCGGCTCGGCGAAGTTGAAGAACCCGGTAGTGATCAGATCCACAGCCCGCTTGATCTCCGCATCCCGGAAACACCAGTCATACGGTTCATAGGAGGAACGCAGAGCGCTGACCTCCTCGGCGGTATGGCCGAAGATGAACTCGTTCTCCTCTCCCGCCTCCTCGACGATCTCGATGTTCGCCCCATCGAGGGTCCCGATGGTCAGCGCCCCGTTGCACATGAACTTCATGTTCCCGGTACCTGAGGCTTCGGTGCCTGCGGTGGAGATCTGTTCTGAGATATCAGTCGCGGGGATGATCTTCTCAGCCATCGATACCCGGTAGTTGGGCATGAAGTAGACCTTCAGTGCACCCCCGATGGCCTGGTCGCTGTTGATCACTTGGGAGATGTTGTTGATCAGCTTGATGATGAGTTTGGCCATCATATAGCCAGGGGCGGCCTTCCCGCCGAAGAGGAAGGTGATCGGGGTGAAGTCTTCGGGGATACCGTCTTTCAGGCGATTGTAGATCATGACGATATGCAGCGCATTGAGCAGTTGTCGCTTGTACTCATGGATACGCTTGACCTGCACATCGAAGATGCTGTAGGGGTCGATCTCCCAGCCGAACTCTGCCTTGAGGTAGTTTGCAGCCTCCTTCTTCGCCGTGAGTTTGACCGTATCGAAGGCCTCCAGGAAGGCCGGGTCCTCAGCATGGGGCTTGAGAGCGGTGAGACTGGAGAAGTCGGTGATCCAGGAACTGCCGATGGTCCGGGTGATCAGCTCGGCCAGGGGAGGGTTCGAACTGAGCAGCCATCTGCGCTGGGTGATCCCGTTGGTCTTGTTGTTGAACCGTTCGGGGAAGATGCTGGCGAGCTCGGGGAACATGGTGCTCTTGAGCAGCTGGGTATGCAGGGCGGCGACACCGTTGGTCGAGTGTGAACCCACGATACAGAGGTTCGCCATGCGGACCTCTTTGGTGAACCCCTCTTCGATGATGCTGATCTTTCGCAAGGTCGCATGGTCTCCGGGGAAGAAGGTGATCGCCTTCTGAAGGAATCGCTGATTGATCTCGAAGATGATCTGCAGATGTCTGGGCAGGTTCCGCTCGAGCATCTCGACCGGCCACTTCTCCAGAGCTTCGGGCATGAGGGTATGGTTGGTATACCCGAGGGTCCGGACGGTCACATCCCAGGCCTGCTCCCAGGAGAGTCCCTCATCATCGATGAGGATCCGCATCAGTTCGGGGACCGCGAGGGAGGGGTGGGTGTCATTCATCTGTATCGCGGCATAGTCGGGGAATTGCATCCAGGACTTGCCGGTCTTCCTGAATCGTCTGATGATGTCGGCAAGTGAGCAGGCGACGAAGAAGTACTGCTGCTGGAGCCGCAGCTCCTTACCGAGATAGAGGTTGTCGTTGGGGTAGAGGACCTGGGTGAGGTTCTCTGCCATCACCTTGGACTTCACCGCTTCGACATAATCGCCTTCGTTGAAGTCCTGGAAGTTGAAGTCCTCTGCGGCCTTGGCACTCCAGAGTCTCAGCGTGTTGACGGTTTTCCCGCCGAACCCGACGATCGGCATGTCGTAGGCGACCCCGATGACCTGCTTGGTATCGAGCCATTTATAGTAGGTCCTGCCGTGCTCGGTGATCGTCTCGGTGTGTCCCCCGAAATTGACCTGGAAGGTCAGATCCCGTCTCTCGATCTCCCAGGGGTTCCCGTGGCGGAGCCAGTTGTCAGGCTGTTCGACCTGATAGCCCAGTTCGATCTTCTGTCTGAAGATCCCGTAGTTGTAGCGAAGACCGTATCCGTAGGCAGGGAGGTCCATGGTAGCCATGGAGTCAAGGAAGCAGGCTGCCAGTCTGCCGAGGCCTCCGTTTCCGATACCGGCATCCACCTCATGCTCTATGATCTCCTCATAGGTGTAGCCCAGCTCATTGAGCGCTGTGCGCACCTCCTTCTCCAGTCCCAGGTTGATGACATTGTTGGTCATCGCCCGTCCCATGAGGAACTCGAGTGAGAGATAGTAGATGCGTTTGACATGTCTGTCATGATGCGTCTGCAGGGTATGCGTCCACTGATGCATGATCCTGTCCCGTACGGTATATGCCAAAGCCATGAATCGATCATGGTCCGTAGCTGAATAACGATCACTTCCAATAGAATATTTCAGATGTTCAGCATAGTCCCATTTGATCGATTCGACCTCATTTCCCATTCGAATATGCGTAGGATCCATAATCCCTCCCTTGTAAACCGGTTTAGTAGCTCTACATCAACTATACACATAACATGAGACTATTTTCAATACTAGCTATAAAATCTATTGACAAAAAGAGATTGCTTTGGTACTTTTCAGCCTACGTGGTTTTGTCTTCGAACAGCAGTGAGAAGGCGCACCAAACGCCCCTGTAGCTCAGTCGGTAGAGCACCACCATGGTAAGGTGGGGGTCATCGGTTCAAATCCGATCGGGGGCTCGATGTGGTACTGCAAAGCGGGTTATATCTGTGCAGTGCATCATATGGTTGTTATAACTTGGCTGATGTACCCGAGATCAGTTAGTTTGGGAGACGATGATGGCAAGTAAGAAGAAAGGTCCTGTAGAGAAGATTGCTCTTCAGTGTACCGAGTGTAAACGGAGAAACTATACGACTTCGAAGAACCGAAGGAACATTCAGGAAAAACTTGAGTTCATGAAATACTGCAAGTTCGACCAGAAACACACGCTTCATCGGGAAACGAAGATCAAATAGTCGACATATGTGAATTGCGAATGTTATAGGTCAGTAGCTCCAACGGCTAGAGCGCCGGTCTCCAAAACCGGATGTTGAAGGTTCGAATCCTTCCTGACCTGCTTTTTCTTTTTTCCGTCGGAGTTAGTAATGAAAAAACTGATCAAGTATCTGAAAGAAAGCTACCTTGAGATGAAGAAGGTCGTATGGCCGACACCGGAAACAGTGGTCTCATCGACGAAGGTAGTCTTAGTATCGACTCTCATCTTTGCCGTAGTGTTGGGCCTGGTGGATTATCTCTTGCTTGAGGGTCTTTATCTTATCTTCTAGTATGATCACTGTATTAGAATACATGGAGTAAGTATGGCCAAAGGCTGGTATGTAGTTCACACCTATTCAGGGTATGAGAACAAGATTGAGAAGACCATCAGGAAACTGATGGAAGATCCTAAGATCGCAGAGACCGTCTTCGACATCAAGGTCCCCTCGGAAGAGGTGGTAGAAGTCAAAGATGGGAAACGAAAGACCTCGATGAAGAAGATCCTTCCCGGATACATCCTGCTTGAGATGGATCTCCCGAATATCGGATGGAAATATCCGTGTTCGATGATCCGCCGGATCCAGGGCGTGACCGGTTTCGTGGGTTCGCGTGATGGATCGAAACCTCAGCCGATATCGGATGAAGAGGCTCGCCGGATCTTCCAGAAGACCGGGGACATCAAATCTGACAAGGCAGCCAGACCGAGACAGTCTTTCACTATTGGAGAGCGGGTCAAGATCATCGAAGGTCCGTTCGATACCTTCACCGGAACGGTGGAAGAGGTCAACCTCGACCGAGGTAAGCTCAAGGTCATGGTCGGTATCTTTGGTCGTTCGACACCGGTAGAGGTGAATTTCCTTCAGGTGGAGAAGATCTAGAGGCGTAGGCCTCTTGCCTGAGTGTACCAAAACGGGATATGTTCCCGTCTGATGTTTGACATATATACTGTTTAATAACATATATAGTGCCCCTTCCCGAGGGGTCTTCGTATCGCCTTGGGAAGTGTAGGGAGCTTGTCGTTGACAAGCGTTTGAACCAGCATGAAGATCTACTTCATGTGAAGGAGAACTGTTATGGCTAAGAAAAAGGTTACTGCGATCATCAAATTGCAGGTACCAGCACAGAAAGCTACACCAGCACCCCCAGTGGGACCAGCTCTTGGACCCCACGGTGTGAGTGCACCACAATTCGTACAGCAGTTCAATGACAAGACGAAGAACCTCGAAGCAGGTTTGACCGTCCCTGTCGTGATCACGGTGTATGCAGACCGAAGTTTCACATTTATCATCAAGACTCCGCCTGCAGCTGTACTTGTCAAGAAAGCCTGTGGAATCAGCAAAGGTTCCGGGGAACCCCACAAAGTGAAAGTCGCGAAGATCACTCACGACCAGCTCAAAGAGATCGCTGAACTGAAGATGCCGGACCTGAATGCGAACGACATCGATGCAGGTATCAAGATCATCGCCGGTACTGCAAGAAGTATGGGCGTAGAGGTGGAGGGGTAGTTATGAAGCGAGGAAAGAAATACAAAGAAGCGCTTACGAAAGTCGACCGTGAGGCCTTCTATGGCCTTGGAGACGCACTTGCACTGCTCAAGGATATGTCCTTCGCGAAGTTCGACGAGACCGTCGAACTGGCTGTGAAGCTGAACATCAAGAGAAGCCAGTCTGTCCGAGATACCGTCGTACTGCCGAACCAGTTCTCAGAAGAGAAGAAGGTCCTGGTCTTCGCTCGAGGCGAGAAAGCTGATGAAGCCAGAGAAGCCGGCGCCACCTATGTCGGGGATGTCGATCTGGTCGAGAAGATCAGAGGCGGATGGCTGGACTTCGATGTCGCAGTCGCTACCCCTGATATGATGAAGGATGTAGGTCGTCTGGGACCGATCCTCGGTCGTCGAGGACTGATGCCTAACCCCAAGACCCGAACGGTGACGTTCGACATCAAGGCAGCTCTTGCTGAATTGAAGAAAGGTCGAGTGGAGTTCAGGGCCGACAAGACCGGTGTGATCCACCTGGCTATCGGCAAGGTGTCCATGGAAGCTGATAAGGTAGCTGAGAACGTACAGCTTGTGATCAAAGAGATCGTGCGTAAGAAACCGAGCGATGTAAAAGGCGATTTCGTAAAGAGCGTCGCAATCTCTTCTACCATGGACCCGGGGTCAAACTTGACGCACGGGCTCTGCAGTAGGATAGGGGGTATAATATGGCTGATTACCAGATAAAAGTGCAGCAGTCCAAGGTCGATGCCATCGAAGCATTGAAGAGCGAGTTCGAACAGGTGAGTGATTACATCTTCACCGACTACCGTGGACTCACGGTAGAACAGATCTCAGATCTGCGTGCGAAGCTCAGAGAGCATAATGCATCCTATAAAGTCGTGAAGAATCGATTCGCAAAGATCGCTCTTCAGAACCTGGACAGACCTGCTGTCGATGAGTATTTGAAAGGGCCTACGGCCATGGTGCTCCCTACGGGAGAATCAGGACCGGTGGCAAAGATCCTGGTCGAGTTCGCCAAGACCTCAGTGGTGACGATCAAGGGTGGTATTCTGAACAATAATGTGTTCAATGCCCAGCAAGTCGAAGATTTCAGCAGACTGCCGACACGAAACGAGCTGCTGGCATCCCTCATGGGTACCATGCGTGCACCGGTACAGAATATTGTATACGTGCTGAACGCGGTACCGACCAAACTCGTGCGTACTCTGCAAGCAGTTGCAGAAGCAAAAGAATAAGCGACATTAGTCTTCTGTTCGTAGCATGCTACTGTCGCAACATACAAATTTATTGAAGAAGGAGAAGATAATATGGCTACCAAAGATGAAATTTTAGAAGCTATCGCAAACATGACTGTACTTGAGGTCTCAGAACTGATCAAAGCAATGGAGGAGAAGTTCGGCGTGACCGCAGCTGCTCCCGTAGCTGTAGCTGCCGGCGGCGCTGCTGCTGCACCTGTTGAAGAAGTCGAAGAGCAGACAGAGTTCGATGTCATCCTCAAGAGCATCGCTGACGGGAAGAAGATCCCCGTGATCAAGGCTGTTCGAGCTATCACCGGTCTTGGACTGAAAGAGGCGAAAGACGTTGTTGAAGCGGGCGATAAGGCAGTCAAAGAAGGCGTATCCAAGGAAGAAGCAGCAACAGTTAAGGCGAAACTTGAAGAAGCTGGCGCAGTTGTTGAAGTTAAATAACACTTTTTCCCAAGACGTATATCACATGAAGACTTCTGCTGATCTGCTCAGGTAGAGCAGCAGGAGTAACAGCCACCGGACATGTTTTTTGTTCCGGTGGCCTGTTGTGTCTTTTACCGGATGCAACACAGCCTTATGGGATGGATGTTGTACAGGTAGTCCTGTGCAAGCAGTTTGTTAAGAAGAGCGGGGGTCGACACGCAGATCAGACAGGGGTCTGAAGCGAGTCCAGGTCGTTCTTCCAGAGATATGATCCAGGGGGTAACGATGCTTGCCAGTGGCAAAGCTATAGAAAGAATGTATGTGGGAGCACAGGTCGAGGAAGTCCTCGCACTGCCGAATCTGGTAGATATTCAGCTCTCATCGTACGATAAGTTTCTCCAGCGCGGGAAGCTCATAACACATGAACCTCTTGAGCTGCAGGGATTGGAAGAGGTGTTTCAATCGACTTTTCCGATAGAGAGTCCCAGCGGCGACATGATACTCGAGTATGTGGCATATACTCTAGATGAGGCCAACATCAAATTCAGTGAGATCGAGTGCAAGCAGAAGGGGTTATCCTACTCGGTACCGATCAAGGCCAAGATCAACCTGATCTTTCAGGAGACAGGCGAGATCAGGCAGAAGGATATCTATGTTGGTGATATCCCCCTCATGACCGACCGTGGTACCTTCATCATCAACGGTGCAGAGCGTGTGGTCGTAAGCCAGATCCACCGATCACCCGGGGTCATCTTCTCCCACGAGAAGGGTGTCTACTCCTCTCGTATCATCCCGTATCGCGGTTCCTGGCTCGAGTTCGAGATCGATCACAAGAAAGACCTCGTCTATGCCAAGATCGACCGAAAGAAACGCATCCTCGGGACCCTCTTCCTGCGTGCCCTCGGATATGACAGCAGAGAGAAGATTCTTGAGCTCTACTACGATTCGAAGAAACTATCATTAGCTGGATTATCTGATGCAGCGAATTTGAATAATATCGTACTCTTCAAAGACATCTTCATCAATGAAGGTGAAGAACGCAAGAAACTCTACCGTGCAGGAGACCGAGTCCATCCGCATGAGGTCGATGAACTGATCCACTCAGGTGTGACAGAGGTCGAAGTCATCGATATGGAGTCTGAGAACTCCCTGCATGCACAGACGGTCCTGCGATGTTTCGAGATCGAAGATGCGAAACACACCCGTGTGGAGAAGGGGTTCGATGAACCGACGAAGGAAGACGCGCTCGTCGCTGTCTACTCGGTACTGATGCCCGGAGAACCTATCACCCTCGAGAGTGCTGAGAAGGATCTGAACACCATGTTCTTCACCTACCGACGGTATGACCTCGGTCGTGTGGGACGGTATAAACTCAACAAGAAGTACGACTATGATGTGCCGATGGAAGAACCGGTCCTGACCAAGACGGATATCGTGAATACCATGTCACAGCTGATCAAGGTCTATATGGGTGATGCCAACGTCGATGATATCGACCACCTAGGTAACAGACGTATCAGATCGGTCGGGGAACTGATGCAGAATCAGCTCAAGACCGCATTCACCAGGATGGAACGTATTGCCAAGGAGCGCATGAACCTGGAGACCGAGACCGTCAAACCACAGGATCTGATCTCGATCAAACCCGTGGTGGCAGCGATCAAGGAGTTCTTCGGATCGAGTCAGCTCAGTCAGTTCATGGATCAGATCAACCCGCTTGCGGAACTGACTCACAACGACGACTGAACGCTCTTGGACCGGGAGGTCTCTCCCGAGACCGTGCGGGCTTCGAAGTGCGAGATGTACACTATACCCACTATGGGCGTATGTGTCCGATCGAGACTCCTGAAGGTCCGAACATCGGTCTGATCGTCTCTCTGGCGAACTATACCCGTGTGAATGATTACGGGTTCCTGGAGAGCCCTATAGAAAAGTAGTGAACGGTAAGGTCACCAGAGAGATCGAGTATCTCTCTGCGATCGATGAGGAGAAACACTTCATCGCACAGGCGAACGCTGAGATCGATGAGGAGGGTAACTTCCTCGCAGATCAGGTGTCAGTCAGACGATCGGGTGACTATATCACCAAGGACCCTGCCGGTATCTCCTATATGGACGTATCGCCGAAACAGGTAATCTCCGTGGCCACCTCCCTCATCCCGTTCCTCGAGCATGATGATGCGAACAGGGCGCTGATGGGATCGAACATGCAGAGACAGGCTGTACCGCTGGTATTCCCTGACCTCCACGTGTCGGTACCGGTATGGAGGCCAAGACGGCGTATGACTCAGGAGTCCTGATCAAGGCCAGACGGGCGGGGGTCGTTGACTATGTCACCGCTGAAGAGGTGGTGATCATACCTGATGAAGCAGCTGATGACCAGGACCGGGATGTCTATACGGTACAGAAGTACCAGAGGACCAACCAGGACACCTGTTTCACCCAGAAACCGATCGTCAGCAAAGGGCAGCATATCGCGCTGCAGCAGGCTATCGCAGATGGTCCTTCGACCTATCAGGGAGAGCTTGCTCTGGGGAGGAACGTCCTTGTGGGGTTCGTTCCCTGGAACGGATACAACTACGAGGATGCGATCCTGATCTCTGAGAAGGTGGTCAAAGAAGATATCTTCACCTCTATCCATATCAAGGAATTCACCATCGATGTGCGGGAGACCAAGCTCGGTCCTGAGAAGCTCACACGAGACATTCCCAATACCAGCGAGAAGTCCCTCGAGCAGCTTGATGCCGACGGTATCATCCGTGTAGGCGCCAAGGTGAAGTCAGGGTATATCCTTGTGGGTAAAGTCACTCCGAAGTCGGAGGCAGATTCCACACCGGAATTCAAACTGCTGAACTCGATCTTCGGTGAGAAGGCGAAAGAGGTACGTGATACGTCCCTGAAGGTGCCCCATGGTACCGAAGGTACGGTGATCGATATACAGCGTCTCAAACGTTCTGAGGGGGATGATCTTCCTCCAGGCGTTGATGAGGTGGTCAAGGTCCTCGTCGCCCGGAAGCGAAAGCTCAAAGAGGGTGATAAGATGGCCGGACGACACGGGAACAAGGGTGTCGTCGCACGGGTGCTTGCAGAAGAGGATATGCCGTACATGGAAGACGGTACCCCTCTCGATATCTGCCTGAACCCGCTTGGTGTACCTTCACGAATGAACATCGGACAGCTGCTCGAGACCGAACTCGGTTGGGCTGCTACCGTGCTCGATCAGTGGTACTCCACCCCGGTGTTCCAGTCTGCCACAGTCGAGCAGATCGAGAACAAGCTTGAAGAAGCCGGGATCCCGAAGTCTGCGAAGACGATCCTGCGGGACGGTCGAACGGGTGAACCGTTCGTCAATCCGGTGTTCTGCGGCTATGTCTATATGCTGAAGCTTGCTCACCTTGTCGATGACAAGATGCATGCACGTTCTACAGGACCCTATTCACTGGTCACACAGCAGCCGCTCGGTGGTAAGGCACAGTTCGGTGGGCAGCGACTGGGAGAGATGGAAGTCTGGGCTCTTGAGGCCTATGGTGCTGCGAACACTCTGCAGGAGCTGCTGACGATCAAGTCAGATGACATGAATGGTCGTGTGAAGATCTATGAGAGTATTGTGAAGGGTGAGCCGGCAACCAGTGCCGGGATGCCCGAATCATTTAACGTATTGGTACAGGAGCTACGGGGTCTTGCACTTGAGATGAGTATATACGATTCGAAAGGCAAGCAGATCCCGTTGACAGAACGTGATGAAGAGCTGATTAACAAAAAGGTAATCAATTCTAAGCAGGAGAACTCGTCGAATGAGAGAAATTCAGGATTTCGATAGTATTATGATAAAACTCGCCTCCCCGGAGCAGATCAGAGCATGGTCGTACGGTGAGGTGAAAAAACCGGAGACGATCAACTATCGTACCCTCCGTCCGGAAAAGGACGGTCTGTTCTGTGAACGGATCTTTGGTACCACCAAGGAGTGGGAGTGTTACTGCGGTAAGTTCAAGTCTATCAGGTATAAGGGTGTTATCTGTGACAGGTGTGGTGTGGAAGTCACACACTTCAAGGTGCGACGTGAACGTATGGGTCATATCGAACTTGCAGCACCGGTGTCACACATCTGGTACTATCGTTCTGTGCCATCAAGGATGGGACTGTTACTTGACCTCACCATGGCTGCGCTGCGATCGATCCTCTACTATGAGAAGTACGTCGTCATCAATGCCGGTGATACCGATCTGAAGTATCAGCAGCTGCTGAGTGAAGAGGAATACTACGAAGCACGCGATCGATACGGTGAGACCTTCACTGCAGGGATCGGGGCCGAGGCAGTCAAGAACCTGCTTGAGAATCTTGACCTTGAGGCACTCTCAGCAGAGCTTCGGTCAAAGATGCTCCAGAAGGGACCGAAGTCAGACAAGCGACTGCTCAAACGGATCGAGGTCGTAGAGAACTTCAGGGACTCGAAGAACAGACCTGATTGGATGATCCTCAACGTCATTCCGGTGATCCCGCCGGAGCTGCGCCCTATGGTCCAGCTTGACGGTGGACGGTTCGCCACCTCCGACCTCAACGATCTTTATCGACGAGTGATCAATAGAAACAACCGTCTCAAGCGTCTGATGTCGCTCAATGCTCCTGATATCATCATCAGGAACGAGAAGCGCATGCTGCAGGAAGCAGTCGATGCACTCTTTGACAACTCCAAGAAGAAACGGGTAGTCAAGGGTGCCTCAAACAGGCCGCTGAAGTCGCTCTCCGATATGCTCAAAGGTAAGCAGGGTCGTTTCAGACAGAACCTGCTTGGGAAACGTGTCGACTACTCGGGTCGTTCTGTCATCGTCGTCGGTCCTGAACTGAGACTCCATCAGTGCGGACTGCCCTCGAAGATGGCGCTGGAACTCTACAAACCGTTCATCATGAAACGCCTGGTGCAGAAGGGTGTCGTCTATAATATCAAGAAGGCCAAGAGCCTTGTGGAGCAGGAGACCCAGGAAGTCTGGGCGATCCTTGATGAGGTGGTCAAAGAACACCCTGTCATGCTCAACCGTGCACCGACACTCCACAGACTGGGTATCCAGGCGTTCGAGCCGGTACTTGTAGAGGGTAAGGCCATCAAGCTTCACCCCCTGGTATGTCATGCCTACAATGCTGACTTCGACGGTGACCAGATGGCTGTTCACGTCCCTCTCACACAGGCTGCACAGATCGAGTGCTGGACACTCATGCTCTCGACGAACAACCTCCTTGACCCGGCGAACGGGAATCCGGTCGTCTTCCCGTCACAGGATATGGTCCTTGGGATCAACTACCTGACCCGTGAGAAGGCAGGAGTGAAGGGTGAAGGGAAGTTCTTCGATAATATCGATGAGATCCTCATGGCGATCGACAACGGCGCTCTGAGCTATAATGCCACGATCACCTATAAGATGGCTGACGGCTCGAAGATCAAAACGACCGGTGGACGGGTCATCTTCAATGAGGCCATGCCTGATACGATCGGCTACCAGAATCGCTGTCTCGGTGATAAAGAGCTCAGAGCTCTCGTCGGTGAGACCCTCTCGCGACACAGCAACTCCGTTGCCGTTGAGATGCTCGATGCGATCAAGGATATCGGATACAAGTTCGCTACGCTCTTCGGTGCTACCATCGGCGTTCAGGACATCATCATCCCTGCCAGAAAGAAGGAGATGATCGACGATGCCAATGAGCTGGTGAAGCAGATCCAGGAGCAGTACCAGCAGGGCCATATCACTCAGGAAGAGCGGTACAACCGTGTCATCGAGGTCTGGAGTAAGACCAACGAGGACCTGACCAATGAGCTGATGGACATCCTGAAGGTGGATCAGCAGGGGTTCAACTCCGTATATCTCATGGCAGATTCCGGTGCTCGAGGAAGCAGGACCCAGATCAGACAGCTCGGCGGTATGCGTGGTCTGATGGCCAAACCATCAGGTGACATCATCGAGCTGCCGATCAGATCGAACTTCAAGGAAGGTCTGTCGATCATCGAATTCTTCATCTCGACCAATGGTGCCCGAAAGGGACTTGCCGATACCGCACTCAAGACCGCAGATGCCGGGTACCTTACCAGGCGTCTGGTCGATATCGCACAGGATGTGGTCATCAATGAAGAGGACTGCGGGACGATCAACGGTATATCGATCCGAGCCATCAAAGATGGTGAGGATATCGTAGAATCCCTGAGCGATCGTATCGTCGGTCGATTCACCCTGGAACGGGTCAAACACCCCATCACCGATGAGGTGATGATCGAAGTGAACGAAGAGGTGACCGAGGATACCGCCAAGGCGATCGAAGAGGCCGGGATAGAGTCCGTACGTATACGAACGGTGCTCACCTGTGAATCAAAGCACGGTGTATGCCAGAAGTGTTACGGCAGGAATCTTGCCACGAACAAGACGGTCAACATCGGAGAGGCTGTCGGAATCATCGCCGCACAGTCGATCGGGCAGCCCGGGACACAGCTGACCATGCGTACCTTCCATATCGGAGGGGCCGCCATGAAGTCGAGTGAGGAGAACAAGATCTCTCTTGGCTATCCTGTGATCCTCCAGTCTCTCGTCGGTAATACGGTCACATTGAGTGACGGGACCGTGGTCTTCACCCGAAAGGGGCTCATCGGTATCTCGCGGGTGCTGCGTACCATAGCAGCCTCGGAGTATGATGGACTTCTGGTCGAAGATGGTGAGAAGGTCGTCAACGGGATGCCGCTGGCGGTCAAGGACGGGAAGGAACTGCTTGCAGAAGAGATCGCCTATGTCAAGCTGCAGGATGGAGAGATCCTGCTGCTCACACAGGAACAGCAGATAGATATCAAGACCGGTTCGGAGCTGCACGTGGCCATGGGGACCTTGATCCCTGCGAACGAAGCCCTTGTGACCTTCGACCCGTTCTCAGAACCGATCATCGCAGAACAGGATGGGAAGCTCAAGTTCATCGATATCCTCCTCGGGACCACCCTGAAGGAAGAGGTGAACGAAGAGACCGGGAACGTCGAGAAGAAGATCACTGAGTATACGCTGGAGACTCTCCAACCGAGGATCGCCATCGTCGATGAGGATGATAACGAACTGTCCACCTACTTCCTGCCGGGAGCCTCCTACCTGAACGTAGAAGACGGCGCAGTGGTGAAGAAGGGAAAGATCCTTGCCAAGCTGCTCAAAGAGAGTGTGAAGACCCGTGATATCACCGGTGGTCTTCCCCGTGTCGGCGAGCTCTTCGAGGCTCGAAGGCCGAAGATCGCAGCCGTACTCTCCAAGCTTGACGGTTATGTCAGGTTCAAGGGGATCGTCAAGGCCAAGCGTGTGGTCGTGGTAGAGGATGAGTTCGGCAACGAAGGGAAGCATCTGATCCCCATGGGTAAACACCTTCTGGTACGAGACGGAGACCTGGTGAAAGCCGGTGAACAGCTGTGTGACGGAGCCACTGACCCACATGATATCCTCGATATCCTGGGAGAGAATGCACTGCAGTCCTTCCTGGTCGACGAGGTGCAGGAGGTCTACCGACTGCAGGGTGTAGATATCAATGATAAGCATATCGGTGTCATTGTGAGACAGATGATGCGGAAGGTAGAGATCATATCGGTCGGAGATACCAGCTTCATCTACGGTCAGCAGATCGACAAGTACCGGTTCAATGAGGAGAACGAGCGAGTGATGAGAGAGGGAGGGCAGTCTGCGATCGCACAGCCCCTGCTGCTCGGTATCACTAGAGCCTCTTTGAGCATCGATTCCTTCATATCTGCCGCATCGTTCCAGGAGACCACGAAAGTTCTGACAAATGCTGCTATCGCAGGCAGTAGAGATGACTTGCGTGGATTGAAAGAAAATGTTATCATCGGACACCTTATCCCGGCAGGTACTGGAATGAAGAAGTATCGTGACATCACCCTCGTCAATGAGGATGAAGATACGCTCAATGATTCAGTACAGACGGTACGTGATGCGCGAAAGCGTGATGAAGTCGAATTCTATGATGATGAAGACGAGATCGAAGAAGAAGATGTGAATGCACTATCTGGAGGTGAGGCTTAGGGTGAATGGCTGTATGTGAACCATACGGTCTGGAACAGGAACCGGTCTCCATGCTGACTTCAGATGATGATATACATGATGGTGCTGTGCAGTGGTGCACAGTGTGAAAAAATGTGAACGGAAAAGGGAGTGTATCGAAAAGATGCCCACTATAAATCAGCTAGTACGAATGGGACGTAAATCCCAGAAGAAGAAGACAGACTCACCTGCTCTGGACAGTTGTCCACAGAAGCGTGGAGTATGTACTCGTGTCATGACTGTCACCCCCAAGAAGCCGAACTCGGCTTTGAGAAAGGTCGCCAGGGTCAGACTGACCAATGGTATAGAAGTGACAGCCTATATCCCGGGTATCGGCCATAACCTGCAGGAGCACTCAGTCGTACTCCTTCGAGGCGGCAGAGTGAAGGACCTTCCAGGTGTTCGTTATCACATCGTCCGAGGAGCAAAAGATACCCTCGGTGTGAACGATCGAAGGAAGTCACGTTCTAAATACGGTACGAAGAGACCGAAGGCATAGGGAGGTAGGACATGGCTAGAAGAAAAGTCGCACCAGTCAGAGAATTGCTTCCTGACCCACGGTACAACAGTACGGTCGTTGAGAAGTTCATCAGACGCATGATGATCGATGGTAAGAAGTCGATCAGTACGAAGATCATCTACGATGCGATGAGCATCATGGAAGAGAAGGCCGGAGAGCCGGCACTCGATGTGTTCCTGAAGGCTCTTGCAAATGTGAAGCCGGTCGTAGAGGTGAAGTCCCGACGTGTCGGTGGTTCTACCTATCAGGTACCGGTCGAGATCAGGGAGAGCAGACGAGAAGCACTTGCCATGCGCTGGGTCATCCAGGCAGCACGTTCAAGAAGCGGAAAGTCCATGAGTGAGAAACTCTCTTCAGAGATGGTCGATGCATTCAACTCGACTGGATCTGCATTCAAGAAGAAGGAAGATACGCACCGAATGGCTGATGCCAACAAGGCGTTCTCTCACTACCGCTGGTAGACTGCAAGGAACCTGCAGAGACATGTCTCCCGAGCGATCGGTGGACATGTCTCTTAGTTTGTGTGTTTTTGCTTATAAAACAATAAGATACTATTGACTAAAGAGTGAATACATCCTATATTCGACAAGCTGGCGTTCAGTAAAAGCACTTTGTGCCTCCTGATGCCGGTTGGTTAGAACCAAACCCATCGTCCGTACGAGTTTGTGGATGGTTAGGTGGTTCCAGACGTAACACAGATTAATCTGTACTATGTCAGTTGGGAGAATCCTTCTACCTTTCTGACCTCTGGATCCTTACTTGACGTATCTCTATGCAAACATACAACATACGGAAATGGATCTCAGTCGTTGAAATGGTTAGTGGATAATACTAATTTTTTTAATTATTTAACTATATTTGTGATTTGGTCACAAGGAGGAACGGATGGCTAAAGAGAAATTCAAGAGGACGAAACCACATATCAATGTTGGTACTATCGGACACGTCGACCATGGTAAGACTACTCTTACTGCGGCTATCACCATGCACAGTGCACGTAAGATGGGTGATAAGGTAATGAGCTACGAAGATATCGATAACGCTCCTGAAGAGAAAGCGCGAGGTATCACGATCAACACAAGACACGTTGAGTACCAGACTGAAAAACGTCACTACGCTCACGTGGACTGTCCGGGACACGCCGACTACATCAAGAACATGATCACCGGTGCTGCTCAGATGGATGGATCTATCATCGTCGTCGCTGCGACTGACGGTGCTATGGCTCAGACGAAAGAACACATCCTTCTTGCTCGACAGGTAGGTGTGCCTTCACTGATCGTCTTCATCAACAAATGTGACCAGGTCGATGATCCGGACCTGATCGAACTGGTAGAAGAAGAGATGAGAGACCTCCTCACAGAGTATGAATACCCTGGTGATGAGACTCCTGTGATCAAGGGTTCTGCGTTCCAGGCAATGGAAAACCCCGATGACCCCGAAGCTACGAAGTGTATCGAAGAGCTGCTCGAAGCAATGGACACATACTTTCCACTGCCCGAACGAGCTGTCGATAAGCCCTTCCTGATGCCTATCGAGGATATCTTCTCGATCCAGGGACGTGGTACTGTCGTAACAGGACGAATCGAACGAGGAATCGTGAAAGTCGGTGAGGAGATCGAGATCGTCGGAGTCAAGGACACTCGAAAGACCGTATGTACCGGTGTCGAGATGTTCAACAAGCTGCTTGATGAAGGTCAGGCCGGTGATAACATCGGTGCTCTTCTTCGAGGTGTTGACAAGAAAGACGTCGTTCGAGGACAGGTGCTCGCTAAGCCGGGAACCATCACTCCTCACAAGAAGTTCAAGGGAGCGATCTACGTACTGAGCAAAGATGAGGGTGGACGACACTCACCATTCTTCTCAGGATACCGACCCCAGTTCTATTTCAGAACGACTGACATTACCGGTACTGTGAACCTGCCTGAAGATAAGCAGATGATCATGCCTGGTGACAACACGGAAGTAATCGTAGAGCTGATCTACCCGATCGCTATGGAAAAAGGTCTTAAATTCGCAATTCGTGAAGGTGGCCGAACTGTAGCAAGTGGTCAGGTTACAGAGATAATCGAATAAAGACAGTAGAGAGTCTCGTTTCCGGTATCACCGGGAACGAGACTGGCTTTATGGAGGAATGATGACCAAAGATAGAATTCGGGTACGATTGAGAGGTTTTGATATCGACCTTGTTGAACAGAGTTCAAAGGCAATCGTGCAGACAGTAGTAAAAGCTGGAGCAAAGGTCTCAGGACCGGTTCCGCTTCCTACACGTATCAATAAATTTACGGTGCTCAGATCACCTCATGTCAATAAGAAGTCTCGTGAGCAGTTTGAAATGAGAACCCATAAAAGACTTATTGACATACTCGATCCTACATCAAAAGTTATGGATGCCCTAATGAAGCTTGAGCTTCCTGCCGGTGTGGATGTAGAGATTAAACAGTAATAAACAGTTGAGGTAAGAGATGTTAGGGCTTATCGGCAAAAAAGTCGGAATGACACAAGTGTTTGATGATAGAGGGGTATTGACCCCCGTTACGGTTATCAAGATAGAAGACAATGTTGTTATATCGGAGAGAACCGCCGAGAAAAACGGTTACAGTGCTTGTGTTATCGGTGCTGTTGATGTGAAGAAGAATCACATCACAAAACCGCATGCTGGGCAATTCAAGGATATCTGTGATCCAAAGAAATATCTTGTAGAGATGCAGGACCACGGTCTGGAACTCTCTATCGGAGATGTTCTCGGGTTGATTCCTTTGATGATATAGCATTTGTGGATGTGGAAGGGACTTCGAAAGGTAAAGGGTTCCAGGGTGTTATGAAACGACATAACTTCGCTGGTGGTCCTGCTGGACACGGTTCAAAGTTCCATAGAGGTCTTGGTGGTACAGGAATGGCCGCTTCTCCTTCTAGAGTGTTCAAGGGTACGAAGATGCCTGGTAGAATGGGTGGCGAGAAAACAACAGTACAGAATTTACGAGTCGTGAAAGTTGATGCGGAGAAGAAAGTTCTCATGGTGAAGGGTGCGATCCCCGGCCCGCGTCAAAGCATAGTGATTGTAAAAAAATCAAAGAAGAAATAGAGGCGAGACATGAAAGCGAAAGTCTTTTCGATACAAGGTGAGGAGATCAAAGAGATCACACTCAACGATTCAGTGTTTGCCACTGAAGTGAGTGACGGGTCGATCTACTACGCCGTTAATAACGAATTAGCTAACCGCAGAGTCGGGACCGCCTGTACCAAAACACGGGGTGAAGTGAACTACAGTAACGCTAAACCCTGGAGACAGAAAGGAACTGGTAATGCAAGATCTGGAGATAAGAAATCTCCTGTCTGGGTTGGTGGTGGAACTGTCTTTGGTCCGAAACCAAGGGATTATAGTTACAAGCTACCAAAGAAGATGAAGAGACTGGCAATGAAGTCGCTGCTCTCGATGAAAGTTAACGAAGAGTGTCTGAAAGTCGTTGAAGACTTTGCAGTGGAGACTGGTAAGACCAAAGATCTTGCCCAGATCCTCAAGAACCTGGTTAACGGAGAGAGGACCCTTATCATTATTCGTGATGAGGATGCGATGATTCGAAGAGCAGGGAAGAACATCCCCTGGGTCAGGATCAATTCTTACAACAGGCTGTCCGCGAAAGAACTGCTTTACGGCAAGAACGTTCTTCTCCTAGAGACAGCAGCCGAGAATTTGAACAAATTCTACGGTGAAGAGTAAGGGGTCGATTGTGAGAGCAGATCAAGTAATTATAGCACCTGTGCTGACTGAGAAATCGAATATCATGCGAGAGTCAGACCAGAAGAAATACACATTCAAAGTCGATCCAAGGCTAACAAGATCCAGATCATGAAAGCCGTGGAAGAGTTGTTCTCTGTGAAGGCTCTGAATTGTAATGTGTCGATGGTGAAGGCTAAGCCTAAGTTCACCAGAACCAAGTCCGGCGTTCGTGCTGGATCTACGACTCCCTGGAAGAAGGCGATCGTAACAGTAGCTAAAGGCGATTCAATCAGCGCTATAGAAGGCGTGTAGGAGAAGGGGTATTATGGGTATAAAGAAATATAATCCGAGAACCCCGAGTCTTCGGTATAAGACAACTTTGACTTTTGAAGAGATAACGACTTCAGAGAGTGAAAAGACGCTGACAAAGGGAATAAGCAAGAATGCCGGACGTGGAGCCGGTGGCCGGATCAGTGTACGAAGACGCGGTGGCGGACACAAGAGAAAGTATAGAGAGATCGATTTTAGACGAAACAAGTATGGGATTCCCGGAACGGTCTCCACTATTGAATATGATCCAAACAGATCATCCAATATTGCTTTGATAGTCTACGCTGATGGCGAGAAGAGATATATTCTTGCACCAAAGGGTCTCAAGCCCGGTGTGAAGATCATAAGTGGAGAGAAAGCTCCTCTTGAGATCGGGAATGCGATGCCGCTGAAGAGTATCCCTCTTGGTATGGCAGTCCATAACGTGGAGCTGCAGCTCGGCAAAGGCGGGCAGCTTGTCCGTTCAGCCGGTACGGTAGCTACCATCGTGGCTAAAGAGGGTGATTTCGCTACCCTTAAGTTGCCTTCTGGTGAGATGAGAATGATCTTCTCCGGTTGTTTCGCGACGATCGGCAGTATCGGAAACGAAGATCATATGAATGTCAGTCTTGGTAAAGCAGGTCGGGCAAGATGGCTTGGTCGTAGACCGAAGGTCCGTGGTGTTGTCATGAACCCTGTCGATCACCCGCATGGTGGTGGTGAAGGGAAGACTTCCGGTGGACGTCATCCTGTTTCTCCCTGGGGTCAGCCTACTAAGGGGTATAAGACCAGGAAGAAGAGAAAGACTTCAAGTAAGTTTATCGTGAAGAAGCGGAAGTAGGAGTAGAAAGTGGCTAGGTCAATCAAAAAAGGACCTTTTATAGAGAAAGCACTTTATAAGAGAGTTCTCGAAGCAAACAAAGCGGGACAGAAACCCATGATTAAGACATATTCCCGTTGCTCGACTATCATTCCCGAAATGGTCGGTTTTACCATTTCAGTCTACAATGGAAAGACATGGGTCCCTGTATATGTTACAGAGAACCTCGTAGGGCACAAGTTCGGTGAGTTCTCACCGACCAGGTTCTACAGAGGTCATGCCAATTCAGACAAAAATCGAAGAAGAGATAGGTGTCGTAATGGAAGCAAAGAAAGGTTACAAAGCAGTAGCAAAGTATCTGATGGTTTCTCCTACAAAAGTACGCCCTATCGCGAATCTTGTACGAAAGAAGCCGTATACTGAGGCTGTTGCGATCCTTGAAGCAATGCCTCAGAAAGGTGCTGGTTTGATCAAGAAGGTCGTACAGTCAGCTGCAGCGAATGCGCTGTCACAGAACAAGCAGCTCGATGAAGAGATGCTCTATGTGAAGGCGATCTGTATTGATGAAGGCCCTCGTTTGAAGCGTGTATGGCCAAGGTCTCACGGACGTAGAGATATTCTACTTAAACGAGAGAGTCATATATCAGTGGTTCTTGATGAATTAGCGAGCATGGGGGAGTAGATGGGGCAGAAAGTAAATCCTATAGGACTCCGTTTAGGAGTCAATAAGACTTGGAAATCAAAATGGTATGTGGATCCGAAGAACTATGCAGACACCCTGCATGAGGACCTGCGTATTCGAAAGGCTCTAGAGAGTTGCCCCGAGACGAAAGGCGCTGATATCTCGGACGTCGAGATCATCAGAAAGCCCAGAGGATCACTATCGTCATCAAGACTTCAAGACCGGGATCATCATCGGGTCCAAAGGGTCCAATGTCGAGTTGCTCGGAAAGAGACTGCAGGGACTTGCTGATAAGAAAGTGCAGATCAAGATCAAAGAAGTGAAACGGCCTGAAGCAGATGCACAGCTCATCGCTCTGAACGTCGCGAAGCAGCTCAAGATGAGAGGTTCTTTCCGAAGAGCCATGAAGATGGCTGTCAGTAATGCGATGCGAGCAGGCGTACAGGGAGTCAAGATCAAAGTCTCCGGTAGATTAGGCGGGGCTGAGATGGCACGAACTGAGTGGAACAAGGACGGACGAGTCCCTCTGCATACACTGAGATCCGATATTGATTATGGGTTTGCTGAAGCAAACACCACTTTCGGCCTTATCGGTGTAAAAGTTTGGGTCTTCAATGGTGAGATCTATGATAAAGCCCAAAAAGAGGATGCAGGTCTTCTGGTGAAAAAGACCAGAGAGCGCAAACCTTCAGCAAGGAGATAGTAAGTCATGCTTAGTCCTAAGAGAGTTAAGTATAGAAAAAGAATGAGAGGCAAGGTCGATGGTGTTGCACATCGTGGTAATACATTAGCCTTTGGTGATTTCGGCCTGATGGCTCTTGATCCTAAATGGATCACCAATCGCCAGATCGAGGCTGCCCGTGTCGCTATGACAAGGCACATCAAACGTGGTGGTAAGGTATGGATCAGGATATTCCCCGATATGCCTTACACGAAGAAACCTGCCGAGACTCGACAGGGTAAAGGTAAGGGTAATCCCGAGGGTTGGGTTGCTGTCGTCAAAAAAGGTGCGATCATGTTTGAGATGGGTGGGGTTTCCCAGGAACTCGCTCAGGAAGCAATGGCACTCGCTGCAAGCAAATTGCCCATCAAGACAAAGTTTGTAGTAAGACGTGATCTGGAGAAGATGTGATATGAAAGTTTCATACAATGATCTGACCTACACAGAGTTGGTTAATAAAAAAGAAGAGCTCCATAAGGAGTATCTGAAACTGCGAATGGATAAAGTATTAGGGCATCTTGAGAATCCCCTGAGACTGAGAACGGTACGAAGAGATATCGGAAGGGTAAATACTATTATTCATGAGTATGCTTTAGGCATACGAAAAAATACTAAGTAAGAGAGGCCTGGTGTTCTATGAAGGCAAATAAAAAGACATATACAGGACAGGTCGTGAGTGACAAGATGGATAAGACCATCGTAGTCGCGATCACGACTAGAAGGCTCCACCCTCTTTATAAGAAATATGTAAAGAAGACCAAAAAATTGAAAGCTCATGATGAGAGCAACGATGCAAAAGCAGGGGACACCGTACGTGTCGTCGAGTGTCGTCCTCTCAGCAAAGACAAGTGCTGGAGACTGACCCAGATTGTCGAGCGTGCTAAATAGTCGTAAAGGAGTTGCGTTATGGTTCAGATGCAAACGTATTTAAACGTTGCCGACAATAGCGGTGCAAAACGCGTACAATGTATCAAGGTGCTTGGTGGAAGTAAGAGAATGACCGCAGGTATCGGTGATATCATAGTAGTTGCCGTAAAAGACGCGCTTCCGAACGGCCAGATCAAAAAGGGTGACGTGCAGAAAGCTGTTATTGTTCGAGTGAGAAAAGAATACCGAAGACCTGACGGTACCTATATCAGGTTTGATGATAATGCGTGTGTGATTATCGATGCCAACAATAACCCGCGTGGAAAGCGAATCTTCGGACCGGTAGCTCGAGAACTTCGAGAGGGCGGTTTTATGAAGATAGTTTCTCTGGCGCCGGAAGTGTTGTAGGGAGTAAAGAATGGCAAGTACAAGAATCAAGAAGAATGATACTGTGAAGGTCATAGCCGGAAAAGATAAGGGCAAGACTGGAAAGGTCGTCAAGATCGATCGGACTGCCGGAAGGGTAGTCGTTCAGGGTGTCAACATGGTCAAGAAGGCCATGAAGAAGAGAAGTCAGCAGGATAAGGGTGGAATCATTGAAATCGAAGCGCCTTTGCACATCTCTAATGTTGCTATCGTGACAAAAGATGGTTCGACTTCAAGGATTGGATACAAATTCGAAGACGGGAAGAAAGTTCGTTTTGCGAAGAAGACCGGGGAAGTGCTCTGATGGATAAGTATATACCAAGGGTTAGAAAACAGTACAAAGAGACCGTTGCTCCTGAACTGATGAAAGAGTTCTCTTACACATCAGTCATGCAGATACCCACCATTGAGAAGATCTCAGTGAGTGTAGGTGTCGGGGAAGCAATAGACAACAAGAAATTACTTGATTCAGCAGTAAAAGAACTGGAGCAGATCACAGGGCAGCATGCTGTGAAGACAAAAGCTCGTAAATCGATCGCAAACTTCAAGCTTCGACAGGGCCAGGAAATTGGTACTATGGTCACCCTTAGAGGCGCACAGATGTGGGAGTTCTACGATAGACTGGTCAATGTTGCGCTGCCTCGAGTAAAGGACTTCAAGGGAGTCAATCCCCACGCTTTTGACGGGCATGGTAATTTTTCTCTGGGGATCAAGGAACAGATCATCTTCCCTGAGATCGATTATGATAATATTGAACGAGTTAGTGGTCTCAATGTAGCTATTGTTACGACTGCTAAAACAGACGAAGAAGGTTTTACCCTGCTGAAGAAGCTCGGCATGCCTTTCAGCAAATAGTTGGGAGAGATCGATGGCTAAAAAATCAATGATTGTGAAGGCCCAAAGAGAGCCGAAATACAGCACACGTAAAGTGAATCGCTGTAGGGTTTGTGGTAGACCTCGGGGTTATATGAGAAAGTTTGAGATGTGCAGAATCTGCTTTCGAAAACTTGCCAGTGAAGGTAAAATCCCTGGTGTGACAAAATCCAGCTGGTAGGAGAGTGAGATGGCTATAAGTGATCCTGTTGCGGATATGCTGACCAAAATCAGAAACGCAAATCTAGCAAAACATGAAAAAGTGGATGTAACCACTTCTAAATTAAAATTACAGATCGTGAAGATCCTCAAGAACGAGGGTTATGTGAAGAATTTCAAGAAGGTGACAAAAGAGAATGTGAACTACATTCGCATCTTCCTGAAATATGACGAAGATCAGCAACCCATCATCCACGGGCTGAAACGAGTTTCTACCCCTGGTAGAAGAGTGTATACCGGGTATAAAGATATGCCCAGGGTATTCAATGGTCATGGTGTGGTCGTGGTATCTACTTCTAGTGGTGTTATTACTGGAAAGAAAGCAACTGATCAGAAGGTCGGCGGAGAGCTGATCTGTACGATCTGGTAAGGTGGTGAACTATGTCTCGTATTGGTAAATTACCGATAACTATACCTTCTGGTGTGAAAGTCGCTGTTGCAGATGCGACGGTGACCGTCGAAGGTCCCAAAGGGAAACTGGTTCAGGATTTCATGCCGAACGTAACCATCACCGTTGAAGGTGCTCAGGTTATCGTGAATAGAAAGGATGATTCCAAGAGTTCCAGAAGTTATCATGGACTCTATAGACAGCTTGTACAGAATATGATTACAGGCGTCTCAACCGGTTTCACAAGAGCTCTTCTGATCAACGGTGTTGGTTATAGAGCTGAAGTGAAAGGGAATATCTTATATCTCAACCTTGGTTTCTCGAACCAGATTGAGTTTATGATCAATGAGGATGTCACTATCGTCTGCGAAGGCCAGAACAAGGTCATCGTCTCCGGTATTGATAAACAGAAAGTCGGTCAAGCCTGTGCTGAAATACGTTCACTTCGTCCGCCTGAGCCCTACAAAGGCAAGGGTATCAAGTATGAAGATGAAGTCATTAGACGTAAAATCGGTAAATCTGGTGTCAAGTAGGATAGTGCTATGAAACGAGTGAACGATAAGAAACGAAAACAACTTAAGAGAAAGATCCATATCAGAAAGCGGATCTCCGGTACTCCCGAACGACCAAGACTTACTGTCTTCAGGAGTAATAAGCATGTCTATGTTCAGGTCATCGATGACACCAAGGGTGTTACGATTGCATCAGCAAGCAATATCGAGGCTGAATTCAAGGGATTGAAGAATAATGTCGCTGATGCGGAGAAGATCGGACAGGCAATCGGTGAACGACTCGCTGCCAAGAAGATCGAAGCTGTTGTGTTTGACAGGAATGGATATCTCTATCATGGAATCGTCAAGAGCATAGCCGATGGCGCAAGAAAATCAGGATTGAAGTTCTAGGGGGATATGGTGGAAAAGTCCAAAGATCAGGAATTTGTTGAGAAACTCATAAAACTCAATCGAGTCGCTAAAGTCGTCAAAGGTGGTAGAAGGTTCTCCTTCTCCGCACTGGTAGTCGTCGGCGATCAGAAAGGTCGGGTAGGGTACGGATTTGGTAAAGCCAATGATGTCACCGAGGCCATTCGAAAGAGTATTGAAAAGCTAAGAAGAACATGATCGAAGTACCTCTTAAGAGGACCACGATACCTCATGAGATCCAGGGTGAGTTCAAGAGTGCCAAGGTTCTGCTGCGACCTGCAGCTCCCGGTACGGGAGTCATCGCCGGTGGACCGGTTCGTGCGGTGATGGATGCCTGCGGTATCCATGATATCCTCGCGAAGTCCTTAGGCTCCAAGAATACACAGAATATCGTAAAGGCTGTCTTTGATGGTCTTGAGAACTTGTTCGATGCTCCCAAGGTCGCAAAGAACAGAGGCAAGTCTCTCAACGAGATGTGGGGTTAGTCATGGCTGAAAAAGTAGTGAATGTTCGCATAGAACTAGTGAAAAGTCTTATCGGGTCTAAACCCAAGCAGCGTGGAACGATCAAAGCTCTGGGCCTGGGCAAAGTAAACAGCTCTGTAGTACGAGAGGCTACTCCTGTTGTGAAAGGTATGATCAATACTGTTTCGCACCTTGTTAAAGTCGAGGAGATAAAGTAGTATGGGACAGATTAAAGCGCCCGAAGGGGCAAATAAGAAGAAGACCATCGTCGGTCGCGGGTACGGTTCGAAAGGCCGAAGCTCCGGACGAGGACACGATGGACAGAAATCACGATCCGGTGGTGGTGTACGACCTGGGTTCGAAGGTGGGCAGATGCCCTCTATAGACGTCTTGCTCGAAAGGGGTTCTCGAACCATCCTTTCAAGAAAGAGTATCAGGTCGTCTCACTCGGAGAGATCTCCAACAACTTCGTAGATGGTGATGTGGTTACCCTTGAAGCCCTCAAGGCTAAGAGGATCGTGAAAGGTAAAGACGTTATGGTCAAGATCCTTGCGGACGGGGACATCGACAAGAAAGTTATCATCGAAGGCCTTAAAGTGTCTGGCAGCGCAGCGGTAAAAGTTGCAGCGGTCGGTGGCGAAATAAAATAGATTAAAAGAGGGAATCGATGGCAAACTCTTTAGTTGAAGTCTTCAGAATAAAAGAGCTCCGGAAAAGGATTGGTTTTACTGCACTCATGTTGGTGATCTTCCGATTGGGTGCCATACTTCCGATCCCCGGCATAAATGTGAATGCGTTAAAAGTCTATTTCATGTCGGCAGGTTCTTCCTCTGCCATCGGATTGACAGACTATCTTGATTTCTTTGCCGGTGGTGCGTTCAAGAACTTCTCTGTCTTCATGCTGGGGATCATGCCGTACATCTCGACACAGATTATCATGCAGCTTCTGCTGGTAGTCTTCCCGAGTCTCAAGCGGCTCTCGGAAGAAGATGGCGGAAGGAAGAAAATACAGAAATTGACCCGATACGGTACAGTGGGACTCAGCTTGCTGCAGTCCTATGTGGTCACGATCTACGCCAGGTCTATCCCTGATGCACTGACGATCGATATCCTGCCGTATACGTTGATAGCGATGCTTACCGTAACGACCGGGACGATGTTCCTGGTCTGGATCGGAGAGCAGATCACCCAGAAGGGGATCGGGAATGGTATATCATTACTGATCTTCGCAGGTATCGTTGCCCGTATCCCGAGTGCTGTCGTGACTCTGGTCAAGACAGTCCAGGGCGGACAGCTGAACCCGGTAGTGGTGCTTATCGTACTGGCTATGTTCGTGGCGGTAGTCGCGCTGGTCATCTACGAGCAACAGGGACAGAGAAAGATCCCTGTGCATTATGCAAAGAGAGTTGTCGGGCGTAAGATGTACGGCTCACAGAGTACCTACATCCCGTTCAAGATCAACCATCGGGAGTCATCCCGGTGATCTTCGCATCGGCACTGCTGTCATTCCCCTTACAGATAGCAACCTCACTCGGACCCGAGGTTGAATGGCTGGCAAGATTTGCAAATTGGTTGAGACCCCAGGGTACCCCATATCTATTGATCTACACCCTGCTCATCATCTTGTTTGCATTTTTCTATACACAGGTATCTCTCAACCCTACCGAGATTTCACGGCAGATCAGAGAGAATGGTGGTTCGATACCAGGAATCAGATCAGAGAAGATCGAAGAGTATCTGACGAAAGTATTGAATAGAATAGTATTCCCTGGTGCCCTGTTCCTGGCGTTCATCGCCTTGATCCCAACACTGGCACAGCAGTTCTTCAACTTCCCGGCATCCGTGGCAATGCTGCTGGGTGGGACATCACTGCTGATCCTCGTTGGAGTCGATCTTGATACCATGTCTCAGATCGAGGGTCATATGCGTATGCACCACTCAGAAGGGCTGATCAAGAAGGGCAGAATCAAATCAAGGAACTTATAGAGGTAGACCATGAAAGTCAGAGCAAGTGTTAAACCGATCTGTGAGAAGTGCAAGGTGATCAGAAGGAAAGGCGTAGTACGCATCCTGTGTGATAATCCCAAGCACAAGCAGAGACAGAGATAAGATGTCTGTATCAGTGACATCTTCAGCAGTACGAAAACGAACGAGTATTATATTATAGGAGGCCAGTTTACATGGCGAGGATTGCGGGTATTGATCTTCCTAATAAAGCAACAAAGATCTCTTTGACCTATATCTTTGGAATTGGTCGGACATCAGCGCTTGAAATCTGTTCAAAAACAGGTATCAACCCTGACACGCGAGCCAATAACTTGACAGCGGAAGAAGTGAATAGTTTACGACAAATCATTGAGAGCGATTATAAAGTTGAAGGACGTCTTCGAACTGAAGTCGCACTGAACATCAAACGACTGATGGACATCGGTTGTTATCGTGGATTGCGACATCGAAGAGGTCTACCTGTACGTGGTCAAAGAACCAAGACCAATGCACGTACACGAAAAGGTAAGAAAAAGACTGTTGCCAATAAGAAGAAATAAGAGGAGATAAGAAGTTGGCGAAGGCTAAGAAAAAAGCAAGAAGACCGTATACGAAGGTAAAGTGTTCATTCAGGCTACTTTTAACAATACCATCGTTACCGTGACTGACTTGAATGGAAATACCGTATCATGGGCTAGTGCCGGTGGGCTTGGGTTCCGTGGTGCTAAGAAATCTACTCCTTATGCTGCACAGACCACAGCAGAGACTGCTGCGAAGAAGGCCATGGACTATGGCCTGAGAGAAGTGCATGTATTCGTGAAGGGCCCCGGTGTCGGCAGGGAATCTGCTGTAAGAGCACTCGGTGCGTTGGGACTGGCAGTGAAGAGTATCAGGGACGTGACTCCGATACCTCATAATGGATGCCGCCCGCGAAAGACCCGAAGAGTCTAAAGGAGTAACACTAAATGGCAAGAGAAATTGGACCGAAATGTAGAAAATGTCGGGCTGACCAGACTAAGTTATTCCTCAAAGGTGAACGATGTCATACTTCCAAGTGCCCGATCAATAAGAAATCAGGCAAACCTGGAAAAGAGCCCAGGGCTCGTTCAAAGAAGATGACTGACTACGGTATACAGCTCAGAGAGAAACAGAAACTGAAACGAACCTACTGTATGCTGGAAAAACAGTTCAAGCTGACATTCGTCGAAGCTGACAGACAGGAAGGGAAGACAGGTGAGAACCTGATCGTCCTGCTCGAAAGACGACTTGATAACATGGTATTCAGACTTCATTTTGGATCATCAAGGGATCAGGCGAAGCAGCTTGTCTCACATGGGCATATCCTTGTGAACGGCAAACGTGTGACCATACCTTCCTACCGTGTGAAAGTCGGTGACGAGATCAAGGTCGTTGCAGGGTCACAGAAGATGGTCGTGATCAAAGAGAGCCTGAAAGAGTATTCAAAATCAGGTGTTCCTGCATGGTTGAATCTTGATCCTGATGCCATGGCCGGTAAAGTGCTTGCGTTCCCAAGACGAAGCGAAGTCACCGAAATGGCGAACATCAATGAGCAGCTGATTGTCGAGCTCTATTCAAGATAGGAGTTATCATGGCGCGTAAGAGTTTAATGAAAGGATTCAAAAAGCCTAAAGGCATTATCTTTGAGCATAGTACCGTAGAAAACACGTATGGTAAGTTCGTTGCTTATCCATTCGAACGTGGGTTTGGTACTACCACAGGTAATACCCTGCGACGTGTCCTTTTGTCTTCAATACAGGGGTACGCGGTAACTGCTGTGAAGTTCACAAGCTATGATAGTGAAGGAAATCCGCACATGATCTCGAGTGAGTTCGAATCACTGCCTGGTGTAGTAGAAGATACTCCCGAGATCATCGCGAATCTGAAGAAACTTCAGATACTGATGCCTGCAGAGGTAGAAGAAAAGGTTCTGCTGATCGAGTGTAAAGGCCTGGGTACAGTGACCGGTGCAGACTTTGAGAAAGATACCGTAGAGATCCTGAACAAGGACCTCCTCATCTTTACCAGGATGGAAGATGCCAACATCGACATGGAGGTCCAGATAGACCTCAATCGTGGGTATGTCCCTTCTGAACTCAATGAAAAGTACATCGAGGAGATCGGGACCATACCGATCGATGCGGTATTCTCACCGGTGCAGAGGGTCAAGTACTCGATCGAGAACTGTCGTGTAGGTCAGCGTAACGACTATGACAAGCTGATACTTGAGATCTATACCGATGGAACGATCCTTCCTCAGAATGCATTGGCAGAGGCAGCGAAGATCGCCAAGGATCACTTCACCATATTCATAAACTTCGATGAATCGATCATTAATCACAGCGATGAGGTCGATGAGGAAGAAGAGAAAGTACAGCAGATTCTCAACACTCCTGTAGAGGAACTGGAGCTCTCTGTGAGATCTAGTAATTGTTTGAAGAATGCAGATATCCGATCTATCGGCGATCTGACCAGAAAAACAGAAGAAGAGATCGCAAAGACTAGAAACTTCGGTAAGAAATCATTGACCGAAATTAAAGAGAAGTTGAAAGAATGGAATCTGAGTCTTGGTATGACCGACTACAGTGTTCTTAAGACTTCTATCAGAATCCCAGGGAATAAGGAAGAAGATAATGAGGCATAGAGTTGGCTTTAACAGGCTGGATAGAAAGACAAGTCATCGAAAGGCAATGTTACGAAACATGGTAACATCGTTATTCAGATATGAACGCATAACCACTACCAAGGCAAAAGCTCTGGAAGCGCGTCGTATCGCTGATAAGATGATCACTCGTGCAAAAGAGGACACTGTACACAGCAGAAGAATCATTGCCAAAGACATCGGGGACAAAGAGGTCCTCAACAAGCTCTTCACAGAGATCGCACCGATGTTCCAGGAACGAGCAGGTGGATACACCCGTATCCTCAAACTCGGGCAGCGACAGGGTGATGCCGCAGAAGTAGTACTTCTTGAGCTGGTCGAAAAGACCGAGGACAAGAAAGAAGAGAAGAAGAAGGCAAAGAAGAAGGCTCCTAAGAAGGCAGCTGAAGCTGCTGCTGAATAGCACTTCTCACAGCACATTCGAGACGAACATCATAGCCGCTCTCCTGCATGCAGGTCAGCGGTTTTTTCTTGCACTGCGGATACACCTTCTCCCTCCTGGCCTCGTATCATCTCTGCATCCGCTCGGGCAGGGTTCCGGCTCCACAAGAGAAAGAGATCGTTGTTCTACGATGTCTGTCTGAGGCTCTCATCATCTCCCGGACGTCGCCTGAAACCTACAATAATCCAATATGTGTCATTCTAGAACATGATATATGCACAATACACATAATGAAAGAGTATTGACTAATTATAAAATACGATTACCACGCTGAACCTGCTTGACATTGCAGAGGGTCTTGCATATTATGAAAACAAATAATATTGGGGGAAGTATATGTCAAGAATAGCACTATACATAATTCTTCCTCTCTTCGGTGTAATTCTAGGTTGGTTAATTCGTTGGCTGTATGCGAAATTTCAGCTTTCATCTACTGAGCAGAGAGCCGCGCGATTGAGTGAAGAAGCGGTCAAGGAAGCTGAGGCTAAAAGCCGTGAGATTCAGCTTGAAACTAGAGATCAGCTGCTTAAAGAGCGGCATCAACAGGAACGCGAAAACAGAGAAAGAAGAAATGAGCTGCAGAGATATGAAAAGAGGATTCTGCAAAAAGAAGAAAATCTAGAAAAGAAGCAGGCAGCACTCGATCAAAGCAAGAGAGTGCTTGCAGGACGAGAGGAACAACTGACGGTTCGTGAAGAATCGGTAGCACAGGAAGAGGGGCGTTGGAAGATCGAGCTGGAGAGAATAGCCGGCTTGAGTACGGAAGAAGCGAAACAGATGATCATCCAGAGCATGGAGAACGAAGCCAAGCGGGATGCGCAGGTACTGGTCAACAAGATCGAACAGGAAACCGACATCAAGGCGGAGAAGATCGCCAGAGATATCGTGGTGACCACGATCCAGAGGATCGCCACTGAAGTGAGTTCTGAGATCACGGTCAGCTCGGTCAACTTGCCCAGTGATGAGATGAAAGGTCGTATCATCGGACGAGAGGGGCGCAACATCAGGACCCTCGAGACCCTCACCGGTGTCGATGTCATCATCGATGACACCCCTGAGGCTGTGGTGATATCCTGTTTTGATCCGGTACGGAAGGAGATCGCGAAGAAGTCTCTTGAGCGACTGGTCCAGGACGGCAGGATCCATCCTGCACGGATCGAAGAGGTCGTACACAAAGTGACCCGTGAAGTATCACGAGTCATCTCGGATGAGGGTGAGAAGGTCTTCTTCGACCTTGGCATCCACAACGTGAGTCAGGAGCTGGTACGGGCCCTTGGCAGATTATACTATCGTACCAGCTATGGACAGAATGTCCTGTACCATTCCAAAGAGGTAGCAGTACTTTCAGGGATGATCGCAGCGGAAGTCGGAGCAGATCGCGATATCGCGATGAGAGGCGGGATCCTGCATGATATCGGAAAGGGTATCGAAGCGGAAGGATCTGCCAACCATGCCGAGATGGGTGCTGAACTGGCAAAGAAACTGGGAGAGGATCCACGAGTCATCAATGCGATCCTGTCACATCATAATGATGTCGAACCAAGCTGTATCGAGTCTATCATCGTGCAGATCGCTGATGCGATCTCAGCATCCAGACCGGGTGCCAGACGAGAGACGTTGAACAACTACATCAAACGACTGGAGAATCTTGAGAAGATCTCCAACAGTTATGATGGTGTGGAGAAGTCCTATGCAGTGCAGGCCGGTCGGGAATTGAGAGTACTTGTGAACAATGATGCGGTCGACGATGTCGAAGCCAAGGACCTGGCAAAGAACATCGCCAAGAGGATCGAGGCGGAACTGCGGTATCCCGGACGCATCAAAGTAACAATCATACGAGAGACTCGAGTTGTCGAGTACGCGAAGTAGGGCTGTACTCCAGCGTACAGCCTCCTGTCAGGCTCTGCAGCATGGCTGCAGGGCAGAGAGATAGAAACGAATGTCAAAGAAGACGATCGAAGCTCTGTTCCTGGGTGATATCTGTGGAAAACCCGGGAGCAGAGCTCTCTTTATAGGCCTCAAACAGATCATCAAGGATCACAACCTGGATATCGTCATCGCAAACGGAGAGAATGCTGCTGACGGCTTCGGGATCATGCCCGAAGATGCTGATACCTGCTTCGCAGCAGGAGTCGATGTGATCACCTCAGGCAACCACATCTGGCAGAAGGAAGAGATCAGAAGCCGTCTCGATTCAGACAGCAGGATCCTCAGACCTGCGAACTATCCGCCGGGCGTCCCGGGACACGGGGTCACCGTCATCGATGCGCACGGTATCCCGATCGCTGTGGTGAACCTGCAAGGACGGCACAGCATGCCTGTGACCGACTGTCCCTTCAGAGCAGCCAAAGAGCTGGTAAAGCAGCTCAGACCCAAGACGAAGATCATCCTCATCGATTTCCATGCAGAGTCTGCAGAGGAGAAAGAGGCCCTTGCCCTCTATCTTGATGGACAGGTCACCGCTCTGGTGGGGACCCATACCCATGTGCAGACCGCTGATGAGAAGATCCTTCCCAAAGGGACCGGCTATATCACCGATCTCGGTATGACCGGGGCGGGGATGAGTGTCATAGGCAGTGACCCTGCCGTCTCGATCGCCAGACAGATCACCCAGATGCCGCTCAAGAGCGAGATAGCAGATGTCCCTGCGATGGTGAACGGACTGATCGTCACTATCGACACAGAGAGCGGGAAGGCGCTCGAGCTCAAACGGCTGAGGGTCTTCTACGCGATATGAAGAAGAGACGCAGAGCCCTTCTTCAGCTTCTGTGTGAGCGCTACCCCGACATCGAACGGGAGCGGCTGCTGGCCATGATCATGTGTCGTGATGTAGCTGTCGACGGTGGGAGGATCACCGATCCCAGACTGCCGGTAGCGATCGATGCGCTCATCGAACTGCACGAAGGTGGTTACGTCTCACGGGGCGGTATCAAACTCCAGCACGCCATCAGGACCTGGGATCTCGAGATACGGGGAAATGTCTTCCTCGATGCAGGAGCATCGACCGGAGGGTTCACCGATGCCCTGCTGCAGCACGGGGCCAGAGCCGTCTATGCTGTGGATGTGGGGTACAATCAGCTTGCTATTCGCTGAGGAGCGACCGGCGCGTCACCAGCATGGAACAGACGAACATCATGCATGTCGACGGCCTTGAGCCGGCCCCTGCAGCAGCAGTTGCTGACCTCTCCTTTCGGTCGATCTCCGGAGCAGCCTCTCATATCCTGGGGATGTGTACCCTGGGGTGGATGGTCGCACTGATCAAACCGCAGTTCGAGCTCAACCATGAGCTTACGGAATTCGACGGGGTCATTCGGGATCCTGAGGATGTCCAGCGGGTGATGATGAAGGTGTTCGCCCAGCTCAAAGAGGAAGGAGTGGGGGTAGTCAGCTGCATCAGGTCCCCCATACGCGGGGCGAAGGGCAACGTGGAGTATCTGGCAAAGATGAGGATGGCCGATGACCGCAGGGAGGAACAGCTCAGTGCCTCCGGGTTCAGAAGGAGCATCGAAGACGATCAGAAGCTGCCATTATCATAGTAGATCTCTTTCCCATCGACCAGGATGATACACTCATTGATGAAGCTCAGACTCTGTGCCGTCGCGGCGATCTGCCTGCAGGCGAACTCAGTACCTTCCGGGCCGAAGCGGCTCACCGACTGCAGTTCCTTTGAGAACTCCAGATACACCGCCTTGCTGCTGATGCTGCTCCCGATGAGCATCGTCTCCGGCGGGATCAGGGAGATCTTCCCCTCTGTGAGTTCCCCGAGTGTGGGTCCTGCGAGCAGCTGCTGGATCAGCCCGTCCACCCCGTGAGAGTGGTCGGCCTTCGCAGGGGAGCCTGAGAGGATGAGCGTCCCGTTCTCCTCGGGAGCCAGGAAGTAGAGGACCGCCTGGTAGTAGATAGCCTGGGAGTTCCTGGTCACCGAACGTGCTGATCGGTAGTCCTGCACCGTCTGCTGCAGCTCTGATCCCCGGTACGCCCTGAGCGCCCTGGGGATGCTGTATGCTGAAGAGATGATGATGATGATAACCAGAAGGATCCACATACCGTTGGGGATCCTGCTGCCGCTGTGCTGTCTGTTGTCCTGCATGCCTGTTTCAGCATACTGGATTCGCAGCAGCAGAGCAACTGCTTAGAATAAACAACGGAAAGGTTAATGAGGAGTCTTCTTGGAATTTGACATCAGGGATAAAAGTACGTATAGTATCACTACCATGAGAATAATGAAAGGTATTGCCGCTTCTTCCGGTATCGTGATAGGTAAAGTCTTCCTCTATGCGACACAGTCGCTCAAGGCACCGAGGTATATCATCTCCGATGGTGATATCACCCAGGAGAGCATCCGGTTCAAGGACGCCCTCTCACGTGCAAAAGAAGACCTGTTGCACTGAAGAAGAAGACAGAACGCGATCATGTCGGGAAGGACCTCGATATCCTGGACACCCATATCATGATGATCCAGGACCCTGACTTCGAAGATAAGATCCTCGATGGTATAGAGAGTCGACTCATGAATGCCGAGTGCATCATCGAGGATACCATACAGCTTATGATCAGTTCTCTGGAACAGTCGCAGGATGAGTACCTGCGGGAACGGACCATGGACCTGTATGACATACAGAGCAGATTGCTCCATCAGCTCATGTACATAGAACGGGCATCGCTTACCGATATCTCCGAGGAGGTGGTGCTGGTAGCCAATAACCTGCTCCCCTCTGAAGTGCTGACGATGAACAAGAAGTTCATCAAGGGGATCGTGCTCGATACCGGGGGGAAGACCTCCCATACGGCTATCCTGGCACGAGCCTTCGAGATACCTGCGGTGATCGGATTATCATCGGTATCGCAGAAAGTCGCCAACAGCGATATGATGATCGTCGACGGGAATCACGGGAAGGTGATCCTCAGGCCCAATCGGCAGACCATCGATGAGTATAAGAGCTTCCTTGAGCAGTGGGAGCTCCATGAAGCGGAGATGCTGAGCTTCAATGACCTCTCAGCCAGGACCTGGACGGAAGACGGGTCGAGCTGAAGGCGAACATAGAGATCCCTGAAGAGGTCGAATCAAGTGTCTCTCACGGTGCTGAGGGAGTCGGTCTGTATCGATCGGAGTTCCTCTTCATGAGACCGGGAGAACATGCCTCTGAGGATGAGCAGTTCCATGAGTATTCACGCGTGATGAAAGGCATGAAGGATCATGGACCGGTGACGATCAGGACGATCGATGTAGGCGGGGACAAGATGATCCCCGGACTCGAGGACTTTGATGAGGAGAATCCCATTCTCGGATGGAGAGCGGTACGGTTCTGTCTCTCGAGGCCCGACATCTTCAAGATCCAGCTTCGTGCCATGTTCCGTGCATCGGTCTATGGGAAGCTGCGTATCATGTTCCCGATGATCAGCGGGATCGAAGAGCTCGATCAGGTGATCGAGATAGTCGAAGAAGTGAAACGTGAATGCCGGAGAGACGGCATCGCATTCGATGATCGGATAGAGTTAGGGTCCATGATCGAAGTCCCTTCAGCAGCACTGATCGCTGATATCATAGCGAAGAAGGTCGATTTTCTCTCGATCGGAACCAATGACCTGATCCAGTACACGATCGCTGTCGATCGTGGCAACGAGAAGATCGCATATCTGTATGAGCCCCTCCACCCCGGGGTGCTGCGTATGGTCAAGATGATCATCGATAAAGGACATGAGGCGGGAGTCCCTGTCGGCATGTGCGGTGAGATGGCGGCAGACCCATTCTACACCGTGGTCCTTTTGGGTCTGGGACTCGATGAATTCAGCATGAGTCCCGCAGCCATCCCTGAAGTGAAACGGATCATACGATCTGTCAGCATGGATGATGCAAAGGCACTAGTCAGTGTCATCATCGGTATGGACTCGTACCATGATATCAACTCATATGTTAGGAATTGGATGAATGAAAGATTCGAAGTCTTCAATTACGAATAGAACCATGCCGACCGTAGCCATCATAGGCAGACCGAATGTCGGCAAATCGACCCTGTTCAACAGGCTCATACATAAACGACAGGCGATCACCGATGCCATGCCCGGTGTGACACGAGACCCGATCTTCGCCCAGTGGTCGATCAATGACCGAGCGGTGGAGCTGGTTGATACCGGCGGCGTGAAACTCGATCAGGAGGGGCTTGATGCCCTGGTCACAGCGAAGAGCTACGAGGTCCTCAAAGAGGCGGATGTGATCATCCTGCTGCTGGACATCCTCGATGTGACTCCTGAGGATGAGACCCTCATAGAGGCACTGCGACCCTACGTCAGAAAGACGATGCTGGCAGTGAACAAGATCGACACCCCCAAACGTGAAGACCTGCTGTGGGACTACTACGCCTTCGGGTACGAACATGTGGTAGGCCTCTCTGCAGAACACGGGCTGGGGATCGATACGGTGGAAGAGACGCTTGAGAAGATGATCGATTTCTCAGCCTACGAGGCATCGAACCTGAACCCACTGTAGAGCGGGAGATCCGCATCGCAGTGCTCGGGAAACCGAATACCGGGAAATCGACGCTGACCAACAGACTGCTGGGACGCGATGCCTCCATCGTCAGTGCTATCCCCGGACGACCCGTGATGTGGTGACCGGGGATTTCTCCTATAAGGGGACAGCCTATACCGTCCTTGATACCGCAGGTATCAGGCGCAAGAGTAAAGTGGATGAAGATGTCGAATACTATTCGGTCAACCGGGCGATCAAGACCATCGATGAGGCCGATATCATCTTCCTCATGGTCGATGCGGCACTGGGACTGGTCGAGCAGGATAAGAAGATCGCCAGCCTGATCGTGAAGAAAGGCAAAGGGGTGGTCATCGTCCTCAACAAGTGGGACCTGGTAAAAGACCTGCCCAATCAGATGGATGCGATCAAAGACCGCACCCGCTTCATGTTCCCCATCCTCTCCTTCGCACCTCTGGTCCCTATCTCTGCTGAGACCGGAGAGGGGATCGATAAACTCATCAGTGCAGGCTGGGGAGTATGGAAACAGCTCAATACCCGGGTGGAGACCTCACGGCTGAACAAGTCGCTCCAGCTGTGGCTCGAACACTACGAACCGCCCAGAGGGTCCAAGACCTTCTATAAGATCTACTACGGGACCCAGACACGCACAGCCCCGGTAGAGTTCCTCTTCTTCGTCAACCGATCGAAGGGGTTCCCTTCCGGCTACCTGCAGTATATGACAAATGCCATACGAAGAGACCTGGGCTTCACTTCGATACCGCTCAACGTGGAGATACGTGAGAGGAATCGAAGAGGAAGAGATGAATGATCCGATCCCTTGATGCCGTCGGATTCGACATCGACGGCACGCTCTATCCGGAATCGATGATGTACTTCTGCTCGATCCCCTCCTTCCTGCGTGATCCGCTGCTGATGTATCACTTCGGCAGGATGCGCCGGAAGGTCCGCACCGCTTCGAGAAGCGGCGCGGATGCTGCCGTAGCGCTGCCCAGGGACCGGTTCCGCTCCCTACAGGCTCGTCTGATCCTGCAGTCCATGGGCAGGGAGGTCACGCAGAAGACCATGCAGGATATGCTCGATCGGATAGACCGTCACATCTATGGGGTCTGGATGAGAAGCTTCTCGGTGATCAGACCCTTCAGGGGAGTCCCTGAGGTCTTCGCCCACCTTCGCGGGATGGGGCTCAAGACCGGGCTGCTCTCAGATTTCCCGCCCGGCGGGAAACCCCGGGCTCTGGGGGTCGATCGGAAGGTTGATGTCATCTGCAGTGCAGAGGATGCCGGGGAGCTCAAGCCTCACGATGAACCGTTCATGCTCCTTGCCCGAGAACTGCAGGTGGAAGACCTCTCCCGTATGCTCTATGTAGGCAACAGCTACACCAAGGACATCGAAGGGGCGAAGGCTGCCGGTATGAGGACTGCCTACTTCATGCAGCACCCGGGAAGAGCCTCTGCTCAGAGACTCTCACAGACCTATCCGGCAGCTGACCTGATCTTCAGCTCCTATGAGCGATTCCCTCAGCTGGTGTCTGAGCGCTTCGGTGACGTGGAGAAGTGATACTGTGTATCTCGTATATTGACAGCAGGCTCATTGTGGGCGAGAATATCTGCAGATACTGCAGTGCAGCAGGTCCTCTGCAGTATGAACTCTGGAGTATTCCTGTATAATGACATCAATTCTGCAGTATGGCGAGGTTGCATATGTTGGGGTATCTGTTACTCGATATCGGGCTGTTTCTCATAACCCTGTTGGTGATCCTGATGTTTCGCTTCCAGGACAGGAAAGACCGGCAGATCTATCTGGTGAAGACCTATATGGATCGCATGCGAACACAGATGGAAGAACGCAGCAAGGAGATCCATGGCTCCTTTGACCAGATCACCGAATCGATCGAACTGCATGAGAGCTCGGTACGCAGCATGATCGCCAGGGTCGATCGATCCCTTGAAGAGCTTGATACCCATGCATCCGAGCTCAATGAGCTGCAGAGCTATATGACCCATTACCATCGTATCCTGAAAGATCTTGCAGCGTTGACGGAGAAAGCAGAGAAGCGATTGGCTTCACTGCAGGAGTCCTATGCCGCCATGGATCAGATCAGAGAGGAACTCATCTCTGTGAGAGAACAGCATGAGCGTGTCGAACGATCAGTGGGCGAGTTGCATACGAGCATCGAGAACGTACGTCAGGAGAAGATAGCGCAGATCGATCATGGGTATGTACAAGAACTCACCGCACAGCTCACACAGGCAGCTGAAGCCGGAGAGAGCAGGATCCACCGTGTGAAGCAGGCCTTCGAGCAGGAATATGACCAGATCATCTCCTCTCTGGATACGAAGATCGCACGGACGGTCTCCGAGGCACAGGATACCCTCGAGCAGAGTCTCGCACGGGCGGAGACCGAGTTCGCTGCCCGGTCCGCTGCCTATGTCTCCGGGATCGAACAGCAGCTTACCGATAGTCGTAGTGCTGTCGGCGGAGCCGCAGACCCCTATATCGATCCCTCCTTCAAGAAGATCCCGTTCCCCGAACCGGGTCTGGGCACGAAGCTGAAGGACATGGACTCAGAGATAGCATCACTGGCTCAGCAGCTCGGGGGGATCGTCGTCGACATTCCCGAAGAGGAGGATGCCCCGGTTCAATCCACAGCTGAACAACCGCAGGCTGCAGCAGAGGAGTCAGATGCGGCGATTACAGAAGAGGAGTCATCCTACATCTTCGGTATCCTCGATGACGATATGGTCACCGAAGCGATCGAAGAGATCGAAGAGCTGATGGAGAAGGCCTCCGGCAAGCCCGCCTCCGGGGCTCAGGACGATGAGGGGCAGGACGACGATGCTGATGGAGTACCTTTGGAATCGATCTTCGATGGTGAGGAATTCGACCATCTTGATGATGATGAGATGGATGAAGAAGAGGACGACGAACCGGAGGAAGAAGAGGACGGTGAGGAAGACGGGATAGCAGATGATGATGTCCTTGATGAGATCTACTACGAAGATGACGAAGAGATTCTATTCGATGATGAAGATGATGATCAGGAGGACGAAGAGGCCGAAGACCAGACTCCTCAGCCGGTCATCCCCCCGGGCCGAAGGACGATAGTGGAAGAGCATCTGAAAGAAGGATTTACGGTACAGGAGATCGCGGAACTGACCGATATCCCGAAAGGAGATAGAGCTGATCAAGGAACTCTCTGATTTCTCGAGCTGACCATTATTTATACGATAAACAACAGAAAACTCTTGACGTAAACAAAACGCTCTTAGTATGTTAAGTTTGCAGTTGGGAGGAAACTATCTCTATGAAGAATCAGATAGCAGTGATTCCCTGCATGCAGCCGATCATGAAGAACACCATGCTCAGGACACCATCCTGGGCCTATTATATGTACAGCTAGGAGACTATATGGCTAAGAAGAGTAAAAAGGAGACCGATCAACCGAAGGATGCAGTTGATCAGGAGGCTCCCGATGACCTTGTTATGGAAGAAGTGGAAGTAGAAGGCGTGGATGAAGAAGTAGAAGACGATGCATGTGAGACCGAAGAGGATGAGATCAGTCTGCTTAAGGAGACAGTAGTGCGACTGCAGAAAGAAGTAGAAGATTATAAGTCTCAGTACCTGAGAAAACATGCAGATTTCGAGAACTTCAGGAAACGTATGCTTCGTGAGAAGGAAGAGTCCATCAAGTATGCGAACACCAGTCTGCTCAAGGACCTGATCGCGGTGATCGATGATTTCGAACGTGCTATCGATTCTGCACAGGGTACAAGCGATTTCGAAGGATTCCTCTCCGGGATAAAGCTGATCGAAAAACAGTTCGCCAGCATGCTCGAACATAATTGGGGACTGAAGCGAATGGAAGCTGTGGGCAAGGAGTTCGATCCTCAGAAGCATGAAGCTCTGATGATGGAAGAGGACCCCCAGTGCGATACCGATACCGTGGTCGAAGATTACCAGAAAGGGTATGTCCTGCATGACAGGGTCATCAGGCATGCGAAAGTCAAGGTGGGCAGACCACCGGTGGAAGTTGCATCAGATGCCGGCGACAGCAGCATCTAGTCATACATATACTATATTACCAATAGAGTAAGGAGATTTGATATAATGGGACGGATCATTGGAATTGACCTTGGAACAACGAATTCATGTGTAGCAGTAATGGAGGGTGGGGAGCCCGTCGTTATTCAAAATTCAGAAGGACAGAGAACCACTCCTTCGATCGTAGGTTTCACCTCGAAGGGTGAACGCCTGGTAGGGCAGCCTGCCAAGAACCAGATCATCACCAACCCTGAGAACACGATCTTCTCCATCAAGAGATTCATGGGAAGGAAGTATGGTGAAGTACCCTCAGAGATCTCTATGGTTCCCTATACCGTAAAGAAAGCTTCCAGTACGGAGGTTCGAGTCGAGGCCCAGGGGAAAGAGTTCTCTCCTCAGGAGATCTCAGCAGCGATCCTTCAGAAGATGAAACAGACAGCAGAGGACTACCTCGGCGAACCGGTCACCGCAGCGGTGATCACCGTACCTGCATACTTCAACGATGCACAGCGACAGGCTACCAAAGATGCAGGAAGGATCGCCGGCCTTGAAGTGAAACGAATCGTGAACGAACCTACCGCAGCATCTCTCTCCTACGGCTTCGGTAAGGATATGACCAAAGATGAGAAGATCGCAGTCTACGACCTCGGTGGTGGTACCTTCGATATATCCATCCTGGAACTCGGTGACGGCGTGTTCGAAGTGAAATCGACCAACGGTGATACCCACCTCGGTGGAGACAACTTCGATCAGAAGATCATCGACTGGCTCATCGAGACCTTCAAGAATGACTCCGGGATCGATCTCTCTCAGGACCGTATGGCACTGCAGAGACTGCGAGAAGCGGCAGAGAAGGCGAAGATCGAGCTTTCGAGCCGACAGCAGACCGATATAAACCTGCCGTTCATCACTGCAGATGCATCAGGACCCAAGCACCTGCAGATCTCGTTCTCCAGATCCAAGTTCGATCAGATGACCAGAGATCTGGTAGAGAGAACCAAGGCACCCTGTCTGAAAGCGCTCAAGGATGCAGGCCTCTCACCCTCAGACATCGATGAAGTCATCCTCGTAGGTGGATCCACACGAATACCCGCAGTACAGGAACTGGTGAAGGATCTCTTCAAGAAAGCTCCTAACAAGAGTGTGAACCCTGATGAAGTCGTAGCGATGGGTGCTGCGATCCAGGGTGGTATCCTCGGCGGAGACGTCAAAGATGTCCTGCTGCTTGATGTGACCCCTCTGTCACTCGGTATCGAGACCCTCGGTGGAGTCTTCACCAAGCTGATCGAACGAAACACCACCATCCCGACACGCAAGAGTCAGATCTTCTCCACCGCAGCTGATAACCAGACAGCAGTCTCCATCCATGTCATGCAGGGTGAACGAGAGATGGCCTCACAGAATAAGACTCTGGGGAACTTCGACCTCATCGGTATACCGGCAGCTCCACGGGGCGTACCTCAGATCGAGGTGACCTTCGACATCGATGCCAACGGTATCGTGCATGTATCTGCCAAGGACCTCGGCACGGGGAAGGAGCAGAAGATCAGGATCGAATCCTCTTCGGGGCTCTCTGATGATGAGATCGAGAAGATGGTACGCGATGCAGAGCTGCATGCAGACGAGGATAAGGCCGAACGTGAGAAGATCGAGACCCGCAATCAGGCTGACAATCTGATCTACTCTACTGAGAAGTCCCTCAAGGACTACGGCGATAAGATCTCAGAAGAAGACAAGAGTGCCATCGAGCAGGCCACAGCGGCGCTCAGGACAGCACTTGAAGGTAATGACGTAGAAGATATCAAGGCGAAGATGGAAGCTCTCCAACAGGCAGCATACAAGCTGGCTGAGGAAGTCTACAAACAGGCAGCACCCGAAGGGTCAGACCAGGGCGGAAGCTCTGCAGATGCTTCAGGTCAGAGTGGAAGCTCTTCAGACGACAATGTCGAAGATGCTGACTTTGAAGTGGTTGACGACGACAAATAGAAATAAAGGAAGTCTTGAACCTTGAGTAAGAGAGATTATTATGAAGTACTGGGAGTCCAGAAAGGGGCTTCCGGTGATGAGATCAAAAAAGCATATCGCAAGCTTGGATAAAGTATCACCCGGATAAGAATCCCGATGATAAGCAGGCGGAGGCTTCATTCAAGGAAGCCACCGAGGCCTATGAGGTTCTGAGTAACCCGCAGAAACGTCAGACCTACGACCAGTTTGGTTTTGCAGGTGTGGACGGTATGAACGGCGGGGCTCATGACTACTCATCGGTATACCGGGATTTCAGCGATATCTTCGGCGATTTCGGTGGCATCTTCGACTCCTTCTTCGGCGGGGGCGGTGGTTCAAGAGGTCAGTCAGGTTATGGCGGAGGGGCGCCTCACGGTTCGAACCTTCGCTATAATCTTGATATCGATTTCAAGGATGCCGTGTTCGGCACCAAGGTTGAGATCTCTTATACAAGAAGTGTAGCCTGTTCCTCCTGCGGAGGGACCGGAGGGACCGGTAAGAAAGTCTGTCCGAGCTGCGGCGGTACCGGTCAGGTGCGACGGAACTCCGGATTCTTCTCCATCGCCTCTACCTGTCCTACCTGTAACGGGGAGGGGTTCGTCATCGACAATCCTTGCACCCACTGTCGCGGTACGGGACTGACGAAGAAGCAGCAGAAGATCAAGGTGACCATCCCCCCGGGTATCGACTCAGGGAAACGGATCAATATCCCTGGTCAGGGTGATGCAGGCCCGAACGGAGGACCGGCAGGGGACCTCTATGTCTATGTGACCGTACGGCCGCATAAGTACTTCGAACGTGATGGCAACGACCTCTACTGTGTCATTCCCATCTCCCTGACTCAGGCAGCCCTGGGCGCTGAGATCGAAGTGAACACCATCGATGATACGAGAGTGAAGATCAAGATCCCCTCCGGGGTCCAGAACGGCAAGATCCTGCGGCTCAAGAACCGCGGGGTCCCCTTCCTTCACAGCACAGAGAAACGAGGGGATATGTACATCAAACTGCATATCCAGATCCCCAAACGGGTACCGTCAAAGGCCAAGGCTCTCTTGAGAGAGCTTGCCGATGTCATCGGTGAAGATGTCAGACCGGACCCTGTACCACTATCAGAGTTGTAATATATATGTCAGAACTAGTAATCGGCTACCACCCAATCGAAGAGGCCCTGAAGACTGCAGGTCCCTCATCACTGCTCTATATCGATGAGAAACCGGTAAAACGGAACAGCAGTCTGGAAAAGCTCGCAGTCAAGGGCTCGGTACGTGTGAAACGTGTACCGGCATCTGAGATCGAGAAGATGGTAGGCAGAGGGGTCAAGCACAAGGGTGCGGTCCTGGTCTACAGTCCCAAACCGGCTGCCTCAGTCAAACTTGACCTCAAGGGCTATATAGATCAGCTCAAGGATAAGAAAGATGCGCTGGTGCTCGTCCTCGACGGTATCACCGACCCGCAGAACCTCGGAGCCATCATCCGGAGTGCCGATCTGTTCGCTGTCGATATGGTCATCGTACCCGAGCGACGCAGTGCCCAGCAGAGTACTACCGTCATGAAGGTGTCAGCCGGTGCCTCACGCTATGTCCCGGTGATCTCGGTGAAGAACCTCGTCAGAGAGATGCAGCAGCTGCAGGAAGCAGGCTTCTGGTTCTATGGTGCCGATATGGGCGGAGATCCCGTACATACGGTGACTATGAAAGGACGTGTAGGGCTGGTGCTCGGATCAGAGGGTGAGGGGATCGGACGACTGGTCAAAGAGACCTGTGACAAAATCATCGCCATCCCGATGGCAGGGCACATCGATTCGCTCAACGTATCAGTGGCAGCAGGGATCCTGCTCTACGAAGTACGAAGAGGGACGGAGTTCTAAGACCCTCCCTGATCACAGATGTGATGTGAGGGTGAACAGATACAAAGAGGCCGCTGCAGCAGTCCGATCGACTGATGCAGGGCCTCTTCTTTCTGCAGGGATCTCCGGGATCCCGGCAGGATCGATCAGCTGCGACCGTTCGTATGCTGCAGCTGATAGCTGTCGCTACTCCTCGAAGAACTTGTTCCCTATATCCATACGGAACCAGGAACCCTCGAACGAGATCTCACCGAGGTTGGTATAGGCGATCTCATTGGCCTCCAGGATGTTGGTCCCCAGACCGACGACGGTGAAGCATCTGCCTCCATCGGTGATCAGTTGACCGTGGTCCTGTCTGACCGCACCGGTGAAGATGACCGTCTGATCGATGATCATGTTGCTCAGGGCATGGGCCGGGGCTGTGATGGTCTTGCCGATCTGCGGGTGTTCGGGATAGCCCGCACTTGCGATGACTACCGCGACCGCGGTCTTGTTCGATGTCTTGAGGTTGAAATCGGCGATAGTGCCGCCTTCCAGGGCCTCGATGATGTCTATGAAGTCTGAGTCGATCAGGGGGATCATCGCCTGAGTGGCAGGGTCGTTGAATCGTACGTGGTAGTCTACCAGCTTCGGCCCGGCTGAAGTCAGGATCAGGCTGAACAGCAGTACGCCCTTATAGCAGAGCCCCTCTTCCCGCAGTCCCCTGAGGGTCGGATCGATGATGCTCTCGATCACCTGCTGCCTGGTATGGCTGTTGAGCACCGGGACCGGGCAGATGGATCCCATACCGCCAGTCGCTGCACCCATATCGTGCTCCTCTGCCTTGGTATAGTCAGAGGAGACCGGCAGCATCAGATAGTGGTCACCGTCGATCAGCAGGGTGATCGTGACAGGCATGCCCTTGAGATGCTCTTCGATGAGCACTTCATCGTGCTTGAGCAGTTCTGATCCGAAATCCATGAGCAGATCCAGATCCGTCGAATCGATCATGACCCGGCTCGGGGCCAGCCCGTTCTTCTTGAGGACCATGCGTTTGTTGTGGTTCTCCAGCAGATAGGTCTCGAGTTCGTCGGTGTTGCTGACCATATGGTGCTCAGGTACCGGTATGTGGTATCTGGAGGTGAAATGTCGTGCGAAGGAGCGGTCCCCTTCAAGCTGTACCGCAGCCCGGGTCGCTCCGAAGGTCTTGATCCCCTGAGCAAGCAGAACATCGACTACCCCAGAGGCCAGAGGGGCCTCAGTACCGGCAAAGACATAGTCTATCTGGTAGGTGAGGCAGGCATCGAGTACCGATTGGGGATCAGAGATATCTACATCAGGCAGATTGAGCCCGAGATTGGCAGTTCCTGCATTTCCCGGAGCGATATAGAGTCCTGTGATTCGTCTACTGTTGGAAAACTTCCAGGTGATCGCGTGGTCTTTCGCTCCTGATCCTAATACTAGAACTTTCAAGAATGGGCTCTCCTCTCTGTGTCATGGGACACCGTGATTTCTCATCTGTGGCAGCTTCGTAGGTATCGATTATCAGTTAGAAAACACTATCATTCAGATTGGTCTTGGTCAAGATGCAGAATGCTCAGGTAGTCCTCTCGGGTCTGTGCATGCACGATTTCAGCACGCAGGGCAGCAGCGCCGGGAAGGCCTTTGGTATAGGCGCAGACCTGTTTCTCATCTCTCTGCAGGCGACTTCCTCACCCTTGTCTGCGATACAGACATCGAGCTGCTCGAAGAGTCGAGCATAGCGTTCGGCCATCGACGGGAGAGGCAGCAGCTCTCCGCTCTGGAGGTAGTGACGTGTCCTGGAGAAGATGAAGGGGTTCCCAACAGCACCCCGTGCGAACATCACCCCGTCGATGCCAGTCTCTTCGAGCATGGTCCGGGCATCCTGAGGGGTGAACAGATCACCCGATCCGAACACCGGTATGGGTACCTGTCGTTTCAGCTCCTTCAGGTGTTCCCAGTGGGCAGTCCCTGAGTAGCCCTGGGCACGGGTCCTCGCATGCATGGTGATCAGAGAGGCACCACCTGCTATGGCGGCCTCTGCCATCTGCAGGTAGTTGATGCTCTGTGCATCCCATCCAAGCCGTATCTTGACTGTGACCGGGACCTTTGCCTGAGAGGAGAGAGCCGAGACGATCTTTCGTACCGTCTGAGGATGGTGGTGCAGGGCAGAACCGGCACCGGTCTTCACCACTTTGGGGACCGGGCAGCCGCAGTTGAGGTCGATGATCGTGGGATCGAACCGCATCACCGCATCGACTGCTCTCAGAGCGACCTGCTCATCGGGCATGAACAGCTGGATGGCGAAGAGCTGCTCTGAGGGCGCACGACCCATGAGCAGCTCGGTCTTACCGTTCTTTCGGGCCACCGCTTCAGCCGAGACCATCTCTGAGTAGGTCAGGTCTGCCCCTCACGGAGGCAGATCTCACGAAACCCCTTGTCGGTGAATCCGGCAAGGGGTGCGAGGAACAGATTGCCTGAGATTCTCACATCCCCGATCTGAACGGGATGATACAGTTGTGTTCCTGTGTTCATAGGGTGATCATGCTACGATGCCTCAGGCATCTGCAGGGAGTTTGAAGATCCGAAGACTGTTCGCATACAGAGCCTCTGCTACCTCTTCGATCGGTTCTTCCCGGATGTCTGCGATAGCCTGTGCCACCTCGCTGAGGTATGCGGGTTTGTTCCGCTTGCCCTTGTAGCGTGAGGGTACCATGAAGGGACTCTCGGTCTCTATGAGAATACGGTCCAGAGGCAGTCGTGCGGCTGTATCATGCAGGTTCTTGGCATTCCTGTAGGTCACATTGCCTGCGAAGGAGACGTAGAGGTTGAGCTCCAATGCCCTTCTGGCATAGTCCCAGTCTTCAGAATAGCAGTGCAGGATACCGCCCTGCTCGATAGGACGGTCACGAAGGATGCTCAGGATATCCTGTCCAGCATCCCTGTTATGGATGATGATAGGCTTCTCAAGGCTGTTCGCGATGTCGATCTGTCTGATGAACAGTTCGATCTGTGACTTCTTGTCACCGAACTTGCGATAGTAATCCAGCCCGATCTCACCGATGGCGACGACACGGTCGAGTTTGGAGCCTTTGAAGACTTTCTCTTCCCAGTCAAGACCGGGGTTTGCGACCTCGGAGGGAGAGACACCAACGGCATGATAGACATCTGTAGCGGTCCTGAGATTCTCATACACTTGAAAGAAGTCACCTAAGCTGTTACAGATACTGACGATATGTCTGACCTGAGCGCGTTTGGCCCTCTGTATTATTAATAACTGTTCCATCTGATCCTCATGGATCAGACCAATGTGAGCGTGAGTATCAAAATACTGCATGTTACCTAACCATTGATATATTTAAGATTTGCTGCCTGATGAAGGCATACAACTAACATAGCACTTAGCGGTTGAATCGTCAATTATATTTGACAATTATTTCTCATCGTGATAGCGTATAGAGAATTTCCTACGTATGTGTATAACATATTTGTATGAAAAAAAATAGAAAAAAGATCGACGATCTCTGCAGCGGCAGGATCACCTGTTTGAGATGAGTGGGAACCAATTAGATAAAGAGTGCAAGGTCAGTCCGATCCTGTGCGAAGACGATTGGATCACCCTCACGACCGGTTTGCTGCAGATCGTATGGTTGGAAGTAGATATACATCATTATGGCTAATAAGAAGAGTTCCAACAGACATAAGAGTGGTGACAGAAGACGTCATCCGAAACAGAACGTGCAGTCCCCGAAGTTCGGCCCCGGATCAGGGGGTGAACAGGCAGGCTGCTGCACCGGTCCCTGCTGCAGCACCTGCATCTGCAGGTGCTGAGAAGAAGCGCAGGCCCTCGGCGCCCACATATATCTATCTGGTCAAGAATCAGAAGACCAGTGAGACCTATCTCTGCGGGAGTGATCAGAAGATCGCACAGGGAGAGTTCGTAGTCTCTCCTACCAGATACGGGCTTGATATGGGGAAGGTCCTGGGGATGGTCCGTTCGAAGCTGCTCTCGACTACCGTGAAGGAGCTCGAGGCAGAAGCTGCAGTCGTACCGTTCATCGACCAGGCGAGCCCCTGCACCACCTGCGGTGGCTGCGAAGGCGAGGGGGAGACCCCGGCTGAATCACCTGCAGCTGCTGAAGATGCTGCGGCCGCTGAAGATACCGCTGAAGCCGAAGCACCTGCGGGAGTGACCGGTGAGCAGTCAGAAGCAGCATCAGAAACAGCAGAAGCAGAAGCAGAGAGAGCCTCGATCGCCAAAGAGCGCGAGGCGCTCTTTCTCGAAGCTCTGGAGCAGGAGCGGCAGAAACGTGATGAGGAGCTGCGGTCGATCGACTGGATAGATCACGTAGCTGATGCCTACGATCGGAAGCACTATGAAGAGAACCGCATCAAAGCCCTTGAAGCGGTGAGAGTCTGCAAAGAGAAGATCATTGCCCACAACCTCGACATGAAGCTCGTCGATGCCCATTATCTGCTCAGTGAACCGAAGGTGCTGTTCTTCTTCACCGCAGAGAATCGGGTAGACTTCAGGGCGCTGGTAAAAGATCTCGTGACCGTCTTCCGCATGCGCATAGAGCTCAGGCAGATCGGCGTACGTGATGAGTCGAGGGTGCTCGGTGGTCTGGGAGTCTGTGGAAGAGACTATTGCTGCCATGGGGTCACAGACCATCTGAAGCCGGTATCGATCAAGATGGCCAAAGAGCAGAACCTGTCGCTGAACTCGATGAAGATCTCAGGACCGTGCGGCAGACTGCTGTGCTGTCTTGCCTATGAGTATGATTTCTATAAAGAGGAGAAGTCCAGGCTTCCCTCTGCAGGAAGCAAGTTGAAGATCAGGAACGAGATGCTCAAGATCAGCGAGGTGAATATCCTTTCGAAGATGTATCATCTCACGGCATTCGATGGCAGGATGCTGATGATACCGTTCGAAAAAGTCATCTTCAACGAGAATACCGGACATTGGGACGTCGATCAGGATTATATAGAAGAAGTTTTGTCAGTATAATGAGATAACTTTATTGACAGCATTTTATCTGTGTGGTATTTTTTGAAACCGTTAGTTCTACTCCTGAACACAGGAATACATAACGAATACGTTAATAGGTACGATATATTTTTGGAGGTACATCCGTGGCTGGAAACACATCAGCAATGAAACGACAGAAGCAGAGCATCGCTCGCAGAGAACAGAATAGACGAGCGAAGAGCACTGTGAAGACTGCGATCAAACGATTCAAGAGCGCAGTAGAAGAGAAGGAAGCAGAGAAAGCAGCGACAGAACTCAATCAGGTAGTGAAGCTGATCGACACATATGCAGGGAAGGGTCTCTATCACAAGAACACTGCAGCAAGGAAGAAGTCCAGACTTACAGCTTTGTACAACAAGCTTTCATAAAGTCGAGCTGTTTGCAGCGGTCTTCTTCTGTAAGATACGCTTCAACTGGTGATAGAGCATGAATAGTCCGTCTCTTGTTCGATCTGGAGATGTGTGACTGACATCGATACATGATCTGTCAGTTGCCGTACGACACACCCTGTACAGGCATCTGCAGGTCAGCGACTTTAGATAAGACAAGGAGGGATTATGGCATCCCGAAAACTGACAAAGGCTGAGATCATCGAACGGATCCATGAGAATCTCGGCCTGAGCAGATCTGATGTGCATCAGGTCATAGATGAGTTCTTCATCGAACTGAAGACCGGACTCGAGGATGACAAGGTCATCGAACTCAGAGGGTTCGGAACCTTCGAGATCAGGACACGAAAGGGCCGTGAGCGGGCCAGAAACCCTAAGACTGGAGAGATCGTAGCGGTCAACACCCATGGGGTCGCAGTGTTCAGACCCGGCAAGGAACTCAAGGATCTTGCCTGGGACCTTCGAAAATAGCTTTTTAGGTCATACAAAATTCATTCATAAAGAGTGTGCTTATGTTTCATGATGCTAACGGGCTGACTCAACATACGAGAAACCTCAGAACTTATGGTTCTGAGGTTTTATTGTTATTACTGTCAGTCCTCTTCTTCGCAGCGGCATTCCCCGGGTTCCTCTCGGTCGATGGTATCGGTATCTTCGGGTTCATCGCCCTGATCCCGCTGTTCGCTGTCATCAGGAACGCCCCCTGGAAGGTGGTGTGGTTCTATGGCTGGTTTCACGGGCTGACCTGCTATCTGGTATTCAACTACTGGCTTGCGAGTTTTCACCCTCTGGCCATATTCATCTCGCCTCTGGTCTTCAGCACGTATATGCTCGTGCTCTTCCCCCTCCTGAAACTCACCGACAGGCTCTTTCCCTCCTACGGGTATCTCGTGCAGACGGTCATCTGGATCGCCTACGAGTATCTCAGGACCAAAGGGTTCTTCGGGTACGCCTATGGGATCCTCGGCTATTCCCAGTATCAGTTCCTGCCGTTCATCCAGATCTCATCGATCTTCGGCATATGGGGGTCACCCTCATGACCGTGTTCCCTTCGATCCTGCTCGGGAATCTTCTGGGCGATCTGATCAACGGCAGTATCATCTGGTCACGGGAGGAGATCCTCTCCTTCTTCAAAAAACACAGGATCTCCTGGATCTCCTATATCGTGCTCTTTATCGCCGTGCTCATCTTCGGCTATGTGAGTATCAGCATGCATGAGCAGCAGGAACCGGACCGCAGATGGCGTATAGCCCTCGTCCAGCACAATGCCGACTCCTGGAAAGGCGGGTTCCCCACCTACCAGCGGAACTTCTATGATCTCAAACGGCTCTCCTATGCAGCACTCGCAGACGGGGACCCTGAGATCATCATCTGGTCTGAGACGGCCTTCGTACCGGCAGTCTACTGGCATGACAACTACCAGAGTGATCCGCAGATGTACGGACTGGTCCGTGAGTTCATCGATTTCGCACAAGAGCTGCCGGTACCGCTGCTCACTGGGAACGACGATGGGAGGAAGAAGGACGAGTCTCTCCCCGCGGTGAATCCTGACGGCAGTTATAACCGGGTGGATTACAATGCCGTCATCCTCTATGAGGACGGTGAGCTTGATGATACCTACCGCAAGCAGCACCTGGTCCCGATGACCGAGCACTTTCCCTATAAAGATATCTTCCCGCGACTGTATGCCTTCCTGAAGGCCAATGACTACAACTTCTGGGAGAAGGGTACCGAGTCCCAGGTCTTCGAGGCCAATGATGGGGTGAGATTCTCTACCCCGATCTGCTTCGAAGACATCTTCGGGTATATATCTGCAGGGTTCGTCACCTCCGGAGCCGATGTGATCGTCAATATGACCAATGACTCCTGGTCCGGATCGGTCGCTGCACAGATGCAGCATCTGGCCATGGCCGTCTTCAGAGGTATCGAGAACAGACGCTCTGTGGTGCGGGGGACCAACTCCGGTATGTCAGCGGTCATCGACCCCACCGGGAGGATCCTCGTGATGATGGAACCGTTCGTCAAGGGGTATCTGAATACGGAGGTCCCGATCTACACCTACCGTGACACCTTCTATACCAGTCATGTGGACTGGTTCGCCAAGCTGATGATCCTGCTCTCTCTGCTGCTCCTTGCCGCAGGGATCGGCAGTACGCTGCTTGAACGCTATCGACACAAGGATACCGGAGCATGAGACAGGCAGCACTATGCATCATCGGCAGTGAACTGGTACGGGGCATCATCCAGGACCGGCACGCGAAGACTCTGGCCTCGGACCTCACCCGCCTGGGCTACCGGGTACAGGAGATCACCATCGTCCCGGATGACGGGTCGATCGTCGAAGTCCTCGATCGTCTGGTCTCGAACGTGGATCTGATCATCACCACCGGCGGCCTGGGGCCGACCTCGGATGATATCACCCGCGATGCCATTGCCCGGATCTACGAGGTGCCGCTGGTCCTCGATCCTGCAGCCAGAGAGACTCTTTTCGAGATCGTGGGTGACCGGCTCAATGAGGCGAACCTCAGGCAGGTCATGATCCCCGAGGGGTTCACGGTCATCCCCAATACACAAGGTACTGCCCCCGGGTTCTGCAGATCAGGTGAGATCTATACGCTGCCGGGGCCGCCGAAAGAGATGCTCGCCATGTGGCATGGTGCGATCCTTCCTGACCTGATCAGGCTGCTCGGTGACGGCACTCTTGAAGAACGACTGGAACTCTCGGTGTTCCTCACTCCCGAATCCCAGCTGGAGGAGGCCTGTGCTCTGGCCGTACAGATGACTTCAGCACAGTTCGATCAGCCGCTGTCGCAGATGCCCCTCTGGGGTACCCGTGTGCAGCTCTACCGGATCAGTCTCTATCTGCAGGGCAGTACTGCGGTTCTGCGGGAGCAGGTGTTCCACACCCTCGAAGGACTGCTTGGACCGTCGCGGGTGCGTGAAGGCGATCGTGAGCTCGTTGATGATCTCTATCTGCAGCTGCAGCAGAAGGGGTTGACCGTCGCCGGGGCCGAATCGTGTACCGGGGGACTGGCCGCCAAGCTGCTGACCGATCGCCCGGGAAGTTCTCAACACATCTGGGGGTCGATGGTCACCTATGCCTATGAAGCGAAGGAGCGGGTGCTGAAGGTCTCTCACGAGACGCTTGAACAGGAAGGGGCTGTATCAGCATCCTGTGTCGATCAGATGGCTGAAGGGGTACTCAGGCTCTCTGGTTGTGATGTGAGTTTCAGCATCTCAGGGATCGCCGGGCCTTCAGGCGGCAGCGAGCAGAAGCCCGTCGGGACGGTATGGTTCGCGTTCGCCTCCCCGAGCATGGGACACAGCATGTCTGTCTGTCTTTCAGACCCTTCTCAAGGGACTCGGTACGCCGTCGAGCGGCTGTTTCTGCTATTTTGTTGCTGGAACAGTATATTATAGGAGAAAACCTTCTTGACATTGTCAGTCAGTGGCAATATATTTAATTATACCTATGGGGGTGTGATGACATCTCCCATCCTGTATATAAACGATTTGTCTTTGATTATTCTTAACTAAGTTAATCATACTGCATAACAATCTTATTTTATTAACACAATCAAACGTGAAATAGTTGGAGAAAAGAGTTTCATGTCAACAGAAATTCAAGGCTCGGATACGGTTGCAGAGCAACCTGAATCCACACCAAAACATGTGAAAGCAATCACTCCTGCAGAGGGCACAGCATCTGCAACCCCGTCAAACGAGAACTCAGAACTGTTCTCACCATCTGAGATCGCATCAGAAAATCCTAAAAAACGAGTAGTCACACGCCGAAAACCTCGAAAGGTCGTTACCGTGGAAGGAACCAAGTCAGATTCCGAGAATCCCGAACCAGCTGAGAGGACAGAAGAGGCATCCCCTTCTGCCGAGACAAAACCGAAACGCAAGGCACCTGCCAAACGGGTCGCGAAGAGCTCTGCACGTACGAAGTCGGCGGATCAGGCAGCTGATCAGGAAGCGGCATCTGAAGAGAAGGGCGAACCGGCACAGCGTGCTGCGGCTGAGAGTCCATCGGATACTGCCGGTCAGGCAGGGGAGCAGAGGCAGCAGGAACACCGCAGCCGTTCAGATGAGCAGAGATCTGCACCCTCTGATCAGTATAACAGAAAAGATATGAACAGACAGACAGCTGCCGAACAGGACCAGCATAATGATACCGGCAACCGGCAGCAGAAACCCAGAGCCCATGAGGCGTCGAACAATTCCAGAGGGCAGTCCCGCAGGACCTCCTCTGCTTCGAACACCAACAGCACGAACAGCAGCAGTGCGAAGAAGTTCCAGCGTACGACACGGACCAATACCCATCAGAAACGACGGAACAACCCGGGACCGGAACCGATACAGAATGATCGGGAACCGGATCTGTTCGATGTCCCGAACCTGCTCGAGGTCCATGGGGTGAAACTGAGCATAAACGATCTGACTGAGATGACCGTGCCTCAGCTCCGTGATGTAGCTCAGGAACAGGGCTTGCCGCTCGAACCGCTTCTGACAATGAAGAAACAGGAGATCATCGTAGAGATCCTGAAGATGCATACCAAGGGCGGCGGGATCATCGTCGCCTACGGATCCCTGGAGATCCTGCCTGATGGGTACGGGTTCCTGCGATCCCCCCAGAACAGCTATCTGCCGGGACAGGATGATATCTACATCTCACCGTCACAGATCAGACTGTTCAACCTGAAGACCGGTGATACCGTATACGGGCAGATCCGACCTCCCAAAGAGGCTGAGCGGTTCTTTGCCATGCTGCGGGTCGAGACCGTCAATCATGATGATCCGAACGTCGCACAGACCAGAGTGAACTTCGATAGCATGACACCGCTCTATCCTGATGAGCGTCTGAATCTGGAGACCGAGAACGCTGATGTCTCGATGCGTATCATCAATCTGTTCTGTCCGATCGGAAAGGGACAGAGAGGCTGATCGTATCGCCACCGAGGACCGGTAAGACGGTCCTTCTGCAGAAGATCGCCAATTCCATCACGGAGAATCATCCCGAAGTCGAACTGATCGTCCTCCTGATCGATGAACGACCTGAAGAGGTCACTGATATGAGAAGGAACGTGAAGGGCGAGGTCATCGCCTCCACCTTCGATGAACAGGCCACCCGTCACGTCTCAGTCGCTGAGATGGTCATCGAGAAGGCCAAACGTCTTGTCGAGCATAAACGTGATGTCGTGATCCTGCTGGACTCCATCACCCGTCTTGCCCGTGCCTATAACCAGACCGTCCCGACCTCGGGAAAGATCCTCTCAGGTGGTGTGGATTCCAACGCACTGCACAAGCCGAAGAGATTCTTCGGTGCCGCACGAAACATCGAGCATGGGGGAAGTCTCACTATCGTGGCGACTGCTCTGATCGAGACAGGCTCGAGGATGGATGAGGTGATCTTCGAAGAGTTCAAGGGAACCGGTAACAATGAGATCATCCTCGATCGGAAGATGTCTGATCGAAGGCTCTATCCTGCGATCAACCTGAAGCGTTCAGGGACCCGAAGAGAGGAACTTCTGCTCGCAGAAGGGGAGATCAGCAAGATGTGGATCCTGAGAAATGCATTAAATCCACTCGAAGATGTCGAAATGACCGAGATGCTGATTGACAGGATGCGAAAAACAAAGAATAATGAGGCATTCTTACGATCGATGAACACCATGAAATAAGGTGTCTTTTTTCGACCCGGCAGGTATTTTTACTTCGCGTTCTGATACGGCTTGCCTAAAAGAGGTCGATTTATTATATTTTTCCTGCGAAAGGCAGGGGGAATATGGTTCGATGGTAGCCGGAAGAGAGCTTCTTTTAGCCTCTTCTGACTTGTATTTGATTGTTAGTCTTCTGTACAGAAGCAGAGGATTTGATATAGACTATCTGGAGGATACTATGAAAAAGGGTATACACCCCAAATATGAAATGACGACAATCACCTGCGCATGCGGAAATGTGATTGAGACACGTTCAACTGCAAAGAAGATCGAAGTTGAGATCTGTTCTGCCTGCCATCCGTTCTTCACCGGGAAACAGAAACTGGTTGATACTGCTGGTAGAGTAGAGAGATTCAACAAGAAATACGGTATCAAAGGCTAATACACCTCGGTGTGTCAGCAACGTATGTGAGAGCAGCCAGAAAGATGGTTGCTCTTTTTTTCGCCCTCTGCCTGTGAACATATTTTGTTTGCAATAAGTTCGTATTTACCATACAATTGACTAGGGGAGCATGTATGGCGAGGATTCAAGAACTTCACACTGAAGAGTATGGTGAAGTTCCAGAAGTAGCAGTCTCAGTACCGGGAGTCATCACGCTCATGGGTGAGTATTCAGACCTGTGTGATGGGTATGCCCTTACTGGAGCTGTAGATAGAACTACAGAGATAGCTATCTCACGTCGAACGGATAATTCCTTACGGTTTTATTCTGCCGAGCTGAATGAGCGTAAACGTACGACGATCCCCAACCTGAAGTATCGCCGTGAAGATCGGTGGGCCAACTATATCAAAGGCGTACTCTATGAGACCTACCGCAGGAACTTCCTCTTCAAGGGTCTCAACATCACCGTCAAGTCCAACATCCCGCAGAAAGTGGGGCTTCGTGCCTCTACGGCCATCTGTGCCTCTGCAGCACTGGCACTCAAAGAGATGTTCTCCTTCGATATCGATGACAATCAGCTCATCCAGGCCGTCTACTTCGCAGAGACCTCGTTCCTTCAGTCGAAATCGCGTCTGGTCGATATCATGACCATGCTCCATGCCCGTGAGGGCCATGTCATGCTCTTCGATCTGCATTCGTTCGACTACTCCTATATTCCCATCAGTATGACCCCGGATTGCTTCATGATCACCGAGAGCAATGTACCGCCGTTCCCGGTTCGCGAGGAGATCGTCTATCGTGAGGAACAGTGCCAGGAGGGGTTGTCGATCATACGAAGCAAACTCTCAGGCGGACTGATTCGTGAGTACTCCATCGGGGAGATCGCCGTAGCGGCTGCCATGCTTCCCGAAGAGCAGAAACGGTTCTGTCTCTATGCTCTCGAGGAGAGCCAACGTGTGAAAGAGGCTGCCCGTGCCCTTGAACAAAAGGACTCCATGGCGTATGGTAGGTGCATGAATCGGTCGCAGGCCGGATTGCGGGATCAGTTCGAAGTATCGTGTCCAGAGATCGACTGGCTGACCAAACGAGCGCTGGAGACCCGGGGTGTTTTGGATCGAATATGATCGGTCCCGGGTTCGGCGGCAGCACGATATCACTGATGTCCAAACAGGCTTGTGTTGATTACCAACAACGTCTGGAGGAATACGAGCATATCTTCGGCTTTCACCCGGAACTCTTCACCTATGTTCCGAAAGGGAAAGCTCACCTGCTCCAATAACACCAATCATGCAGATAGTAGTTACGAACGATGACGGTATTCACAGTGAAGGCTTGCACATCCTGGCTGAGGTGCTGCGTACAGCAGGACACGATGTCTGGATAGCAGCTCCTGATACAGAACGTAGTGCCTTCTCGCATGCGATCACCCTGAGGACTCCTGTGCAGTTCCATGAGATAGAATCACGAACCTATACCTGCAGCGGGACACCTGCTGACTGTATCTTCTATGGACTCAAAGGGGCGATCCCGGTGACCCCGGATGTGGTCATCTCGGGCATCAACAAAGGCTACAACGTCGGTACCGATATCATCTACTCAGGCACCGCCGGTGCAGCACGGGAGGCAGCCCTCCACCAGGTCCCGGCCATAGCCCTCTCGGCCGAAGGGTTCGCACCGCCGTTCCCCTTCACCGAAGCCGCCGAGTTCACCGCAGAGCATCTGGAGGATCTTGTAGCCCTGTGGACCCCCGATATCTTCATAAACATCAACGTACCGGCCAGTCCCATCCAGGCTGGGAAGTCTCTTTCCCGGACCGCAGGACCTACGGTGATTCCATAGAACCCTATCAGGCGAGAAAACATGTGATCTATTACTTTCTGACCACAGGGAACACCACGACCGATGAGTTCACCCCTGAGCGATGCTCGGACATGGATGTGGTGCAGCGCGGGAGGATCTCCGTCTCCCCGATCCAGCTGCACCCTGCTGCCGATACCGATCAGCTGATTCGATTCAAGGGACTCCATGCGAAGGGTAGTACAGGTACACGGAAGTGAGAGATCAGCCGCTGATCGTACGGGTCAGACAGTACAGAGCCCTGAAGCATGAGCAGTGGGAAGGCCACTGCAACCGGTGCGGGCTGTGCTGTCATGAGAAGACGATCTCAGGCAGTCTGGTCAGGTACGACATGGATTCCTGGTGCAGGTTCTATGACCCGAAGACCCGTACCTGTACCGTCTATGCCCAGAGATTCTCCAAAGAGGTCCGCTGCCGGTCGGTCAATCTCTTCAGGGCCATGTTCGCCAGCTATCTCCCCCGACCTGCGGCTATGTCCAGTGGGCAGTCTCGCATCACCTCAGATTCGCCCGTATCGCAGGATCCACTACTGCGGCGAGGATCCCGACCCCGATTCCCCACCTCATGATACGCGTCCCTGTTACCTACCATAGAACTTGACGGCGCGGTAACCAATCAGTATGTTAGTATCACTATATGAGTATCTGAATGATTTGGTGATACTTATCGAACATACAGCAGGATCAGATGATGCTGCTGAAGGTAAGGAATAGAACAATAGATGAATGAACGTATCGTATATATGGATAATAATGCGACCACGCCGATAGCCCCGGAAGTCAAGGAGGTCATCCTCCAGACTCTGGATATATATGGCAATGCATCGAGCATGCATGGTCCGGGGCGGCTGGCAAGTGCAGCAGTCTCACAATCCCGAGGCAAGGTGGCATCGCTCATAGGAGCACAGCCTGAAGAGATCGTCTTTACCGGCGGGGGATCTGAATCCAACAACACCGTCTTGAACCTGGTCTTCTCAGACATCTTCAACAACACCGGACGCAACCGTATCGTCACCACCCGCATCGAACACCCGAGTATCTATGAGACGGTACAGACGCTGACCGACAAGGGTATCGAAGTCACCTTCATCGATGTGGACGGGCAGGGTAACCTCAAGATGGACGACATGGCTGCAGCGATGGGAGATGATGTGGCTATCGTATCGGTGATGATGGCCAACAATGAGATCGGGACGATCCTGGATGTCTCTGGTGCTGCCAGGCTGGCACATGCCTGCGGGGCTCTGATGCACACCGATGCCGTGCAGGCAGTGGGAAGATCCCCGTCGATGTCCGTGAGCTCGATGTCGATTTCCTCTCCCTCTCAGGCCATAAACTCTATGCGCCGAAGGGGATCGGAGCTCTCTATATCAAGAAGGCATAGCATTCTGCCCCCTCATCCACGGTGGTCATCAGGAAGCCGGCAGGAGAGCCGGGACCTATAACAATACAGGGATCATAGCCCTGGGGACCGCGGCAGAACTCGCTGCAGCGACCATGGCCGAAGAGATGGTACGGGAAGGAGCACTCAGGGACCGCCTGAGAGATGGACTCCTTGCAGCTGTACCCGATATCACGGTGAATGGGAATCAGAAGGCGATCCTCCCGGGTACGCTGAACGTCTCGTTCCCCGGAGCTGAAGGAGAATCGATCCTGCTGTATCTTGATCTTGAGGGCATAGCCGTCTCGACCGGATCAGCCTGCGCTACCGGCTCCCTCGAACCCTCCTATGTGCTCACCGAACTCGGGCTCGGACCTGAGCTGGCTCACAGCTCGATCAGGTTCAGTCTCGGTTCCTACAACACCGTTGAGGATGTCGATTACGTGCTGGAGAGACTGCCGCCAATCATCAAGAAGATCAGGGAGATGTCAACATTATGAGTAGTAATAGCTTCATACAGGAGTGGGTCTATACCGATGTGGTGAAAGACCACTTCATGAATCCAAGGAATATCCTCAGCGATCCGGATTATCAGGAAGACGGAAGAGGACTGGAAGGGTCTCTGGCCTGTGGTGACCAGATGCTGGTCGTCATCAAGGTGACAGATGATGTGATCGTAGATCTCAAATGGAAGACCTACGGCTGTGCCAGTGCCATCGCCAGCACCTCGATGATGTCTGAGATGGCGATCGGCATGACGCTCGATGAGGCCTACCACCTCACGCCCTCCATGATCACCGACCGGCTCGGCGGACTGCGACCCACAAGTTCCACTGCTCGGTGCTGGGAGACAAGGCCCTGCGGGCGGCGATCGATGATTATCTGGAGAGAGAGGGAAGGGAGAACCCCTTCAAGAAGAGCGTGGCGAAAGTCATCTGTGAGTGTAAGAACATCACCGATCAGCAGATAGAGGCACTGGTGAAGAGCGGGGATGTCAAGACGTTCGAACAGCTGCAGGAGCAGACAGGGCTCGGGACGGTATGCGGTCAGTGCAAAGGTACTGCCGGCGAACTGCTCGATGAGTTGATGCATCTGTACGGTAAGTAATACCGGATCGAAGGCTGACTGCCGAGGCAGTCAGCAGCACCAGGGCCGGTTGGCAGGAACTCTTTCTTTTCAGGAGATGAGCTACTGCAGAAAACCGGCCGTTCTGTTATACTGTAGATAGAGGTACCGCACCACGACAGGAAAGGAAGAGATGGCAGAGAAAAGAGCATTGAGGATCATGTATGGTCAGCACGAAGCGACTCGTGAGCAGATACAGGAACCACCGCTGTTCCATGTGGTCCTGCTCAACGATGACTATACCACCATGGAGTTCGTGGTATCGGTCATCCGGGATGTGTTCCATCAGAGTCCGGCTGAGGCCTCACGGATCATGATGGAAGTCCATACGAAAGGAAAGGGTATTGCAGGTACCTATACCCGCGATATCGCACGAACGAAGGCAGAGACTGTCATGCACCTGGCATTCGAGGAGAACTATCCTCTCAAGTGCCTGGTCGAGAAGGTATAAAGCCGCTCCTGCAGGGAGGAGATAGATGAGAGTATCAGAAGTCGTTCAGGAAGCTTTGGGGACAGCGTACCTCACTGCCCGTGAACATAGACATGAATATATAACACCCGAACATATGCTCTATGCCATGCTCTTCTATGATGAGACCCGTTTCGTCTTGAGAGAGTGTGGGGTGGAGCTCGAACAGCTCAAGGAGAACCTTGAGGAGTACTTCGAGAAGCGCATACCCGTGCTGGACCTCGAGAGTGACCGGGAACCGGAACAGACCGTCGGGTTCCAGGATATCATCGAACAGGCTGTGGTCCACACAGAGACCGCACAGAAAGAGACCCTCGAGCTGGCAGACCTGCTCGTGGCCATCTTCGATGAGCCGGAGACCTACGGGAACTACTATCTGGTGAAGAACGGGCTCACCCGGTACAACCTCACCGATGTGATCAGTCACAGACTGCCCACCTTCAGAGAGAAGAACCTGCCCGGTCAGGCCAGAGAAGAACATCTGCCCAGACCCTCCGGACGGACCTCCCCGATACATGAAGAGGACGAAGAAGAGAAAGAAGAGGACAGCAACAGTGCCCTTGCCCATTATACGAGGAATCTTACCCTCGCTGCAGAGCAGGGAAAGATCGACCCGCTGATCGGCAGAGAGCAGATCCTTGACAGGACGCTGCAGGTGCTGTGCCGCAGGGTGAAGAACAACCCAGTGCTTGTGGGGGATCCGGGAGTGGGGAAGACTGCCATGGAGGAGGGATCGCCAGCAGGATCATCTCCGGAAGGTCCCTGAGCGGCTGCGCGGCGCTGAGGTCTTCGAACTCGATATGGGAAGCCTGCTTGCAGGGACCAAGTATCGTGGTGACTTCGAGGAGCGCCTGAAAGCCATCCTCAACGAACTGAGTGACAGGAATGCCATCCTCTTCATCGATGAGATCCATACCATCATCGGTGCGGGATCCGTCTCAGGAGGTGCTGTGGACGGGGCGAACCTGCTCAAGCCAGCCCTTGCCGACGGCCAGATCCGGTGTATCGGATCGACCACCGATGATGAGTTCAAGAAGATCTTCAGCAAGGATGGAGCCCTCTCAAGAAGATTCCAGAAGGTCGACATACCCGAGACCAGTCAGGATGAGACCCTCAAGATCCTCAAAGGGCTGCGCAGCAGGTTCGAACAGTATCATGGGGTCCACTACACCGAATCGGCGCTCAAGAGTGCCGTAGAACTCTCAGGCAAGTTCATCAATGACCGTGCGCTGCCGGACAAGGCCATCGACGTGATCGATGAGGCGGGAGCGGCCATGCAGCTGAGGGTCGCGGGGTCTGCAGATTTCAAGAAGGACCACAAGATAACCATCTCCGATGACATACACAGGAATATCATCTACCTCGACAAAGAGGGGTAGGTCACAGTACCATAGATACCGAACTCGGGAAGCAGAAACAGGAAGGACCGAGAAAGCGGATCGATGCCAGGTTCATCGAGAAGATCGTCGCAGGTATCGCGAGGGTCCCGGTCGAGAGTATCAGCAGATCCGAGATCGATCGGCTGAAACTGCTGGAGCCTGAGCTGAAGAAGAACCTCTTCGGACAGGATGCTGCCATCGAGACGGTGGTCAACGCCATCAAGCGTTCCCGTGCCGGCTTCACCAAAGAGCGGAAACCGGTAGCCTCGTTCCTCTTCGTCGGACCGACGGGAGTGGGGAAGACCGAACTGTGTGTGCAGCTCTCCAAGACCTTGAGTGTACCGCTCCTTCGGTTTGACATGAGTGAGTATCAGGAGAAGCATACCGTCAGCCGTCTGGTGGGTTCACCTCCCGGCTATGTCGGCTTCGATGAGGGGGGACTGCTGACCGATGCCGTCCGAAGACAGCCTCATGCAGTGCTGCTGCTCGATGAGATCGAGAAGGCCCACGCAGACATCTACAACGTGCTGCTGCAGATCCTCGATTACGCGACCCTGACCGACAACCTCGGTCGGAAGGCAGATTTCAGGAATGTGATCGTGATCATGACCAGTAATGCCGGGGCAAGGGACCTGGGCAAGCGCATGATCGGGTTCGTCGATAATCGCGTGGATGACTCCTCGGTGAGTATCGCGCTGGAGAAGATATTCTCTCCTGAGTTCAGGAACCGACTCGATAAGATCGTCACCTTCAGGCGACTGGGACATGAGGAGATCCTCTCGATCGTCAACAAGGAGATCGCTGAGTTCGAAGTGCAGCTGCAGAAGAAGCGGGTGACGATCACCGTCACCGAAGCTGCACGTGAGTGGTTCGCTTCCCTCGGGTACTCTGCTGAGTTCGGCGCGAGGAATATCGCACGTGTGATCCAGGACCGGTTGAAAGACTACTTTGTGGACAGCATCCTCTTCGGCGACCTGAAGCAGGGAGGTCTGATCACTGTCGATGTGAAACTGACCGAAGGCAAGGCCGCAGATCATGCGGCTCTGATGAAGATCATCGCTGAACAGCCGGCGAAGGTGGATCTGGTCTTTCTCTCCGGAGAGACGGTCATCAATCCCTGAGTACACTGGAAGGGGCCCTGTATCGATGTATTGTAGTGGTGATGATCTGCCGTATCTGAGCGACCAGTATCGCATAACGTTCCCCGAACCCGACCCGCTGGACGAGTACGGGATCGTTATGGTCGGGGGGAACCTCTCTCCCGGGATCCTCCTGTCGGCCTATGAACAGGGGTCTTCCCCTGGTTCGATCCCCATCAGCCCATCCTGTGGTGGAACCCTCCCCGGCGATGCATCCTGTTCCCGGGAAACTACCACCTCTCCCATTCCATGAGACGATTCATCCGCCGGACCTCCTTGACAGTGACCCGTAACACGGCCTTCGAGCAGGTCATCCGTGCCTGCAAGGAGATCCCCCGACCGGGACAGAGCGGCACCTGGCTCACCGAGGATATGGTAGAAGCCTACCAGCTCCTGCATGAACTCGGGTATGCCGTCTCCTATGAGGTCTGGGATGGTGCCAAGCTCGCAGGTGGGCTCTATGGGCTGCATATGGGACACTATTTCTGTGGGGAGTCGATGTTCACCAGCGTCTCCAATGCTTCGAAACTGGCATTCCATACCCTCTATACCGATCTGATCAGCCACGAGGGACTGGACTTCATCGATTTCCAGGTCACCAACCCCATTCTGAGAGTCTGGGGGCGGTGGAGATCGAACGGGAAGCCTTTCTGGCACTTCTGTGAATTTTTTGTGGTATCGTATAGTGTTTATGAGTATATTGGTAGTCATAACACCATGAAAAGCAGGTCATATATGAACAGAGTACAGAAGAGGGTCGGTATGTTGATCGTGCTGCTGCTCGCTGTTGCGGCACTTCTGCCGGCACAGACGCTCAGCGAGAGACTTGAGAGCTATGAAGGTCCGTTCTATGCCGGAGAGCTCTCTATCACAGAGATCGATGAGCAGGCAGAACGCTACATGGCTGCAGGAACGGCAGGAGATGCTCTCATCGCCGTGGGGCTGCTGCTGATCGCCGGAGACTATGAGGCACGAAAATCCACAGAATCCCCTGCTGCTCTGGAGTACTACCGGCAGGCCAATGAGCTGATCAAGACGATCTCCCTTGATGATGCGCTCTATGAGGGACTGCTCATAGATGCGAGACTGCGTAATCTGATCGGCAGAGGTGCCGCAGCGTTCATCACCGAAGGGGCTGCGATCGGATCACTGATGAACCGGGCGATCAAGGCCTACCCCAAAGATGCGAGGATCCTCTACCAGTATTCGATGAGCAAGATCAATGCGCCGCGGCTGTTCGGCGGGGATTTCAAGAAGGGAGAGAGGATCGCACAGAGCATCATCAGAGACAGGAAGACCTCGGAGGTGATGAAGTTCAAGGTCAACCATGCGATGGCAGGGGTCTATCTCAGAAAGGATGATGCGAAAAAGAGTGCGGCCTACTGGCAGGCAGCGAAAGAGATCTATCCTGACACCTGGCTGACGCTCCGTCTCCCTGATCAGGAGTGATGAGAGCAGCACCTCAGAGCAGGGGGACCGGCAGGATCCCTGACATGAGGCTGCTCTGCTGGGCAGCCTCATGCCGGGTAGATCAGTAACTGAAGCTGCTTCCTCCGATGAACTCCCGCAGGATCGACCGGTCAGGTACGAGTTCTGGCGGGATCTGATAGAAGTTCTCCAGGAAGGCAAGCAGCCGCTGTGCATCGGTGTAGGCATCATCTGATGGTTTGACCGATTTGAGCAGAGGCTGTGCATAGACCTTCAGGATCGCCAGCTCATAATCAAGGGCCGAGTTGAAGGCACTGTCAGCATAGTTCTGATACGGGAAGATGTTCTTCTTCTCTCCCCGGTGCACAGAATCCCACATATCGATCGTATCTCTGGCAGACATACCACGGAACTGATGGTCCCGGACGATCCTGCGGATCATCCGGTTATCGGTGGTGGAGATACGGTTGTGATCATCCAGATTGAGCTGTGTCAGCGCTGAGATATAGATCTGGTACTTCATCTGAGAGGGGATGTGGGACGTCAGGTCAGGATTCAGCCCGTGGATACCCTCCATGATGATCAGAGAGTTCTGCTTCATGGTGATGAACGAACCGGTATGGATGCGCTGATGTGTCTTGAAGTCGTAGGCGATGAGCTCCACCGGCTTGCCTTCGGCGAGGGCGAGCAGATCTTCATTGACCTGTGCGACATCGATGGCACCGAGTGCCTCAAGATCCGGTCTGCCGTACTCATCGAGCGGGGCGAGTTCCGGAGGCAGATAATAACTGTCGAGCGATATCTCGATAGGTTCGAACCCCATGACCTTCAGCTCTATCCCGAGCTTCTTGGTGAAGGTCGTCTTCCCCGAAGAGGAGGGACCTGCGATGAGCACTGCCCGTACCTCTGCTTTTCTCGAGGCGATCTCATCGGCGATCCGGGAGATCTTCTTCTGCTGGAAAGATTCGGCGACCTGGATGAAATCAGCGGCCTTCCTCTGGTCACAGAGCCTGTTGAGCTGTCCGACACAGTTGAGAGAGACCACCGATCCCCACTGCTTGTACTCCTGATAGATCCCGAAGAGTACGGGGTTGTCGGAGAAGGGGCCGATCTTCGTATAGTCCTCCTGCCGGGGATAGCGAAGCAGGACCCCGTAGCCACCGTACTCTTTGATCTCGAACTTGTCGATCAGGCTGGTATTGGGTACCAGCGGCTGGTAGGCAAGATCGAGGAACCCGTCACACTCATACAGGGGGATCCTCGGATCGTTCTGATAGGTCAACAGCAGTGCGGTATCGGAGATGCCCTTGTGTTCGAAGAACTCCCGGGCATCCTCATAGGAGTAGAGCAGGTTGTTGATGGGTATCGCCTCCTGCTCGATGGTTCTCATCTGTTCTGAGAGCTCACGTGCATCAGCTGCACTCACAGGCAGGTCATCATCATAGCTGTAATAGTAGCCGTCCCCGAGGGAATGCCCGACCACCAGACGGCGATCGGGGAACACCCGGCTTGAAGCCATGGCAAGGATGAAACAGAGTGAATGGCGGTAGATCCGTTTGCCGTGTTCAGAGAACAGCTTGACTGGTTCGATACGGGCATGGGTCTCGAGGGGAGAGGAGAGACTGAGCAGTTCGTTGTTCGCCAGGATCCCGACGATCGGATCATCGTCGTAGTTCAGCTGTTCAAGATCGTACTGCATGTATCGGGTCATGACCGTAGAACCCTTCATCCCGAACGGAACGGTGAGGATCCTGCCGTCAGGTATCTCCAATCTGATATCTCTCATCATAGCGCGCCCCCAGTATGTGTGCTATCTCAGCGTATGCTGCATTACAAGCAGTATAGCAGATATCTGCGATATCGACAGCATTTTCCCAGGAGAGCGTCTCCCACCCCAGGGTCTTCTCATCCATGATCCGGTCAGTCATCGCGAGGATGGCCCTGACATCCTCATGCCTCCTATGCAGGGCTGCGACCTTCGGGGCTATATGGCGTGCACGGGCTGCAAAGCGCTTCCCGGCAGCTCTACCGACTGGGAAGCCCCGCTCTTCGAGCAGGGAGAGTGAGCTCTCTGAGGCGGGGACCGGCAGCGGGAAGTAGATGGCACTGCAGGGGCATGGGGCACAGGTCGCCCATGCCTGACTGATCCCGGTCTCCTTCGAGCAGCCGACGATCATCGATGAGGTGGTCTGCAGCTGTGATATCGGATCAGGATGCATACAGATCGATCCGACACCGGAATGCTTGTACGCTGAGATGTGTGAGCGCATGATGCTTCGTGCCGTATCGAGGTCCGCACTGCGTCCATAGATCGCCGATCTGGTATAGGCCAGCCGGTAGTCCCCCTTTACCATGCGGGAATGGAAGAGATCCTGATAGGAGCCTTTGAAGTCATCCGGCAGATCCATCTGGTCAGACCTGTCGTAGTCACTCCGCAGTGAATAGCAGTCTGACAGCGAGGTGGAGTGGTGTGCCTGCTTCCAGGCCCAGTGGCTGCCGGCACTCTCGAGAATGATCGTCTGCTGTGCATCGGTGATGAGGTAGGTGCTGTGGTGGTGGAGCTTCCCGAGGTACCCACTGCTCCCGCCCTGGCCATGGTGTACGATCAGGTCTATGATCAGATCACGGGCCAGTGCTGCAGTGGCACTGTTGTGCAGTGCGATACGCAGGATATCATCACCGAGCAGTCCGCTCTGCTGATACCGTGCCCGGGAATTGGAGAAGACCGGCTCACTGGCGATCGCTACCCCTTGCGTGTTCACCCCCATCTCCGCCCCCCACATCCAGCTCGGGGTGGAGACCAGAGCCGGGTAGGGGTGGTCGTAACGCTTTAGTACCTGCTGCAGCTCTTTCCAGGAGGTCGCACTGTAGCTGATATGGTCTTCCAGCAGTTCAGGATGGCGGTACTCCTCGAACGGGTCGGCAGCATACCAGATATACTGCCTCTCTCTGGTATGTCTGTCAGAGTTCTTCGCTATCAGTGTACAGGTCTCTCCCTTGAGCGTGATCGTATCACACATGACTCCCCCGTACCTTCAGTATACTACGGTTTGCCGTAAAAACAGATAGTTTGATTAGGTGATAGATGTAATAAGAAACAGTATTACCGAGTGATTAGGTAGGGTATACGACCATACTTAATGTGAAGAGTCACATATGTTCTATGAATCGAAGAGATTTGTGGTTTACTAGATAGCGAACTTGCGATACTATACGCATACGGTCTTATCTGTGACAGCCCCATGCGCGGCTGAAGGCTGGTTCTTTCGTTGGAGCAATGGAGATGAAGAACATATTGATTCAGATCAGTCTTATGGTGATCGCAGTAGAAGGTGCACAGGCCTTGTATGCGGCAGCGGCTTGCCGCTAATACTATCTTTCTTTCAACCCACAAGCTAGTACCGTTTGCCTACGATCACATCAGGAGGATACCTATGCATATTTCCCAACGTATCGAAAAGTTCGAAGCTTCCCCGATCAGACGACTGCGACCCTATGCCGATCATGCTATCGCTCAGGGCAGGAAGGTCTATCATCTGAACATCGGGCAACCCGATATAAAGACTCCCCCGGCTCTTATCGAGGCGGTGAAGAACATCGATTTCACCGTACTCGAGTACGGCCCGTCAGACGGCCTGACCGAATACCGGAAGGCCCTGCCGCAGTACTATGCCCGGCACGGGATCAGCCTGCAGCCGGAAGATATCATGGTGACCACCGGAGGCAGTGAGGCGATCCTGTTCACCTTCATGACCCTCTGTGACCCGGGTGATGAGATCATCATCCCCGAACCCTTCTACACCAACTTCGGCGGTTTCGCCCGTATGGCAGGGGTCACCCTCGTCCCGGTCACCGCACAGCTCGAGGATGATTTCCAGCTGCCCTCCATAGATGCATTTGCCAGGAAGATCACCAGCCGTACCAAGGCGGTGATGATCTGTAATCCCGGCAATCCCACCGGACATGTCTACACCCGGGAAGATATGGAAGCGCTGGCAGCTCTGGTAGTGGAGCATGATCTCTTCTTCATCGCTGATGAAGTCTACCGGGAGTTCGTCTATGACGGTCTGGAGCATACGAGTATCCTCTCGTTCCCCGAGATCGCTGATCGTGCGGTGATGGTGGACAGCATCTCCAAGCGCTACAGTGCCTGCGGGGCACGGATCGGCTTCATGGTCTCCCGTAATCATGAGATCCTCGCTGCGGCTCTCAAGCTGGGCCAGTCACGTCTGTGTCCTCCCCATATCGAGCAGATCGCTGCGATGGCTGCCATCTCCACACCTCAGGAGTATACCGATGAGGTGCTTGCTGAATACCAGAAGAGACGGGATACCGTCTCAAGAGCCCTCTCTGAGATCCCGGGGGTCGTGTTCTCTCATCCTCACGGGGCCTTCTATATCGTAGCCCGGCTGCCTGTCGACAGTGCTGAGGACTTTGCCATCTATCTGCTCAATGAGTTCGAGCTTGATGGTGAGACGGTCATGTTCGCCCCTGCTTCAGGCTTCTATGCCACCCGCGGGCTGGGGCTTGATGAGATCCGTATCGCCTATGTGCTCAACGTAGAGGATCTCACCAGAGCCATGGAAATCCTGAAAGCAGGTCTTGCAGCCTATACTGCCAGATGAGAGGACCCTGAGCTCTCTCCAGCCGGAGACAGCTCAGGACCCCGATCGCTCACTCGTCCTCTCGAACGATCGATGTACCCACTGCATGACTCATGAGATCTATCGATGCACCATCCTGTACTAACCCCTCTCCGCGATCGTCTGAGGACCCATCATCCCGAAGCCCATGAGTCGATCACGGTTGATTTACCCGGTCCTGTCATCTTCGTTCGGCGGGCTCGTCCCTGTGCGGAGCTCTAGACCTTCGATGCGATTCATGAGATAATCGCTCTCACCTTGCTCAGTCTGTATGTACTACACACTAATCTGCAATCCCAGAGGCTCTTCTCATGAAACTCTCTCCTTTTAAACCTATCAATCCACAAGGGATTCCCTTCTATTACGGCTGGCTGCTCGTCCCGCTGGCTGTGGTCGGGGTCCTGATGAGTCTTCCCGGGCAGACCGCCGGGTTCAGCGCCTTCATCGAGCCGCTGCTCGTCGTGACCGGGTTCTCCCGTACGCTGCTGTCGCTGCTCTATATGATCGGGACGGTCGTAAGCGGTATGCTCCTTCCTGCGATGGGAGGTCTGCTCGATGCCTGGGCTCACGTAAGATGATGATGTTCGCATCGATCATGATGGGGGTCACGCTCTTCTTCTTGAGTAATCTGACAGCGATCGTAGAGGCCCTTTCGTGGATACCTCCGCTGTATACCCATATCGTCCTGCTCACGCTGGGGATCTTCTCTCTGCGCTTCTTCGGTCAGGGACTGCTGACGATGACGGCGAACACCATGGTAGGCAAATGGTTCGATAAGAAGCGCGGGCGGGCGATCGCCATACTCGGGGTGGTCAACACCTTCGCCTTCTCAGCCACCCCTGCGGTCATGGCTGCCCTGGTCGCTGCGATGGGCTGGAGCGGTGCCTGGCTGTTCCTGGCATCGGTCGTCGGGTTCGGCATGACTGTCACTGCCTACATCTTCTACCGTGACACCCCTGAGTCCTGCGGTCTGCTCGTCGACGGTGGCGTCGCCCTGCATCATGCCCATGAGTCGATGAGATCCTCTGCTCTCTCAGGACTCTCCCGCGGGGAAGCGGTCAGTACCAAGGCTTTCTGGGCTATCGTGCTGGTCCTGGCGACCAGTGCTCTGGGGATGACCGGTATCACCTTCCATATCCAGGCGATCGGTATGCAGTCGGGGATGAGCATCGAACAGGCGGTAGCGATCTTCATACCGATCTCGTTCATCGCCATACCGACCAGCTTTCTCTCTGCCATGCTGACCGAACGCATCAAGGCCAACTACCTGGTAGCCTTCATGGCGGCAAGTCAGCTGCTGGGGTTCCTCTCTATCTACTTCCTTGACACCGGTGCAGGGTATCTGCTAACCATCCTGGGTCTCGGTCTTGCAAGCGGTCTGATGGGGACCATGCAGTCTGCTGTGGTGCCCAAGGTCTTCGGTCGTCTGCATCTCGGGAGTATCAACGGTCTGGTGACCTCTCTGACGGTGATCATGAGTGCTCTCGGGCCGCTGTTCCTATCGGCGATCAATGATGTCACAGGGTCCCTGAAGACCGGGGTGACGATCATGAGTGTCCTGCCGGTGATCGCGCTGGTCCTCAGCTTCAGGATGCGTGATACGTTCGTAGGCCACTGATCAGCTATGCATCGGCATGGTAGCTGCTGCGGGTGAAGGGGGATGCCATCACCCAGTCAAAACCGATACTCCGTGCCTGCTCTTCCCACCAGGTGAATTTTTCCGGGGTCACGAACTCTGCCACAGGCAGCGACTCTGCAGAAGGTCTCAGATACTGACCCATGGCGAGACGGTCACAGCCTGCATCGTGCAGATCTGTGAGGGTCTGCATGACCTGCTGCTCACTCTCTCCGAGTCCGAGCATGATCGATGATTTGATCGGTACCTCCGGCCAACGCTCAGAGGCCTTCGCAAGCAGCTGCAGGGATCGGGAATAGACGCCTCCCGGGCGTGCTGTCGCATAGAGCTGTGCCGGGGTCTCGATGTTATGGCTGAAGACGAACGGGAGCGCCTGAGAGAGGATATCGAGCGAATGATCCTGAGAATCCTTGAAGTCCGGTACCAGGAGTTCGAATCGCATCAGTGGGTTTGCCGCCCGGCATGCCAGGATGACATCACGGAAGTGGGATGCCCCGCCGTCAGGCAGGTCATCACGATCGACACTGGTGATCACCAGATACGATATATCCATATCGAGGACCATCTGTGCGATCCTTTCGGGCTCAGTTGGATCAGGGGGTTCGGGCTTGCCGTGGCCGACGGCACAGAAGGGACAGTTCCTCGTACAGATCTCCCCCAGGATGAGTACCGTAGCAGTTCCCCTTGTCCAGCATTCGCCCCGGTTGGGGCACTTGGCCTGAGAACAGATCGTGGTGATCCCGTGCTGTGCGATGATCTTCTCGGTATGCATGAACGATCCCTGGTAGTACATCTGTTTTCTGATCCATGCAGGGAGTCTCTTAGTCTCTTTCATCTGTCGGTCTTCCTTGTGTGGAGAAATAGTCGATACAATAGTCTGCAGAGAAGGCGACCAGCTGAGGCATATCTTCAGGGGCTCCACACTCCTGTGCTATGCTGGTCATGATCACACCATCGATACCGCAGGGGACGATATGGGAGAAGATCGAGAGGTCGTTCCACGCATTGAGGGCGATCCCGTGCATGCTCACCCCTCTGGTGATCTGGACCCCACTGAGGCGATCTTCTTCTCTCCTACCCAGATCCCCGGATACCTCTTTCTGCTGTATGCGGTGATACCGAACTGCTGCAGCAGTGCTATGCCCATATCTTCGAGGAAATGTACGTAGGGTGCCACGTGCAGCTTGCGTTCCTGCAGGGCGATGATCGGATAGATGATCAGCTGTCCCGGATTATGGGCTGTCGCACCTCCCCCGCGCTGGATGGGTACGATGGAGATCCCCCTCTCGGTGAGCTCTTCGGTACGTGCACGGAGCACATTGTGCTCTTTGCGTATGCCCAGCGTGATCACCGGTGGGTGCTCCATGATGAGCACCACATCGGAGATCTCCTGTCCCAGGCGCAGCTGCTGCAGGGTCCTCTGCAAGGATAGAGCCTGCTCGTACGCGATGGTCCCGCAGTCGATGCAGGTGATCTGCCTGTCTTTCGCCTCTCTGGCTCTGCTGATGATCTCATCTGTTCTCATGATTTATTCTTACACAATAGTGTATGAGTGTCAATTTATAACCTGTCCCCTCAGAAGGGATTTCCCCCATGCCGCTGCTGCGACTCTGGTAGAGGAGATGGGCAGCTTGAAAGCATGCGGATGGAGAGGCAGATCCGGTGTGCTCGATAGAGGGAAGACTAAAAGCGTATGGTCATGCGTACAGAGGTAACGAGTATTATAGTATAGAGTATTTATCCTTATAATATCTTGTGAATGTAAACTAATGTAAATATAGTAGGAGTACAAGGGTCGAGAACGCACAAAAGGGAACGACATATGTCCTGATGCGATGCTGGTATGACGGTGTGAAGATACGATCGGCTGTGATGAGAACGGATCGGAGGGGAGGGTCGCTCATGAATGAGAGCAGGGTACTGACTTTGGTGATCGCAGTGGTACTGCTATCGGGGGTCTGCGGGTATCTTCTGTCCTGCAGGGCAGGGGCCATGCTGCTGGGAGTCTGTGGAGGGCAGCAGCAGTATCTCACCGATCGGGTGCTTCAGGGGATCAATGCGGCCTATCGCACCTCCTACGAACTGATCGATCAGGTCTACGGGTCATCGGGACAGGAGGTCCTTCCCATCCCCGAGGGTATCAGTGTATCAGCTGACCGTAGGACCGGGATCTTCTGCTGTACCTTCGATGCCTATGAAACAGAGAAGGAGCAGCTGATCATCACCGGGACCTATACCCTGCGGCAAAAACAGTCGGTGATCTTTCATGGCATATCGCTGAGCATAGCATCGGTGGGGGCTGATCCCCTGATGATCGAGATCATCATGCGTATCGGCCATCAGCAGTACGGCAAGACCCTCTATGACTTCGATCGCTGTCTCGTAGATGCCATGAGCTTTCCCACCGGACCGCTCAAAGAGAGCAGGATCGCAGCAGGGCCCCTCTCTCTGAACCGGGAGGGCTGTATCCACATACCGGTACTACCGAGACTCGATTGATGCAAGCTGTAAGACGGGCCCCAGCAGTCTCATTCGAGATCACAGGGATCATTGCACATAAGGAGCATGCATGATGAATAGAAGAACACTTCCGGTCGCGATCTTGAGCCTTTTTCTGATACTCCTGATCTCCGGCTGTCTTACCATACTTCCGGTGACAGAAGAGCCCCCGTCTGAAGCAGCCCTTCCTGCTGTTGACATCAGCGACCTTGAAGCGATCATGGAAGACCTCTCGATGCTCATGGCATGCTCAGCAGAGACAGGGACCCTCCCTGATGATGAGCATCTGCAGTATACGGCGCAGGTAGAAGAGGACGGGACGCTGATCCTTACGGTCTTCTGTGAGCAGTATCGCTCACCGCGGACGGAGATCAGCTATGAGGGATCCTGTGAGATGGCTATGGGACTCGATGGCTGTGGAGCACTCTCCTCGATGGATATGAGTATCAGCATCATCGCTCAGGGCCATGCTCTCTCAGAGAGTATCGAGTTCGATCTGGATGCCCTCTATCTGACCACCCTCGATCATTACGAGGTGCAGTGCTGCTATGTCAACGGGGTCTTCTTTGACCATGGCGCTGTCGAGAAGCTGCTCCGGGGGATGGGATCAGCAGCCGAGTGGTAGCTCCTCCGGGTCCCATGACACAGAAGTACCATTACCCTTCATGCAAAGCCCCCTGATTGCACCTGCTCGATGGGGGTTCAACCTGCCCTGAGAGAATGCCGAACCCACCCTGTCATATGCCGTATAGCGTCTTCTTTCTTATCCTTACCAGTAGTAATAATGTGCATTACTATGGGTAATATATACAAATTATAAGAAATACTTCTTGTCATCTTCCATATCAGGGTGTAGCATCTATATTACGTAGAGTGTATGTAATTATATGTAAACAACTCTACAGGGTGAAGCCGAACAATCAGACAAAGGAGCTTGTATGAAACGAAGCACTAAGGATCGAGCAGGATCGAGACTCGCACGGGCTGCGGGGATAGCAGCATGTTCTCTGCTGCTGATGACAGGATGTCCGAACGGCGCTGAAGTCGCCGGTCCGGTACGGGTCGATGTGGAAATGAGTATGAATACGAATCAGGAACGAGGTGAGGGAGGTGGTACGCTGCCGGATCCGCACACAGAGAGCTGTCAGGCTGAAGTCTATGGACAGGATGGAGAGGGAAGAGCCGTGCCGCTGACCACAGCAGAGGGTGATCCTCTGGTCTGTGAGCTGCTCTACTGTGAGGAGTCAGGCTGCTGGAAGGGGTCTCTCGAGCTGCAGGATGGACAGCAGGTGGTCATCGGTGCTGTGGTGAGCAGTGAGGAGGAGACCCGCTGGTACGGGATGGAGATGATCACCGCGCAGCAGGATGCACTGGTGCAGATCACCGCACAGCAGGGCTACAGCCTGCTGGAGACCGGACCGGGGACCGGGCATATCTTCCATGAACAGGCCAATGCACAGTGGATCGAAAGCGGCTGGCGGTATCTGGAGGCAGCCCCTGCGAACTGGTATGCACCAGATGGTGATCCCAAGGGGTCATGGGGACTCGCCGGGATAGAGACCGGGCTTACGGACACGGAGATCGGTAACGGATCGACGAACACGGCAGTGATCTGCACCCTCGCAGACGGCCTCTCGCTGCAGACTGCAGCACAACTGTGCAGCAGTTGTGAGACAGGTGCATGCAGCTGCTGGTTCCTGCCCTCCATCGATGAGCTGACCTGTATGCTGGAGGTCCTCGATGGGCTCGGCGGGTTTGCAGAAGGGGGTTACTACTGGTCATCGAACGAAGTCAGTGACACAGAGGCCCTGGTCGCAGGCGAGGAGGACCATGATCCCCTGGAAGTGAGAAAAGACCTCCTGTCGTATGTGTATCTCAGACCGGTAAGCAGGTTCTGACAAGGCGCTGATACCGATTAGATGTACTTGAAAGAGCGAATATTGCATTGCTGTAGGAGCGGGAGTATACTTAATGTGTATCACCTCCAAGGTCGGAAAAGTGAAATACAGGTCGGCTTCCCACAGCTATCTTCCCATGATCACAGCAATGCTTCTGGTCCTTCTCTGTCTGATCTTCGTCGTACTGATCGATATGCAGCAGCAGAAAGAGATCCTTGAGAACGAACGGCTGCTTGTCACGGATTCACTCAATCAGATCTCGGGCATGGTTGAGATCCTCATAGCCGAGCGCCTTTCTCTGCTCGAAGGACTGCGTGCCTATACCCACATCCATGTACAACAGAGCCTCCCTCTTGACCAGAGCTCCTTCTCCCTCCTGTGTCAGGAGCTGATCAGCGGCAGTGACAGCATACGGAACATGATCATAGCACCGGGGGGCATATGAGTACGTCTACCCCCTGGCAGGCAACGAGGCTTCCATTGGCCATGACATCCTGCACGATACACGACCGCAGGTCGCAGCAGATGTCCAGAGGGCCATTTCCAGTGTCCGGCCGGCATTCAGCGGGCCCTATGACCTGCGTCAGGGAGGCCGCGGCCTGGTCGTCCGATCAGCGGTCTTCCATGACCCTCAGGACGGGAGCGATCCGGTATTCTGGGGTCTTGTCAGTATGGTCATCGATATGCCCTCTCTGTTGTCTGACCTCGGCGTCTTCGACCCAGCAGAAGATGCTCGTACTGAAGAGGAGCTGTTCCATCGTATCCCCCTCGCTCTGGCATTACGGACCTCCTCCGGGACGATGATCACCGGGGATCAGTCTCTGTTCACGCAAGCTGCAGCAGCAGCTGCACCGGTAGTGGTAGCGGTACATCTGATCGATGATCGGTGGCAGCTTGCCGGTATGCCCTCGGCAGGCTGGGGGGCACGGGTAGCTGAACAGCTGCAGAGCATCAGGGTGATCGAAGGGCTGCTCGCTGCAGCGCTGGTGTTCATCGTGTTCCTGATCATGCGCCGTAATCAGCTGCTCCGCAGTGAGATCGCCCGCAGGACACGAAGGCTCGAGCAGGAGATCCGCGAGCATGAGGGAGCAAGGGATCTGCTCGAGCACGAGAAACAGCAGCTTGCCTTCACCCTCAGGAGCATCGAAGATGCCGTGATCACCGCTGATCTGGATGGCTGTCTGGTCGATATGAACCTCTCTGCCGAGCAGGTGACCGGTATGAGTGCCGAGGATGCAGTCGGTACGCCGGTGGAAGAGGTGGTCAGACTCTATGATGACCGTACCAGCGATCGACTCACTGACCCTGTCACTACCGTGCTGATCACGGGTCTTGTGAGCCATGAACATGAACACACCTTTCTCTATGACCAGTTCGGGGATCTGCAGCCGGTCGCCGTGAGTGCCTCGCCCCTGATGACCTCTGATGGGCAGATGCGCGGAGCGATCCTGGTGATCCACGATCTGAAGCATGAGCAGTTGCTGCAGGAGCATGCCAGGCGTTCGGAGCGATTGGAATCACTGGGAGTCCTGGCAGGGGGGATCGCACATGATTTCAACAACCTGCTCAGCGGAGTCTTCGGGTTCATCGAACTGGCACGGGATCAGTGCCCGCCTGATACCCGTGCCGGTGAACTGCTCAACCGGGCCATGGAACCCTTCGATCGGGCACGGGGACTGACGAAAGAGCTGCTTACCTTCTCACGAGGCGGTGAACCTGAACGGCACCAGGGAGATCTGGGTGCTTGGCGGAAGAGGTCACTGCTTCGGTACTGAAGGACCTTCCGTTCCCTGCAGCTGCAGGATAGAAGACGGGCTGTGGAAAGCCGTTTCGATGCCGATCAGATCAGACAGGTCCTGGAGAATGTCCTCTATAATGCAGTGTATGCGGTAGAGGCGCAGAAGAGTCGCTTCGGTGAATCCATGATCGATGTGCAGGTACGCAATGCCCGTATCTATGCCGATCTGCAGTCGGTCCTGCCCCCGGGCAACTACATCTGTATCATCGTCCGCGATACCGGGGTAGGCATCGACCCGCAGGATATTTCGCGGGTCTATGACCCGTTCTTCTCCTCCTGGGATACCGGCGGGGGGCTGGGGCTTACCACTGCCTACTCGATCATCCAGAAGCATAACGGCAGTATAGAGATCACCTCGAAGCTCGGCGAAGGTACCGAGGTACATATCTATCTCCCTGCTGTGGAGCATGAGTATGGCCAGGAACTGGATGACCATAGTTCCCCGACCGCCGATACGGCAGTCGGGGAGCAGCCCCATCAGAAACGGGCTCTGGTCATGGATGATGAGATGGCCATACGGGATTTCGTAGAGGGGATGCTCAACAAGCTGCTTTATGAGGTGGATACCGCAAGCTGCGGAGAGGAGGTCCTTGGGCTCTGTGCAGCTACAGAGGACCGGGGTCTTCAGTATGATACGGTGATCCTGGATCTCACCGTACCCGGCGCACTCGGCGGTCAGGATATCATCAGGGAGCTGCGTAAGCAGTATCCCCGTCTGCGCATCATCGCCTCGAGCGGGTACGTCAAGGATCCCGTCATGGCCTACCCGGTACGCTATGGGTTCGATGCTGCGTTGATCAAACCCTACCGGTTCTTCGAACTTGCCGAGGTCATAACCTGTGACATCCATACGAGCTATTTCGATTAGCAGGACCTTCTGATTGCATTGGTCGCGGCAGTGGTGTACACTGTAGCCATATCAATCACAGAGGAACATACCAATGTACAGAGCACTGAGCATGCAGGAAATAGACATCATGAAAGCAGCGGGCTGTGAATCGACCGGCTGGGACCAGATTCAGGTCAAAGAAGACTTCGATCCATCCAGAGTGCGCAGGACGGTCTTCTCCGGCCCGATCCGCCTTGGTTCCTGTACCGGTTCGGTGACCCTCTCAGGCGGTTTCGTATGTCCTACCGGGATCTATGATGCGGTCCTGCACCATGTCACCGTAGGTGATGATGTGCTGATCAGCAAGATAGATCAGTACATTGCCAACTATATCATCGAAGACCATGCGGTGATCTATGAGGTGAACTCCCTCATCGTCAAAGATACCAGTTCGTTCGGGAACGGCATCAGGGCGGCAGTGATCAACGAGGGGGCGGCAGAGAAGTCACGATCTATGATGGACTGCCCTCTCATATCGCATATCTGATGGCGCTCTACCGGTTCAAGCCGAAGCTCATGGAGCAGCTCGAACATCTGGCGGCGCTGCACACCGCTTCGGTCACCTCCTCGATGGGTACGATCGGTACCCACGCACGGCTGCTTGGCTGCGGACCGCTGCACGATGTGCGAGTCGGTCCCTGGGCACGACTCGAAGGGGTCGCCAAGTTGAGCAACGGTACGGTCAACAGCTGTGAAGAGGACCCTGCGATCATCGGGTTCGATGTGGTAGCAGAGGATTTCATCATGGCAGAGGGAGCGAAGGTCACCGATGGGGTCATCATAGATAAGTGCTACATCGGACAGGCGACTGAACTGTCCAAGCAGTATTCGGCAGAGAACTCGATCTTCTTCGCCAACTGTGCCGGATTCCATGGGGAAGCCTGTTCGGTCTTCGCCGGCCCGTATACGGTCACCCATCATAAATCGACCCTGCTCATCGCTGCGCTGGTCTCCTTCCTCAATGCAGGGAGCGGTTCCAACCAGAGTAACCATATGTATAAACTCGGTCCCAACCATCAGGGGATCATAGAACGGGGTTCCAAGACAGCCTCTGACTCCTACATGCTCTTTCCCATGCATGTGGGTGCCTTCTCTGTCATCATGGGCAGGCATTATACCAATTCAGACACCTCGGAGTTCCCCTTCTCCTATCTCATCGAGCAGGGGGAGAGTCTCTGCTGATCCCCGCGGTGAACATACGGAGTGTGGGTACGGTCCGGGATTCACGCAAGTGGCCGAAACGCGACCGGCGCAAGGGACCGAATAAGCATGATCTGATCACCTACAACCTTCTCACACCCTATACGGTACAGCATGTGATGCGGGGACAGAAGAAGCTGCTGCACATCCAGCTGCAGGCGGGGCACTCCTCGATCAACTACTTCTATAATGGGGTACGCATCTCCAAGTCAGCACTGGAGAAAGGAGTCGAGCTCTATGAGCTGGCGATCAGGCGGTATCTTGGCAACATCGTGGTCAATCAACTGCTCGAGTGTGACTGCACCTCGGATGAAGAGGTCCTCTCGGCCCTTACCCCCGCAGCCCGATCGGTAGCGGGGAGTGGATCGACGTATCGGGGCTGCTGGTCCCCAAGGATGAGTTCGACCTGCTCATAGCTGATATCGAGTCGGGGGTGCTTGATTCGCTCACGGCGATCCACGCCCGCCTGGCAACCCTCCATGATCTGTTCCATACCTATGAACTCAGCTGGGTCATGGCCCGTATCTGTGAGAAGAAGCATAAACCACAGAACGAACTGACTATCGGTGATATTCGCGATATGGTTTCACACTGGATAGCGGCGGTGACCGAACTCGACACCCTTCGTGCCCGTGATGCTGAGAAGGAGTTCGCACAGACTGCCAAGGTCGGCTATGGCCTGAACGGCAGCCATGAAGAACGAGACCATGAGTACCGGGTGCTGCACGGGGATCGCAGCAGAGAACGATTTCATCATAGACCTGCACGAACGCCTTGCGGTAAAGACCGCTACGTCGACCAGGCTGCTCAAAGAGCTCTCACGGGGTGAGTGACCCGGGAGAGCTCTTTACTGTGTATGAACGAGTGAATTTCTCCGGCCATGCTGGAAAGACGACTGGATCAGTGGTATGATACCAGTTGATCGCAATAATGTTATAGGAGTATGTATATGAGACTGATAATACAACAGGATTACCGAAGGCTCTCTTCCTGGGCGGCTAACTATATCGCAGCGGAGATCAAACGGTTCGGCCCGACACAGGATCGACCCTTCGTCCTTGGTCTGCCGACCGGGTCCTCCCCCCTTGGCACCTATGGGGAACTGATTCGTCTGTGCAAGCAGGGCTACGTATCGTTCAAGCATGTGGTCACCTTCAACATGGATGAGTACGTAGGTATCCCGGAGGACCATCCTGAGAGCTACCATACCTTCATGTGGAAGAACTTCTTCAGCCATGTCGATATCGATCCTGCTCATGTGCATATCCTCAATGGTAATGCACCGGATCTCCCTGCAGAGTGTGCTGCCTATGAGGCGGCTATCGAGCAGGCAGGGGGCATAGATCTCTTTCTCGGCGGGATCGGTGCTGACGGACATATCGCCTTCAATGAGCCGGGCTCCTCTCTGAGGTCCAGGACACGGATCAAGAGTCTTACCTATGATACCAAAGCTGCCAACTCCCGTTTCTTCGGGGGGAACATCGACATGGTCCCGAAGACCGCACTGACAGTCGGGGTCCAGACGGTCATGGATGCACGCTGTGTGCTGATCCTTGCCAACGGGCTGAACAAGGCGACTGCGCTGAAGAAGACCGTCGAGGATGGGATCAACCATATGTGGACCTGCAGCATCATCCAGATGCATCCCAAGGCGATCCTCGTCTGTGATGACAAGGCCACCTATGAGCTCAAAGTCGGTACGGTGAACTACTTCAAGGATATAGAGTCAAAGAATCTCGATCCTGAGACCCTGCTGCACTAGCATCTGCGGAAGCCGGAGGTGAGGATCACGTGCTCCTCACCTCCGGCTCTCAGTGCCCCCATCTACACTCCCGTTGCCATCCCCATGCTCTGTCTGCCACCGTCCATGCCTGACACCTCTTGTATGACTTGTGGGGGATCCTCTCAGAGTCGATCGAGCAGGTCCGTGTGTATCGCTTTTCTCCGAGTACCGCAGATCGTGCTTGAGATGCAGAGGATCTGCACCTATACTGGAAAGAGGGAGATACGAACTACCAGATCAGGGGGAACAGGATGATACGTATGGAGATGACACCGCACTATGCCGGTGTGAAGATCAGCGGGACACCGGATGAGTTCATGAAGATCGTCGATGCCATCTATGAGCTGGTCATCGATGAGTTGTCGAATTCGCTGGACTACTATGTGGTGAGCAACCGCATCCTGGGGGTCTGCTATGACATCCGTCATGCCTCCATGGGGGACAGGACCATCGAGATTGAGGAGGAGCCGGTACCCGAGCACTTCTGTTTCACCGATGGGCAGGAATGCCCGGAGAAGACTTCGATGATCATCGTCTCGGACAACATCCTCTATCCCGAGCTCTGCTTCGTCATGATGGCCCTGAATGTCGTCATCGACTATCGCATGAGGAAACTCTCAAAAGAACGGTTTCTGGAACATAAGGATCCTCTGGTCATGTGGGATCATACGATCCTCCTGATGCGCACCTTCCAGTCGAGTTTCTTCGACTGCATGCAGGAGGTGCTGACCCCGGGGACCTGTACCCGCTTGCGGAACAGTATCGCCCGGGGATCATCTGCCGTACAGAAGATGTATGGTCAGTTCCTGGATCTGAAGAACCTTGAGTTCCTCGATATGACCCCGGAGAAGCGGAAAGCGAACTTGAGCATCATCGCCAAGCGATTTGTAGAGCATGAGTATGACGATGACTACCGTAGGATCAAGAGCGCTCTTGATGAGGGGGCGCAGCTCCACGGGGCCTCCCCTCATGATCTGAAGTTCCCCTGGATGGATGAGTACCAACAGGAGATCGACTGGTGAGCTCATAGGAGGGCAGCGATACGCGGGGTTCTCTGCAGGATCTCAGATCCTCTGTCTCTGTGCATCAGCTTTCAGTGTCAGTTCCTCCTGCGAAACCACCTATGCCCCTGCATCAGGGACAGCCTGTTCAGGTGAAAAAGTGTGGTGTTTCTGCTGTGCTGTTATGTACCTTCACCTGCCTGCAGGTATATGATGCTCGGTATGAAATCACCTGTACACAAACGAAGCTATCTCTTCTTTCTCATATCTCTGCTGTGCTTCGGCACGGCATCGGCACTCTTCAGCGGTGTCCTCGATAACTATCTGGCCATCGAACTGAGTGCCTCCAAGGCCGAGCGGGGAGTGATAGAGTTCTTCCGCGAGATGCCCGGACTGTTCCTGTTCCTTACCCTTGCGCTGTTCTACCGGGTCTCAGAACGAAGGATCTTTCAGGTAGGGTATGCGATCGCCATGGTAGGGGTCCTCGGCTTCCTGCTCGTCGGTCCCCGCATGATCCCTGCGATCTTCATGCTTACGGTCTACAGTACCGGGCAGCATCTGATCATGCCGGTGCGGCAGTCCTATGCCGTCCATTCAGCTGGTCGGGGGAAGGAGGGTGCCGCCCTTGGACTGATGCGCAGCGTGCAGAGCATCGGGCAGGTCATCGGGTTCTTCATCGTCCCGCTGATCTTCCTTGCCGCCTCAGGCAGCATGGGTTTCACCTATACCTTCATCGGGGTCATCATCCTGATCCTCTGTGCGATCCTGGCGAGTCTTTTTCTCGAGCGGGACACCGGTACGGTGACCCGTCAGCGGATCTATTTCAGAAAGAAGTACACCACCTATTATATCCTGCAGAACTTCTATGGGGCGCGCAAGCAGGTCTTCATGACCTTTGCCCCCTATGTGCTCATCCTCAACTATGGGGCTTCTACCTCGGTCATCGCCATGCTCATGGGTGTGTGTGCAGCCCTGAACATCGTGGTCTCCCCGCTGATCGGCAAGCTGATCGACCGGGCAGGGTACAAAGCCGTCATGGTCGGTGATACGGTCATCCTCTTCTTCGTCTGTCTGCTCTACGGGTTCGCCCACCGGTTGTTCCCGATACCTGTCGCCTATATCGTGGTAGCGGTCGTCTATGTCATCGACCACCTGGTATCGAATGCCAGCATGGCTGCCAGTGTCTATGTGCGGCATCTCAGTGATGATCGTGATGAGATGACGGCCACCCTGACGACCGGTATATCGCTCGATCACCTGATCAGTATCTTCATCGCTCTGGCAGGGGGGCTCATCTGGGAGTTCCTGGGTATAGAGCTGCTGTTCATCCTCGCAGCGCTGCTTGCGGTCATGAACTCCCTGATCGCTCTTACCATCAAGCCGCAGAAGCTTTCAGCTGCTGCGCTCTGATGACAGCCCCTCACCTGCAGCCTTCTCAGGAAGCAGGTGAGATCGGATGCGAGCTGCTATCGTTTGAGATCCCCTACCGCCTTCACTCTGATCCGGGTAGCATTACCCGGGAGGTAGGCCAGAGGGATGTCCTCTACATCGACGATCCGTATGGTCTCCTGCTGTGCACCGGCTTTGAGGGCTTCCTGGACTGCGATGGCTTTCGCATCCCCGAGTGCCTCTTCCCGTGACATCACATCGAGAGAATAGACCCGTTCGATCTGACCGCTGACCTGAGCGATCGCTGCCCCCAGGGCGTTGGCGACACCCAGATGTTCCGGTCTGATGATGCATTGTGTCCCGTCGATCGTGTCACTGATCAGCAGACTGCCTCCTCCCACCAGGATCAGCGGTACCGGGTCCTTGGAGAGTTTCATGGAGTCGATACCATCCTGCACTAGCTTCATGATCTGCAGATGGGCTCTTTCAGCCAGTCTTCGGTCTATGTGGGCGACCTTCGCAGGGTCCCCGATCGATGACATTCCCAGACGTACGGCGATGTCGGTAGCCGTGAGGGTCGTACCGTCGAAGATCAGTGCCTCTTCGGTGATGCGGTACCCGACGCTCTCAGGTCCGATCGTGATCTCATCTCCTTCGATGGTGATGACAGTCCCGCCGCCGAGTCCCAGAGAGTTCAGATCCGGCATGCGGAAGTTCGTCCGTGCCCCGCCGATCTCTACGGCAAGGGAGGACTCCCGGGGAAAGCCCTGCTTGATCACTCCCACATCACTGGTCGTTCCCCCGACATCCAGTACGATGGCATCCTCATGCCCGCTCAGGAAAGAGGCTCCTCTGATACTGTTCGTCGGCCCGCAGGCGATGGTCAGGATAGGGTAGTCGATCGAGTAGTCGATGCTCATGAGTGTCCCGTCGTTCTGACAGAGATAGATGTTCGCCTCGGTCACTCCCTCATCGATGAGTGCCTGCTGAAAACCGAGTGCTGTCGATCGTGCCACACTGTTGAGCGCTGCATTGAGGATCGCCGCATTCTCCCGCTCCAGCAGTCCGATCGATGCGATCTCATGTGATACGGTGATCGGCAGATCCTCTCCGAGGATCTTCCGTGCCAGTGCCGCTGCACGCAGTTCATGGTCTGCTGCTACCGGTGAGAAGATCGAGGTGATCGCCAGGGCTTCGATCGATCCCTTCATCTGCTCGAAGGCTGCGGTGAGTGCCTGCTCATCGAGCGGGAAGATCTCCTTGCCGTTGAACTCATGCCCACCGCGGATGTGCCAGGTCTGTTCACTCACTGCTGAGCGCAGCGACTGTGGCCAGTCGATCATCGGTTCGATGGCCATACCGGCAGGTTTACCGATACGGATCACCCCGGTCTTGAGCAGATGCTTCCGGGTGACGATGGCGTTGGTCGAGTGGGTGGTCCCGAGCATGGCATAGGTGATCTCCTTCCTGTTGATGGAGACCTGTTCGAGTACCGCTTTCAGAGCCTGAGAGATCCCATCTGAGACTTTGGTCGTGGTAGGGCTCTTGACCGAGGCTATGATGTTCCGTGCATCATCGATGATGACCGCATCGGTATTGGTCCCCCCTACGTCTATCCCTATATTATACTCCATGGTGTTCCTCCTTCCCTGCAAGCTGTTCTACTGGTGTGTACTCGAGGTCATAGCCGAAATAGCGGGGACCGACGGTCTCGATGCCCCGTTCGGTTCTCCACCGCCGGTCACAGGGGATCCCTATGACCACGACGCGACGACCGAACTTGAGGGTCTCGGTGGTGACCGGGACCGAGGTGTCTGCATCAAGGATGCAGATCAGGTCGGGTACGGTGGCCAGGACCTTCCCGTCCTTCTCTGCCATGAGGTTCTCGTTCTGAAAACTGACCTGCATGGAGGATCCGCTGTGGTGTTCCAGACCGCTGATCTGACACAGCCCCCGGTTGAAACCGCCCTCGATGTTCCTGCTGACATCGGTGATCTTTCCCTTGAACAGCTCATAGCCATGTGTCAGGGAGAGCAGGTCGTTGACGGGGTTCGTCCGTTCCTTCCTCGCTTCTGCGATGATCCTGCCGATCTGTTCGCTGAAACTCATGATGCCGCTGATCCCCGACTCCTTCACCTGTCTACCGAGCATCGAGTAGATGCTGATCATGACCGAAGCCCCCATGGTGACGGTGCACACTCGTGCGATCTCCTCTGCCCAGTTGTTGGTGATGGTCTTGAGGATGACACTGTTGCCCTTCTCATCGACGATGACCATCGGACTTGCCGGGATGTCATCAAGATGGTAGGTGACCATCTGCAGTTCGGGGAAGGCCCTGCCCATACCATCGGCGTCTACCAGCGGTATGCCCAGCTGGGCTGCAACGGCGATGGGGATCATGGAGTTGACGCCCCCTGCCTCGATCGGGATGGTGGCATAGACCTGTTTACCCAGAATATCTTCAAGGCCTTTGAAGGCCGTGATGAACTCGTTTCCGTTCGGGATCTTCTCGATGATGACGATGGGAGCTCCCATCATCGCCGATGGTACCACCAGGGCATCATCGGGAAGCTCATCGGGGGTGATCAGTTTGACAGGACCGTGCTTGCGTATGGCATTGAGGGCCATCAGCCGTCCTATGTGGGGATCTCCTCCTCCCCCGGTCCCGAGGAGAGAGGCCCCGAGAGCGATATGCTCTATGGCCTGTTCATCCAGTAATCTCATGTAGTCCTCCTGTCGTATGATGATGTAGTCTTGTCTGTTCCGGTACATGAGGCGGCTGCTCCTCGATCATAGACCGAAGAGCAGCGCCCGGTGCCGATCGTACTGGAATCAATCCAGTTCCTGTGCAGCCACTGCCGGCTGTCCTGCCGGGATGATCTTCGAGAGGATCAGGTAGAGGACCCCGGCTGCGACGATGGCGTTGATCGCCTGTGAACCCCAGGTGACCAGAAGCCCGATCGCACTTGCTGCAAGCCATGAGATGATCCCTGCCCAGTTGAAACCTGCCTGAGGTTCCCAGGTCTCAGGATTCCCTTTGTTCCTGATCCAGTAGTCGGCGATCATGACCCCGGCGATCGGGGTGATCCCTGCGGTCATGACGACCAGGAAGGAGATGAAGTAGTTGATGATCCCGCTGATCGCCAGGATCGTACCGATACCTCCGGCAACGGCTGTAGCCATCGCACGTCTGTTGCCCTTGAGGTTGAGCATGTTGGTGATCGCCAGTCCGCCTGAATAGGCATTCACGGCATTGGTCGTCCAGGTCGCGAGGATCAGGATGATGAATCCCAGCACGGGGAACCCGAGGGTACTCACCACCTGTGTGATGTCATAGGTGCCTGCGACCACTGACATCAGAGCTCCTGCTACCAGCAGGGCACTGCCGATGGGAAGCACTCCCACCAGAGAGGAGAGTACCGATCCCTTACGGTCTCTGGCGTATCGCGAGTAGTCTCCGGCGATCACGCCGCCTACGGCGAACCCTCCCACTGAGATAGCCACACCCTGGAAGAAGGTCATCGAAGATGCCGTGGTATGGGCGGCAAGTCCCTGCAGTCCGTAGGTCTGCAGGGCTATGACGGTCCCGTAGACAGCCAGCAGGATCAGTGCCGGGACTGCGATGTAGTTCAGGTAGGAGAGGGCTTTGTATCCGATGATCGCGGTAGTGAGCATGATCACACCCCAGACCAGAGAAGAGAGCCAGACGGGAAAGGTCACGCCCAGCTGTGAGAGGAACCCGGAGAATGCCGCTCCGGTGACACTGGTCTGGACACCGAACCAGCCCATGACCGACACGCCCAGCACGAAGGATATGATGATCCCCGCACCCCTGCGGCCGAAGGCCGATGAGGCATTGACGACCGTCGGTCGTCCCAGATCACTTCCCTGCATGCCCTGAAAGGTCATGAAGATCACCACGATGATATATCCGGTGATCCCTGCCAGGATCCCTTTTCCCAGTGGCATCCCTGCTGCCAGTGCCCCTCCGACCATGAGTGACGGTACCGATATGACCGCCCCTGCCCATATGAGGGCGATACTCGGCCATGATTGCCGCTGATCGAGCGGGACCTGCTCAAGTGCCACCTGTTCTACGATCCCCGATGATCTCTCTTCTGCCATGATATGTACTCCTTCTCATCTGTGTTGAACTTCTTTGCCTCTTCTCTAGCAAAAGACGTGCCAATTCCTCGTTATACGGAGATCTGCACTTCCTGAGTGCTCCTTTTCCGTGATGATCGGGTAAGATGATGGTCTTTGTCAGGTATGAGAGGGTGGTATTGAAGCTCGGTGGTCATAGGGAGTGCCGTGCAGGGGTGAGATGAAGGGGCTGTTGTGAGAATGATTGAGAATGATGAGAAAGATTCTTGGAATCTGAGAAAAAAACAGTGGCTTGAGATCTGTTTCCGGGATAGTATGGAGGGATATGAAAGAACTCGAACGCTCGCTTGAGCACTACTTCGGAGGGACTCTCACACTTCTGGGGGAAGAGGACCCCTCTGCAGCAGAGCAGCCCTCTGATGGGAACCTGCTCCCCGAATATACTCAGGACTCCACGATCGTGCGGGTGAGCTCCTCACGGCTGCCTGTACGGGGACGGTCCTGTGGGAGTTCAGCGGGCACAGGGAATTCTCCCCGCAGGAGCTCGAGCATCTGCTGCAGTGCTCGCGCATGCTGAAGATCAGAGAGGCTCAGGACTCACATACCGCAGAGCTGCACTACTATATGCAGATCATAGAACAGCTCGGCAGGCGGTCATCCGATGCGATACTGCTCCTTGATGATGGGGGTGGGCTGAAGTACCAGAACGGTGCCGCCGCAAGCAGACGCATCGCAGACCGGTACCGGGCCTATGTGCACAGCAGTGGCGATACCCGGGGGCAGACCCGCCTTGAGCACCAGGTCTCACTCGAAGGGACCTCCCCGGTACAGCTGGAGATCAGAGCGCTCTACAGCGGAACGCGACGTCTCGGTCTGCTCATTCATGCCACGACGGGGGGGAGGATCCCCTCTGAGGGGGTGGCTGAACGCACCCCTGTCGGTGATGCCTTCCTGCATCTGCTCGGTAAGCATCATACGATGGCCAAAACCATGAAGATCGCACGAAAGGCTGCAGCTACCGATGCGACGATCCTTCTGAGGGGGGAGAGCGGTACGGGGAAGGAGCAGTTCGCACGGGCGATACACCAGATCTCACCGAGACGTACCAGTCCCTTCATCGCGATCAACTGCGCCGCGATCCCTGAGAACCTTCTTGAGAGTGAACTGTTCGGGTATGAAGAGGGCTCGTTCACCGGTGCTGCCAGAGGAGGGAAGATCGGGAAGATCGAAGCTGCCGAGGGCGGTACGATCTTTCTGGATGAGATCGGTGACATGCCCTCACACCTGCAGGCGAAACTGCTGCGGGTGCTGCAGAACCGGGAGTTCGAACGGGTGGGAGGTACCCGGTCGATCAGCGTGGATGTACGGTTCATCAGTGCGACCCATCGTGACCTGGGCATCCTGATGGAAGAGGGCAGCTTCAGACCGGATCTCTACTACCGGCTGAACGTCATCCCCGTCCATATCCCCTCTCTGCGTGAGCACCCTCAGGACATCGAGATCATGCTCACCTATTATCTGAAGAAATACGCCGTACAGACCGGGGAGGCGTTCTCCTACTTCTCCTTCGAAGCCCTGCAGATCCTGAAGCAGTATGAGTGGCCGGGAAACATCAGAGAGCTGGAGAACGTGGTGCAGTACTGCATGACGATGTCAGGGAGCGGGGTCATCGATGTGGATGAGCTGCCCCCCGGGATCGTACCTGAACGTATCTCGGAACAGATCGAAGGACCGGTCCCTGAGAAGGTCCTCGCGCAGGGACGTATGGGGAACGGGCATGTCCGCGAGCAGGAGATCCATGAACTGCTGCTGCGTTTCGGGCATGATACGAAGGGGAAACGCCAGGCTGCACAGCATCTTGGGATCAGCCTTGCGACGCTCTACCGGCGCCTGGGGCACAGGAGCGACCGATGAAGTATGTGACATCCCAGAAGGTACAGGCTCTCTACTACGGTTCCCTCTGCACCGCCTGCGGGGGAGGAGAGTATTCCGATCATCTGCCGGCACTCCTGACCCGGCACATCGAAGCCCATGGACCGGTTCGGATCGAGAGCCTTGAGGAGCTCTCGGGAGAGGGCAGGTACCTCACAGTCGGGATCATGGGCAGTATGCTCGAAGCGAGTCTGCAGACCGGTGCTGAGGGGGTGGAGCTCGTGAAGCGATTCAGTGACGAATCCTCGATCCCCTGTCGGGGGCTCTTCTCTATCGAGGCATCCAGTCTGAATGTGCTCTTTCCCATCCTGGTCGCCGGTATGCTCGGAGTACCGCTGGTCGACGGCGACTGTATGGGCAGGGCCTTCCCTGAGTTCCAGATGACCACGGCGCAGGCCGAGGGCCGTCAGATAGCTCCCATGAGCCTGCTCACTCCCGGGGGTGAGTACTACCACTTCGAGGATCTGGAGAACCTGCTCTTCGAGGTGAAAGCTCGTGAGATCGCAAGCCATGCAGCCGGGATCGCCTACTTCTCGGGCTTTCCGCTCGACAGGGCAGCACTTCGTTCGGTCCTGCTTCCCGGGACTCTCTCGTTCGTCTATGAGATCGGTCTCTGCTTCATCGGCCCTGATTCCTACAGTGATCTGCTCGAAAGGATCATCGAGACGACGAAGAACAGTACCTATGGCAGTGCCATCGAACTATTCGTCGGTACCACTGCGGAGATCGGTATCTCCCTCGAAGGGGGACGGAGATGGTCTCAGATCGGGCTGAAGGGGACCGGCAGCTACCAGCACAGCACCTTCTCCCTGCTCGCACAGAACGAGCTGCTCATAGCCTTCAGAGATGACCGTATCTCTGCCATGGTCCCGGATCTGATCACCCTCATAGATCTTCACAGCCTGAAGCCACTCTCCCTCAGTGCTCTGAAGACCGATATGAGGGTCGCGGTGATCGGTATCCCGGCACCGGTACGGCTGAAGAGCCCGGCGATGCTGCAGGTACTCGGACCGCTGTGCTTCGGTTACAGCACCGAGTACATCCCGATCGAGAAGATCCACAGTGCGTGGTACTACTGATGCGTGATGACCGTACGATCGATCTGGTAGTCCATGCGGGCATGTCCCATACCACCTGTGCCCTGGGTCATCTGTCAGACTGGCTGGTACGCGGGAGGGTGGATAGGACCGATCAGGGGCTGTATGAGGGGCTGAAGGCGTTCCTGAGGCAGCACAGCGGCCTGTTCGATCGGATCGGTAAGGTCGTCATGGTCACCGACTGTGCAGACCGCTTCGAGGCAGCCATCGCTCAGCAGTCGATGAGGATCGGATACATCCGCATCGGACAGGATGCCCGTGAACCCGAATACATGGTACAGCTGCTCGGGAGTCATGGTGGGCTGCTGCTCACCGAGTATCTCAAGCCGGGAGAACTCCTGGATCAGCAGCGCTGTGTACAGCTGCTCAAGAAGTTCTCCGAGCTGGGTATCAGAGACATAGCGGTGAACAGTGCCTACCAGCTCAAAGAGCCGCTGGATGAGCAAAAGATCATCTCGATGTGCTCAGAAGCAGCTCCGGGGCAGTTCCGGTACCACCGGTGTGAACCGGTCCGGTATGTCTCCTTCCTGCTCACCGAGAACCGGCTGCTTGCCGATGTCTGTATCCATGACCTGTTCGTACAGGAGTATGATGCGATCGAACGGGCCTGCCGGTCGTATGGGAGTACCGGACCGATCCTGGTACTGAGCGGGGAGGCTACTGCATCGATCGGGAGACAGCCATGAGAGATCCCCTTTCCACCTGGCATGGATCGCATGCTGCCAGGCTCATCGGTGCAGCGACTCTCAGCGGTGTCCCTGATGCGATAGCGATCACCCCCTATGGGGAGGATGACGGACTGGTCCTCGATCGCATACGGGCATACCAGCCGGTAGCGATGGGCAGGACCAAACGGTTCTACGGTCTGCAGGTGGCAGGCCCGTTCCCCCGTACGGTCGAATTCCCGATCAGACCGCCGAGGTACCGGCTTCTGGAGTCTCTCCGCTCACTGCATACCGGGCCCGGGCCGCTTCCCGTACTGGATCTGCTTCCCGGTGGTGTCGATCTGCAGGACCTCAGCTATCAGGTGTATCATCATGATGATACCGCCTCGGCTCTGATCACCGGAGTACAGTGTGCACCGTTCAGAAAAGAGTTCTCCTGTCTGTGTGCACCCCATGAGGATCCTCTGCAGGTCCGGTCACAGCTGCACGAAGCAGGACAGTACTTTCTGGAGCATGCGGGGTTCTCTCTTGCCGATGTGCATGAGGAGTTCGTTCAGACCAAGACTCGGTACCTGCAGACAGAGTATGAACGCCTGAACATGATCCTCAGCGGAAGGATCGTCCCTTCTTCCTGATGATTTCTCTGGTGTTCTTACCGATCTTTGGTATGATACACTAACGATAAAGGAGACTGAATGTGACTAGACAGGAACGTATGATGTATCTCATGCTGATCGTGATCATCTCAGCGGCAGCAGCCTCCGGGTCATCTTCCAGGCTTTGCTTCCACGATACGTGGAGTGCTTGCCATCTGGCAGCATCCTGCACGCCTGATCAACGACTTCACTGTCGTCGGCGGGTCTGGAGGGGCTCTGGTGAATGCCGCTATCATGGCAGGGCTTACCCTGCTGATCATCCGGCTTAATGATGTACAGCTTTCAGGACCGACCATCGCCGCGGTCTTCACCGTCTTCGGTTTCGGGCTCTTCGGTAAGACCCCACTGAACAGCATACCGATCATCATCGGTACGGCGATCTCCGCCAGGATCGCCGGGCACAAGTTCAAGGAGTATATCCTCATCGGCCTCTTCGGTACCGCCCTCGGCCCGCTGGTCAGTTTCATCGTCTTCGAGATGGGCTTCTCAGGACCGGTTCCTGTTCTCGGCGGGGTGTGTGCCGGCATCCTTGCCGGGATGCTGCTGCCCTCTGTAGCCATCGCCATGCTGCATCTCCATCAGGGGTACAACCTCTATAACATGGGACTCACCTGCGGCTTCGTCGGGCTCTTCGCTGCAAGTATGATCTCTGCCGCCAAAGGCAACATCGCCATCACGGTCATCTGGAACACCGAAGCTGACCTGCTGCTGACCCTGTTCATCCCGGTGCTCTCTCTTGCGCTGATCCTGTTCGGGTTCCTGCTCAAGAGAAAGGGAATCTGGGAAGATCTTCTGAACATCCAGAAGCTTACAGGGCGGCTGCCGTCTGACTTCATCGACATGGTATCGGCAGGGGTGCGTTCCTCAATACCGGGCTCCTGGGTCTGGTCTCATGGCTCTATGTGATCGTAGTGGGGGGAGATCTCAATGGACCGGTCCTCGGGGGGATCCTTACGGTCATGGGCTTCGGGGTCTTCGGTAAACATCTGAAGAACAGCATTCCCATCGTCATCGGGGTCGTTCTCTGCTGTCTGCTCTTCGATAAGTCCCTTTCAGCTCCCGGCCCGCTGCTTGCGGCGCTGTTCGCTACCACGCTCGCACCGATCGCCGGTGAGTTCGGTGCCTTCACCGGTATCATAGCAGGCTTCATCCATCTGGTCATGGTAGAACGTACCGGTGCATGGCACGGCGGGATCGATCTCTATAATAACGGGTTCGCAGGAGGCCTTACCGCTGCACTGATCATCTCGGTGATCGAGTGGTACAGGAACTCACGTCCTGAGGATTTTGAGGATACATTCTAAGGGAGAACACCATGAAACGAAAAGAATTCATTCTGCAGCTGATAGGGGAGGTCTCGAACTTCATCCTCGAAGGTAATCCGAAACGTATGGTCATCTCTCTGCATCAGGAGTCAGATGGCCTGCATCTGTGCATTCTGGATGAGAATGAGCATTCAGATAAGGAGTTGGAATCGATCACACAGGCACTCTCGGGGAAAAAGCGTCCTGAACTCTCCGGGTATTACGGGAATATGACAGGGCATGACCTCTTCGGTGCGGCACGGCTGGATCTGGTGGGGCTGCAGATCAAACACGGTGAGGTCAGCAGGACTGACAGCGGTATCAAGATAGACCTCTGGCTCGGCAGTGATCGGTTCGACTCCTCGAACTTCACCATCCCCTCGAAGGAGTGATCGAAGGAGCCCCTGCGGGGGCTCCTTCGGATGGGTCAGTGTGACCCATATCCGGCTGTGAGGCAGATCGGGAGATCCGGTACAGCGCACATCAGCAGCTGTGTATCTGCCCGACACCCATAGGTGTGCTCACAGCACACGTGATCATCTTTCAGCAGTGCGACACTCACTCACCTCTGTTGGCATGCAGTATAGCCCGCCATAGCACCTATGTCTCTTTTGGTTCTCAAAAGACAGCTGCACTCGGTACAGACGGACACTACCCGATGGTGTACGACAGCATGTACGACGTTACGTGATGTTTCTGTATCATCGTCGTGATTATGATGAAGAACTTACGATATGCAAACAGATATTCCAAGAATGAAAGAATCTGTGATTCGCATACATCTGTCAGCCATTCCCGCAGCGACGCTGCTTGGGCCAGACAGGTGGGGAATTCACCGCTGGCCAGGAAGGTCATTGAGCCAATCCATGGTGTGATCTCTCTGGACCTGGTAGATCTCGGAGGCTTTGCCAAGCTTCAGGAACCGCAGGCTTCCCTGAAAACGAACACACAGCATATGATCTGCTTTGATGAGATCCAGGGGTACCCGCGATACACGGTGAGGTGCCATCGTAGACTCAGCACGTGGTATCATCAAAGCGCGATGAGTGTGATCTACGATGGTAGTGGCAAGCTCTGAAAACTGCTATGTATATGATTGTACATAGGCAGACAGCATGAATACGCGGGATCCTCCCTCTGGAAACCCTCTCTGTAAGCAGTCGTTCAGGTTCAGTCTTGACCTCTGCTGGTATCTGTGGGATGGTTTTACTAGTAGTAAGAAGAACCACCATGGGGGGATCCAATGTACCGATTTACCGATCTTGCCGGAAGCTGGAATCTGCGGGAGGCTGTACACGGGTATGAGCTCGAGTGCTCCATCCCCGGTGATCTGATCACCCCCTGATCGAGCACGGCCTCGTCGAGGATCCCTATGTGGGGACCAACGAGCTCAAGCTGCAGTGGATCGGGACGGCTGAGTTCACCATAACCAGGAGTATCTACCTTGCCATGGATCTGGTGAGTGCCCCCCAGATCGATCTCGTGCTCGAGCAGGTGGATCTGGTCGCACAGGTCTTCATCAACGATCAGCTGGCAGGTTCGTGCAGTAACGGGTTCAGGACCTACCGGTTCCCGGTGAAGAAGCTGCTCAAGCGGGGAGAGAACCACTTTGAGATACGTTTTGGTTCAGCAGAGCGGGAAGCCCTGCGGCGATCTGAACAGCTGCCCTATGCGATCCCCATCAGGTCTATCCTGTGCAGTCGATGCACCGTAATCTGGTGAGGAAGGTGCAGTGTCACAGCGGCTGGGACTGGGGCCCTTGTCTCATGGTGAGCGGGATCTACCGAAGCATCGGGCTGGAAGCGTTCAGCACCGTGCGTATCGGTCATATCCTCGCTGATACGCTATACGAGGACAGGAGCTGGCAGGCTCTCCTGCGTATTCCGTTCGAACTGCAGGAGCTGTCGGTGATCCCTGATCTGCAGGTCACGGTGGTGCAGGAGGAGCTCGGTATCGATGATTCCTTCCTGCTCTCCTCGGTATGCTCGCCCGAAGCTATCAGCTATCACGATGGGAGCTCGTTCATAGAAGTAGCGAGGAGCTATCACATAGAATCCCCCAAGCTCTGGTGGCCCTCCGGCTGCGGGGATCAGTATCTCTATACCTTCTCAGTCTCTGCAGGGAGTCAGCAGGTCTCGCTGCGGCTGGGGTTCCGGACGGTCAGGCTCGATCACCGTGATGATCAGGCAGGACGGGCTCTGACCGTCGTGGTGAACGGCAAGGCGATCTTCTGCAAGGGAGCAACTGGATCCCGACAGATGCCCTTCCGTCCCTGCAGAGCGACCTGCGCTACCGACAACTGCTCGAAGATGCGAAAGAGGCTCACATGAACATGATCCGTGTGTGGGGGGGAGGGCAGTACGAGAAGGATATCTTCTACGACCTGTGTGATGAGCTGGGGATCCTCATCTGGCAGGACTGCATGTTCTCCTGTTCGCTCTACCCTGCGACACCGGAGTTCCTCGATGAGGTGCGCCATGAGATAGAGGACCAGATCCGGCGATTGCAGCACCATCCTTCGATCGCGCTCTGGTGCGGGAACAACGAGGATGTCGGATCACTGATATGGTTCGAGGAGAGCAGGGAGAATCGGGACCGGTACTTGGTCGACTATGACCGGCTCAACGAGGGGTGCTCGGTCAGGCGGTACGGACATTGGATCCTCACCGCCCGTGGTGGCCGAGCAGTCCGTCGGGTGGCCCGGGACTACTCCGACTGCTGGCATGATGATACTCGCGGTGATATGCACTACTGGAGTGTCTGGCACGAAGGCAAGCCCTTTGCGTCCTACCGGGAGGTGATCCCGCGGTTCTGCTCCGAGTTCGGGTTCCAGTCCTTTGCCTCGGTCCCCCAGATGAGACGAGTGATCGATGCGGACCAGATGAACATCTCCAGCCCCCAGATGCTCCATCATCAGAAGAACGAGATGGGCAATGCGATCATCCTGCAGACGATGGTCCGCTACTTCAGGATGCCCTCATCCTTCGAGGGCATGGTCTACCTCTCCGCGGTACAGCAGGCCTACGGGATCAGGATGGCCATAGACTACTGGAGGGCTAACAGACCCAGATGCATGGGAGCGCTCTACTGGCAGCTCAATGATCTGTGGCCGGTCGCTTCCTGGTCATCGATCGAGTATTCAGGCAGGTGGAAGATGCTCCATCATGAGGCCGTGCGGTTCTTCGCACCACTTGCGCTGAGCATCATCCCCGTGGGGGACCAGCTGCATATCTACGGGATCAATGACACCGAAGAGCTGATCAGCGGTACGCTGCAGATCAGGAGGATCTCCTGTGACGGGAGGGTCCTCGAGTCTGTCGAGAGCGGGGTGACCGTGCTGCCCGAGCAGTCCACTCAGATCGCAGAGTTGCTGCTTCCTGAGGTGCATCAGCGGCAGAGTTCGTTTCTCCATGTGGTACTGTGCGGGGTGCAGCAGTGGTATCTCTATGCCCTGCCGCAGGAGATGGCATTCTCGGAGCCGACGATCAGCTGCAGTTATGACCGTCATACCGCTCAGTGGGCGATCTCCACCGATGTACCGGCCTTCTATGTCTGGCTCGAGTGCGATGCGCCGGGGCACTTCTCTGATAACGGGTTTCACCTGCTCCCCGGGGAGACCCGCCGGGTCTCGTTCTCACCTTCGAAGGGCAGTCCCCATGCACAGAGAGCTCCCTCATCGGCAGAAGAGATCACGATCTATGATCTCTACCATGCAGGCAGGGAGCGGCAGTGCTAACTGGCAGAGTTCATATCGATCAGGTGGTTCCTTCGGTAGATCAGGATGTCGGCAGAGACCATGCAGAGGTTGATGACGTAGAGCACGATGACCGGATCCGGGGCATAGATGATCTTATGGAGGATACCACTGAGGTAGCCGAAGGCGATGATCAGCAGGAAGGGCAGGCTCTTCCCTGCGTTGCTCCGTGATCTCCAGGATCTGATGATGGAAGTCGGCCAGGCAAAACCGAAAGAGATCAGCATGAGGATCTCGAATATGCTCATGGGGGCAGCTCCTGTTGGTGAGAAGGTATGTTGAGGGCGGCCTACGGCGCCTGAGAGGTCGTTCTCTTCTGTGCGGGACGTTCAGCTTTGGTATGAGCTGACTGCTTCTCGACCTCCTGGTAGGCGAGGTCGATCTTGAACCGTTTGTCAGCGAACTCGATGGCGACGGTGATCCGTCGTTTCCTCCGGTCGACCTTGATGATCCTTCCTTCCTGTCCCATCAGCGGTCCCTTGAGGACCTTCACCCGATTGTTCTTATCGAAGATGATCGTAGAAGGACCGGCGATCTCCCCATCGACAGTCAGAGTCGATATGATCTCTCTGTCGGACTCCCTCAGCGGCAGCAGTGTGCTATTCTCATCCTTCATGAACCTGATGAATCCCGGGATCTTTCGCAGGAGCCATCGGGAATCAGGATCGGGGTCGTTCGTCTCCCAGAAGAGATACCCCGGGAATACCGGCTTGATGGACTTGAAGTGCTTGCCCTTGCGTCTGAGGGTGAGCTCCCGCTTGGGCAGGATGATTTTGAAATCATGTTCGGTGTCTCGCCGCAAGTGTCTGAGATAGAGATCTTCTTTGCCGGTGGCAACCTGGAGTACGTAACAATCGATCATAGGATGGGAGTATAGCATAAGCGCAGGGGGCAGTCCAAGTAGCAGGGGAGCTATTGTCTGTGCTTCTCCTGTACTGCAGCAGGAGGACCTCGATACACGGTATCCACCTTGAGGGGGGTACCTCCTCCTTCCATGGGATGCAGCGACTGTGTTCTCTCGCCGTCTGCGTATTGAAAAACTCAAAAATAGAGAGTATTTGTGGTTTGACAGACAGGACGGGATGCGGTGGCTGACCGTAGGCTGATGTGCAGGTTCGCAGTCAGGTGATATGATTAGTAAATATATAACATATAATCTTTTATGTGACTAATACAGACAGAGAAGAAGATGAGAGAAATGATGATATTCTGAGAGATATCGCTGATGATCGTACTCAATTTTCACTCTGTATGATATAATAAGTTAACAATTGTATGAATAGCAGGAGGAGTTATGCGAGTACAAAAAGTAATCATTGCAGTTCTACTTCTGATAGTTGTTACAACCGGGAGCTTGATGGCAAAGAACGGTGCATTTGTGAATGTAAATCTGGCAAATGAGTTCTTTGAAACACGAACGACAGTGGAGCAGGACTTCACCGGGTTCAGTGATGTGGCGGAGACCTTGAGTAACGGGGGCGCTCTGGTCCTGCGCAACGGGCTGCTGACTACGCAGTTCGCGGTGCAGTATTCTGACAACAAGATAGACCCTCGGTGCTGAAGATGGTAGAGATGTATGTGAACGGGGGGATCACCCTTCCCCTCGGGGAACTGATGTCATTCGATCTGACAATGGGAACCAATTTTCACATCACCGACAAGCAGATCTACTACCTCTACAGCAACATCAAGGCAGGTGCCGATATCTACATCGGGAGGGTCGACTTCTCGTGCTTCGCTCAGATGCTCAGTCCCGTTGACAGTACGGTAAACCTTGTTGATTTCTACTCCGATGAGAACAATCAGCTGCTCAAGTTCGGCGTAGGTATCGGGTACCAGCTCTTCTGATGCGCCTGTGGTCCTGACGCCGTCTTCGGAGGGAAGCTGGCGTCAGACTGCCTCTGAACGGGACTGCCTGCGCAGTCCGTCTCTTCTTCCCTCTCATGCAGGAACTTCTTCGTACAGGATGCCCTGATAGCTCTGCAGCTGGTCTTCATCACCCACCCCTCCATATTATCATGTGAGGCTGTGTTCATGAGGACAGGGAGGTCTCTCTTTGGTGTACCCGGGCTCGGGCAGCTGTGGTATACTGCTGATATGAGAAAGCTACAGCTTCTGCCGTTGATCGGCTTCCTGGTGCTCTCCTCTCTGGTGCTGATCCTGACGGGACTGGGGGGGCTTGAGACCCTGAAGCACCATCTCCTGTTCACGATCATCAAGACGGTGGTCCTCATCTCTCTGGTCACAGAGCTCATCACCGATGCGAAGGTGAGTGTCACTCAGCAGATCTTCCCGCTCGAACGGCGGGATCTGCTGCTGCTGCTCTCGGTGCTCACAGGGGCGCTGCTCACCTTCTGGATCAGTATCGCCCTTGATCACGGCGGTGTGATCGCCTCGGCGATCGTCGGGATCACAGCCGGGATCCTCGTGCCCTCCTATGCGGTCCCGATCTATTGCGGATCGTTCATCGGTATGGCCTCTCCAGCACTCTTTCCCTCATATCTTCCGGTAGTGATCGCCGCACTGGTCTCAGGGGTGCTGTATGTGATCACTGAGGAGCTGTTCAAGGGAGCAGGGGGGAAGCTGGGGACCATCGCCTTCGCAGGATCCCTTGCCGCAGCTGCGATCCTGGGTACGCCCCTGCAGGAGCTTACCGTACCGCAGTGGGATCTGGGGGTCTTCATCGTGATCTATTCGGTGATCGGTGCGGTGCTGACCTATGAGATCAATGTGACCGCCGGTAAGGGACCGGTCGATGCATCAGCCCTCGTGGGGCTGCTTGCCGGATTGATCCTGCCGGCACTGTATGGGAAGGAGGTGGGGAACACCCTCGCGGTCATCGTCTTCTGTGCTTCGTTCGCCGGGATGAGTAGTGCACGCAAGATCCCCGCTGGTACCTGATCGCCATCGCCGGGGCGGTCGCCGCTCTTCTGTTCATCTACTCCATGCCGCACCTCTCCGGAGCCGGAGGGAAACTGGGGACCATCGCGTTCGCTTCCGTGCTCGCTGTATCGGGCTGCATGAGGCTGTTGAAGATCATCCGGGATCATACCAGAGGAGAGGAGTCATCGAAGAGGAGCAGGTGAGGTTCCCCTCTTCGATGAGCAGCCTGGCTGTCAGTGCTGTTCGAGCTCCCGGGCATAGGGGATGGAGTTGACTGCTCCCGGTCTGGATACGGTGATGGAGGAGGCTCGTGTCGCCCGTTCCATGGCCTGCTGCATACCCCGTCCTTCGATCATCCCGGCCAGCAGGTAGCCGAAGTAGGTATCGCCTGCTGCGGTGGTATCGACGACCGGGGCATCGATGATGGGAACATGGATCTGCTGGTCCCCTCTGCGATAGAGCGATCCTCCTCTGCCCAGCGTCATGATGATATGGACGTTCGGGTACCGGGTACTCAGTGCTTCGATGATCTGCTCATAGGTGCCTTCGATCCCAGCCAGGGCAGATCCTTCGAGTTCATTGACGATCAGCAGCTCCAGGGTCTCGAGGGGCCAGCTTTTGATGTTGTCCGTGAAGGGTGCTGGGTTGAGGCAGATCTTGAGTCCTCTCGCCGCTGCCCGTTCCATGATCTGCTCGATCAGGTTGATCTCGTTCTGCAGGACCAGATAATCCCCTGCTGAGAAGCGGGACAGGGTATCCTCGATCTCTTCGAGGGTGTTGTTCACATTTCCTCCGCCATAGAGGATGATGGAGTTCTCTCCCTGCGGGGTCACCTGGATGATGGTGTGCCCTGATGGTCCATCATACTCTCTGAGCAGGTCGGTATGCACTCCTGATGCCTCCAGCTGGTCTTTCGCCCAGCGTGCTTCCCTGCCGATCTTCCCTGCGAACCAGACCTCAGCTCCGGCTTTTGCCAGAGCGACTGACTGGTTCGCCCCCTTGCCCCCGGCATGGGTCTTCAGCTCGCCGCCGTGGATGGTCTCTCCCGGCAGGACGATGTGCGGTACCTGGTATACGTGGTCGATATTCAGTGATCCATAGTTCAAGATCCTCATAGTGTGTATGACTCCTTATATCTGCTGATGGGTGCCAAGGCTCTCTCTGATGATCAGAGAGCCGCCGATCAAGATCTTCTCATAGGGCAGCGGTGAGTGCTCCTGCAATCTGCGGTGCAGGAGTTCGAGGCCCGCAGGCCGATACGGGTCTTCGAGACCTGTACGGAGGCAAGCGGAGGGTCTGACATCTGTGAGGGACTCAGATCATCGAAGCCGATGATCGAGACCTCGTTCCCGATCGTGATCCCTGCCTCTCTGAGTGCCCGCATGCATCCGAGGGCTATGATGTCACAGACGCAGAAGAGGGCTGAGGGGAGGTCCCTTCGGTCCTCGAGGTGCTGCTTCATGTCACGATAGGCCGCATCGAAGGTCGAATCTACGGAGAAGGTCCACCGAGGCTCGGTGTGCATCTCGAGATCGGCAGCAGCTTCATGAAAGAACTTCTCCCTCAGGCTGAAGTTGCGGGTCTCTGCCGTCGAGCGGACCAGGCCGATGTCCCGATGCCCGAGGTCCTTCAGGGTCTTCATGATGCTGTAGAGGGCTCCTTCGTTGTCCATGTCCACCACATCGACCTGATGTGCCTGGTAGCAGGCATCGATGAAGATTACCGGGAGTGGAAGTCCACTGAGGCGGGGAATGTCAGACTCCGTGAGCTCTGTTGCCAGTACGATGGCCCCGTCGATCTGAGAGCGTGAGAGGTCTCCGCGGATCTGCTCCAGATCGAAGGTCTGATAGCTCTTCACCTCGAGGGTATAGCCATGTGCAGCAGCTTCGCTGCTGATACCGTCGATATAGTCGGCGATGAAGGCATTATGGTCAGGATTGATCATATGTCCGTGTCTGGCGATCTTGAGAAAGCAGATAGTCTTGAACCGGCAGCAGCCTGCCGCTGTGCGATGTAGCCCAGCTTCTCTGCCGCCTGCTGTACCCGTATGCGGGTCTGTTCCCCGATCCCCGGTCGTCCGTTCAATGCCAGCGACACAGCAGCCGGGGAGACCCCGGCCTCTCGGGCCACATCACGTATGGTTATGCTCATGATCGAATCATAGCGCCATCTGACAGTGCTGTCAATGAATGATCACTGAAAGTTTACTGAACAAATGACTGAAACATGGTAAACACCGCAGTATGAAGCCACTGGCATCCCATCAGATATAGTAAAAAACAGCTTGCAGGTAAGGAATTACATGCATATGATGCAGAATCTGTCTGATGTGCTCACAGCAGGGCTCTTTCGGTAGCACTAACCACATGGGGTATGTTTAGTGCTGGTGTCTAAGGTCTGCCCGCTTGTCGTGGACGTATCTGTACCGGGATAGGGTACCGCTCTTCCCTGATCCACAGCTATCTGTGTGTTCAACTCTTGTGTTATGGCTGATGATGTGTAACTATTTTCATATGCATCGGTGAGAAGGAGGATCATGATGAAGATACGTGCTACACGGAAGCTGATGGATGGTCTGGGTCGGACAGCGATCGAGTATCAGGAGGCAGCACCTCTGAGCTGCTGGCATGCCGATATGCTGACAGTCAGTCAGAAGCATGCGGTCATCCTGGTACATGATGTTACCGGCTTCTCAGTGGTCCTCTATCCGGTGGGACAGCGGGAGATGGCCCTCCTGGATGGGTTGGTCCCGGAAGCGATCAGGGAGACCCTGCAGAGCTATATGGTCACCCCTGATGTCATCGAGACCTTTCTGGAGTCCATCGGGCGGGAGATCCTCTGGACCACTACCTGGTCGCGTTCTCTGGTAGAACGGTTGAACCGCAAGGCCGAAGGGCTGCTCTTCACCGAAGATCGGCTTGTCGGGCAGGATCTGGTGCAGTGGGGGCGGCTCATGTACTCAACAGTATGGTGCAGCAGGAGGGCAGATCCTCCCTGAGTGCTGAAGAACTGATGATGCAGAAGCTCAGGGAGCTCAGCGGGAAGTCCCCGGTCTCCTGTCGTGCTGCAAAGCTGCAGGTGACCCTCATCTGCGGGGACTATGATGCGGTACGTACCTCATGGTACCCTTGAGCATGACCTTCACAGAACTGCATCATGTCCTGCAGGCTTCGTTCGACTGGCAGGATTACCATCTGCATGACTTCAGGATCTACCGTGATGATGCCATCGAGGTGAATCTGGTGGGTGATCGGGAGTCCATGGAGTTCCCCGAGTCCTACCCCAAACTGCTTGAGCACTCTATCACCCTGGAAGAGTATCTGCCGGGCTGTGATCGTCTGGTCTATACCTATGACTATGGAGACTTCTGGGAACACCTGATAGAGGTGGTCGAGATCGTTGATGACTATGACAGCAGACGGGCTCTGTGTCTCACAGGGCAGGGCGATGCACCTCCTGAGGATGTGGGAGGGGAACCGGGCTTCATGGAGTTCCTTCGGATCCTTGAAGACCCGAAGGATCCCAAGTATGAAGAGGCAAAAGCCTGGGGGACGCTGCAGGGGTATAAGGAGTTCTCGATCGAGGAGCTCAACGCGAAGCTCAAGCATGTGACCATCTGATCAGATGATCGACGAAGGCAAGGGCAGGGGATGCTTGAGAAGCATTCCCTGCCCTTGCTGCAAGTACCATCAGCATCGGTCGATGCTATTTATCGAGTACCGCCTGAACTCGTGCATCAGCTTTCGCTAGTGCATCTTCGATCGAAGAGCCGAGCAGCCAGGTCTTCTCGATCTCCTCTTTGACGATCGTCTCGATCATCGCATAGTTGAGTACCGGAGGGAAGGTGGCGGCAGAAGAAGCTGTCGCTGCATAGTTCGCCCGCTGGGGGACCTTGTTCGCTGACAGCGCTGCGAGGGCACTCTTGTTCGGGGCAATATGACCGGTCCCGGCAGCCCACTCATACACATGTTCGTTCATGAAGGCACAGAACTCCATCGCAGCAGCATACTGCTCATCCTTTGCTGACTGTGCGGGAATGACCCACATGTGGGAGTTCGCCCATACCTTCTGTGCTCCCATGAGTGAAGGGAAGTTCATGGCGCGGTAGGTGAAACCCAGCTCTCTGGTGTACTGGTCCACGACCCAGGTGCCGTTGAGCTCGATCGCCGCATCGCCGTTCATGAAGATCTCCTGAGCCGCGGTGTAATCCAGATTGGGATCCGAATAGCCTCTGGTGAATCGCTCGAGCATGAAGGAGAGAGCAGCCCATCCAGCCTCGGAGTCGATCTGTGCCGTGTTGGTCTCCCAGTCGATGATCGAGACCCCCTGCTGTTCCATCAGGCTGTGGAACAACCTGAAGGAGATCGGGAACTGTGTGGCATCTTCCACCCAGTAGAGCTTTCCTGTCTTCTCTTTGATGATCTTCGCCTGCTCATAGAACTCCTCTATGCTCGAAGGCAGAACAGGGACACCCTGTGCATCGACGAGACCCGCCTGAGTGAAAAGATCGACATTGACATGCAGCAGATTGGCATGCAGGTCGAACGGTACCCCGTAGACCGTACCGTCATAGGTCACGGCCTTGCGTGCCGGATCCGTCCAGTCGGTCATATCGAGGGAGCTCTGTGCGATCTGCTGCTGCAGATCCAGCAGCAGGTCCCTTGAAGCATAGGCGGGCATGTTGGTCTGGTGCATGACTGCCACATCAGGGGGATTGCCGGCTGCGAAGGTGGTGTTGAGCTGGTCATAGTAACTGCCCCATTCACTGCCGCCGAGCTTCTCGACTCTGATGGAGCCCTCATGCTCCTGATTGAAGATGTTAGTGAGGATCTGTACCGCTGCAGCCTCTGAGTTGGCCTGAGAGAGATCAGTAGAATCCATCAGGGAATCATCAGGATCACCGAAGAACCGTGCCAGTTCCAGCTCGATCACCCCGTCCTGCTGTTCTGCGCTGCCTCCGGCGAACACAGATACTGCTGTGAGCAGACATAAACCTGCAAGTAGCCATCGTTTCATAGAATTCCTCCTTGTATATGTAGAACCGTAAGCTGTTCTGATGCTGTGTATCACTTCGAACCGCTTGAGATAGAGATACCGCGAATAAGATTCTTCTGGAAGATGAGAAAGAGGATCAGCAGAGGGACACAGGCGATCACGCCCCGTGCCATCAGTGAACCGAGTTCTGTCGCCTGTGCGAAGTTCCCCTGCAGGGATGCAAGACCGGTGGTGAGGGTGAACATCTCTTTGCGGGTAGCTGAGACCAGCGGCCACAGATAGTCATTCCAGGTGAGTACGAAGGTGAAGATCCCCAGTGAGGTCATGGCAGGCAGTGACGTGGGAAGGATGATCTGAAAGAAGGTGCGATAGGCTGAAGCACCATCGATCTCTGCTGCCTCCGAGATGGAGTCGGGGATGCTTCTGAAGAACTGTACCATGATGAACACTCCCAGCGGGGTGGCGATCCTCGGCAGGTACAGTGCCATATAGGTATTGTGCGCCTGCAGGCTGGAGAACATGAGGAATAGCGGGATGAACATGGCCTCCTTGGGGACCATGAGCCCTGCGATGGAGAATGCGTAGAGGAAGCTCTTGCCTCGGAACCGCATCTTGGCGAAGGCATACCCGGCCATGGAGTGGAACAGGAGGGTCAGGACAGTGGTCATGCCGGTGACGATGACACTGTTGAGGAACCAGCGCATGGTCAGCCCTGCATTGAAGACTCCTGCAAAATTCACCAGAGTCAGCCCCTGAGGCCAGAGGGCCGTCGAGTTGAGCTTCAGGGCGGCATTGGGGGTCAGTGCCATGACAAGCATCCAGTAGAGGGGGATGATGCAGATCACTGCCAGCACGATAAGGATGGCATGGGTGAGCAGCTTGGTACGTTTCATTTCTTCTCCTCTGAGAACACGGCGAATTGGATGTATGAGATGATGAACATGACCATGAAGAGGAACACTGCCATAGCTGATGCATACCCCAGCTCATAGTCACGGAAACCCGCCTCGTAGATATATTGGATCAGGACCCGGGTCGTCCCTCCGGGACCCCCCTTGGTCATGATGTAGACCTGTCCGAAGATCTGGAACGATGCGATGATCTGCAGCACCAGGACCAGCATGAAGGTCCGTGAGAGTCCCGGGATGGTGATGTAGCGGAACCTCTGCAGGCTGTTCGCCCCATCGAGCATGCTCGCCTCGTAGAGCGATCCGTCGATATCCTGGAGACCTGCAAGGAAGAGCACCAGATTGAACCCGACCGTCCACCAGACGGTCGTGATGATGATGGCACTCATGGCATAGTTCGGATCGGTGAGCCAGTAGATCTCCCTGGTCCCCAGCAGGGCGGAGAGGGCTCCGAGCAATCCCTTCTGTGGGTTGAACATGAATCCCCAGATCAGGGTGGTGACCGATACGGAGAGCACATAGGGAGCGAAGAAGATGGTACGGTAGATCTGCAGGAACTTGTTCCTTCCGTTGAGCAGGATCGCCAGCAGCAGTCCTGAGAAGACGATGATGGGGGTAGAGTAGATGACGAACTGCAGGGTATGCTTGAAGGAGTCCCAGAAGGTCGGGTCGGTGAACATCCTCAGATAGTTATCGATCCCTATGAAACGCTTCTGTGAAGTGAGCAGATCCCAGTCGTAGAGACTCGATACCGCTGCCTGGACCAACGGGTATACCTGAAAGGAGATATAGATCAAGAGAAACGGTGCCAGAAAGATCACCACCGGCATCGTACGGCTTTTTGCAGTCATATGCTCCCCTATATAAATCAATAATGTATGAAACTTAACCTTATTAAATCATGCATACATGAATAAGTCAACGAATATTTGATAAAAAGTACTTGTTATTGTTTATATATCATGATAATGTGATGTATAACTTATGTAAACGAGGCACATATGATCGCACCAGAGTATCCACGACCGAGCATGTACCGAGAACACTGGAGAAGTCTTGAAGGGAGATGGGAGTTCGATTTCTTTGATGACTATCCTATCACTGATGCTGTACACCGGGTCAGCGGTACGCTGGGAATGACGATCGAAGTCCCGTTCACCTATCAGTGCGAGCGATCGGGCATAGGCGATCATACCTATCATCCCTGCATGGTCTACCGAAGGAGGGTGAAGCTGACTGAGCAGGAACTCATGCAGCGGATCATCCTCCATTTCGGAGCCGTCGACTATGAGGCAGGGATCTGGATCGACGGTCAGTGCATCGGTACACACACCGGGGGTACACCCCGTTCTCCTTCGACATCACCTCCATCATCGATGGCGATGAGTTCCTCCTCGCCATCGAGGCGGTCGATACCCTCTCCCTCGAACAGCCGCGGGGCAAGCAGAGCTGGTGTGACCCGGTCTCCTGCTGGTATACCCCTCTTCGGGGATCTGGCAGCCGGTCTGGCTGGAATTCGTCCCCGACACCTTCATCACCTCCTGCAGCGCCTCCGGTGAGATCACAGACGGTCATCAGATCGCAGTCACCGTGGAGCTGAACGCACCGTGTCCCGGAGGGTGATCGAGAGTACTCTCTCTTTCCGGGGAGAGCAGCTGAAGAGTATCTGCATCCCCTGTGATGCTCTTGAGCGATCCTCTGTGTTCACCTTCCCCCTCACCGAAGCTCATCTGTGGGACGTGGAGCACCCCGATCTCTATGACATCACCATCTCCTGCTGCACCCCTGAGGGCGTACAGGACACGGTCATGACCTATGCGCCTTCAGGACCGTGCAGTGGGACCGGCAGGGGATGAAGGTCAACGGGACCGTCAGGGCCCTGAAGCTGGTGCTCGATCAGGGCTACTGGCCCCACAGCGGCTACAGTGCCCCCTCTGCACAGGCCTTCGCCGATGATATCCTCCTGATGAAGCAGATGGGCTTCAATGGATGCCGCAAGCATATGAAGTACGAGACCCGAGGTTCTATCATCAGGCTGATGTGCTAGGCTTCTATGTCTGGGAAGAGGCCCCTGCCTTCTATGAGTTCAGCAGCAGCTCCGCCAGGCAGTTCTCCTCGGAACTGCGACAGATCATCAGGAGGGATGCCCATCACCCTTCGGTGATCACCTGGGTCCTGTGCAACGAGTCCTGGGGGATCGCTGCGATCAGGGAAGACCGAAAGATCCAGCAGTGGCTCTCTAAGCTGACGAGTGAGGTCCGGGCTGGAGTCGGAGTCCCGGTGATCGACAACGATGGATGGGAGCATCTGAGCGGGCAGATCGGTACGTTTCACAGCTATGAACATACGAACGAGCAGCTCAGAGATGATTGGGATGCTGCACGAGCGGGAAGATCTGCGGGGGTTCATGGCAGGAAGCTCTATGTGGATGAGCAGTATGGCTCTGCAGCGCCTCTGCTGCTGACCGAGTTCGGCGGACTGTCGTTCCTGGAGCGATCGGATGATCGTGCTGCCTGGGGCTATGGCAGGGCCCGGAGCTCTGTCGAAGAGTTCTTCGAAGCGGTGAAGCTGATCATAGAGAGTGCGGAAGAACTTCCCGATTGTGCCGGATGGTGTTATACTCAGTTCTGTGATGTGCAGCAGGAGAAGAACGGACTGCTGTTCGCGGACCGCAGACCGAAGTTCCCGCTGCAGTGGCTGCAGGAGCTGATCGGACAGGATGCGAAGCAGTAGCGCAGGAAAAGGGATGGTATGGAAAAACGTGTATATATGGCCGATCATGATCAGGTGCTGGCAATAGCGAAGGCGCTGAGTTCTCCCCTGAGATTACGTATCGTACAGCTGCTGCTGAACAATCGCATGAACATCCACCAGATCGCTGATGAGCTGGGGATCCTGCAGTCAACCTGCACGGTGAACATACAGGCCCTTGAACAGGCAGGGATCGTCAGTACCGAACTCATCCCGGCAGCCCGGGGTAACCAGAAAGTCTGTTATACCAGCTTCGAAGAGATCATCCTGCCCCTCAGCAAAGAGCAGCAGGTGGAAGATGAACATGTGATGATCATCGACATGCCCATAGGGCTCTACACGAACTTCTCGATCCATCCCCCGTGCGGGATCGTCAGCAAGAGTGCCATCATCGATTATCTTGACAGTGAGCGGGCCTTCCTGAGTCCTCAGCGAAGCAGCGCCGAGCTGATCTGGTTCACCCACGGGTTCCTGGAGTACAGTTTCCCGGTGACCATCCCGAGCGGAAGATCGGTGAAATCTCTGCAGATCTCTGCAGAGCTCTGTTCTGAGTTCCCCGGCTGCAACAACGAGTACCCGAGTGACATCACTGTCTGGATCAACGGCTGTGAGATCGGTACCTGGACCAGCCCCGGTGATATGGGAGGGACGAAGGGACGGTTCACTCCGCAGTGGTGGGGTGTCGAGAATACCCAGTACGGGTTCCTCAAGTCCTGGAGGGTCACTGCCGAACAGTCCTTTATCGACGGAGTGGCTGCAGAGGGGACCACCATAGATGACCTGCATCTCGGGGATGACTACCGTATCACGGTGAAGTTCGGGATCAGGGAAGATGCTTACTGTCAGGGAGGTCTGAACCTCTTTGGTGAGTCTTTCGGTAACTATGCCACCGGTATCAAGCTGCAGATAGAGCTCAATCCCCGCTAGGGTGCAGGTTCGAACGATCTGCTCAGGTCCCCGACGGATGATCTCCCATGAGCCGGTCGAGCTTGTTGGTCCCGAAGACTTCCGAATCCCCTATGAACCGTTCTTCCTGCTGGAAGTACTCAGGATACTTCTCACAGATATCATCCTTCTCGATGATCAGCTTCCGTATATGGTGCTTCAGCAGTGAGCTTGCCAGCTCACTGTCATGGTCCTCTATGGCTGCGAGCAGCTGCTGATGCTGATCGATATTATGGGCTGAGACCTCTGAGAGGAACATCGAGAGGTACCGGATCCTGCGGTAGTGACTCGAATAGCTCTTGAGCACCTGATAGCACAGCTGCTTGTTGGTCTCTTCGAACATGATCGCATGGAACTGGTCATCGAACTCGATGAATCGGGTCAGGGACCCCTCTTCAAGGGCCGCCTGCTGCTGCTTCAGATTTCGTTTGAGTCGTTCTATGCTCTGTTCACTGTGGTAGTTGGCAAAGAGTCTGATCACTTCGCATTCCAGGGATTCCCGCAGGAACCGCTCTTCCTGTACCCGTGAGAGGTCTATCTTCGACACGAAGGTTCCCTTCTGCGGGAAGATGCTGACAAGCGCCTCATGGGAGAGTCTGATGAAAGCCTCTCTGACCGGGGTCCTGCTGACCGATAGTCGCTCAGCGACGTCTGTCTCGCTGATGAGGGTCCCCGGAGCAAGGGTAAGGTTGATGATGTTCTTCCTCAGGACAGCATATACCGTCTCGCTGATGTTCGAAGTACTCTTTCCTGTCATGTCAGAAGTCCGTGCAGCCATGAATGTGCTCCTGTGAGAAGATCAGATACCATCATACTATCGGGTTTTCAGGAAAAAGGCGAGAGAGGGGATGCCCCGTACGGGCAACATCGGGTTCAGGGGAGGACCACACACATCGCTTATATATCCTGCATGTACGGTTACAGGCAGAGCGTATGTATGAAGGAGGAGCCGTATGAGGTGTTCTGTCGTGCATGGGTCAGGGTGAACAGGTATTGGGGTCTTGCCCTGTTGCTGCTTGTATGATAATTTATATACAAATAATATGTATGGAAAGTAAATGAGATACTATGGAGACATCTACCGGGCACCGAGTGAAGCAGAGAGTCTGCTGCTGCAGATCACGATCGGCTGCTCTCACAATCGCTGTACCTTCTGCTATATGTACAAGAACAAGTCGTTTCGCATCAGACCGCTCGACGAGATCAGAGAAGACATCAGGCTGGCACGAGCGGCATACCCCTCGGTCCGGAGGGTGTTCCTTATCGACGGGGATGCTCTGGTGGTCCCGACAGCCTATCTGAGCGAGCTGCTCGATCACATCAATGAAGTGTTTCCCGAGTGTGAACGCACAGGTCTGTCGGCAACGGCAGCCGATATCCTGCGAAAGAGCCCGCAGGAACTGAGCATGCTGCGGAGCAAGGGGTTGAAGATCATCTACATGGGAGTGGAGAGCGGATCAGATGCAGTACTCAAGAGGGTCTGCAAGGGAAGTGATGCTGCTGCTCTGGTGCAGGCCGGGGTGCGTGTCCGTGATGCGGGGATTGCCCTGTCGGTATCGGTGATCGTAGGTCTTGGCGGTGTGCAGCGATCGCATGAGCATGCCCTGAAGACTGCAGAGGTGCTCAATGCCATTCAGCCGGAGTTCGTGGGACTGCTGAGTCTGCTGCTTCATGAGGATGCACCGATCAGGAGGGAGGTGGAAGCGGGGACTCTCACGCTGCTTGAGAGCAGAGCTACCCTGCAGGAGATCCGGCTGCTTGTGGAGGCCTTCGAGCTCGAGGCTACGGTCTTCCGTGCAAACCATGCTTCGAACTATGCCCCCCTGAAGGCCTATCTGCCCGAAGAGAAGAAGCGGCTGCTCGATGAGATCGACCGGCTCCTCCTGCTGCGGAGCCCGGTTCGCTCTGATCACATGAGGAGGTTGTAGCAGGTATGGAGTTCGAACTCTACGAAGGTCAGGTCTATCGACCGCCGAGTGAGGCGGGAAGTCTCATCGTACAGGTCACCAGCGGCTGTTCCTACAACAGATGCATCTACTGCAGCATGTACAAGGACCGGAAGTTCCATCTCAGGCCTTTTGAAGAGGTCCTGCTGGCTCTGAGGTTCTTTCGCAGCAGATACCAGAGTGTCCCGAGGATCTTCCTTGCCGACGGGGATGTGCTTGCTCTGAGCTACGGGAAGCTCCTGAGGATCCTGAGATCCATCAGGGAGCTGTTCCCCGAATGCGAACGTATCAGCGCCTATGGTTCCAGTCGTAACCTGCGAAGCTATACTGCGGCACAGCTGCGTGAACTGCACCGGCTTGGGCTCAGTCTGATCTACATGGGAGTGGAGAGCGGCAGCGATGCGGTCCTGGAGTATGTGAGGAAGGGGCAGACCCGGGAGCTGCTGATCGAGTCCGCAGATAAGCTCACGGAAGCAGGTATCCTGATCTCAGCCTCGGTGATCTGCGGTCTGGGAGGCTCTGCCATGGCCTCTGAGCATGCAGAAGCCACTGCAGAGGTGCTCAATCGTATCGATCCCCGCTACCTGGGGATCCTGAGGCTGACCATAGATCCCGGTACTGTCATGGAGCAGCTCACAGCTTCAGGTGAGTTCCTTCTGCAGTCCGAGTACGGGATCCTCGAGGAGATGTACCAGCTCATCAGTGGACTGGACCTCTCTGAGTGCATCGTACGCAGTAATCATGTCTGTAATCTCGTTGCCGTCTCAGGGACCATAGGCTATGGCCATGAGGGGAAAGCTGCACTGCTTCAGCAGCTCGATGCAGCACGGCAGGTCTACAGGTGAACAGAGAGAGCTCCTGCATACGTGATACGCAGAGGGTTTGGTTGCTGCGTAACAGATCTGCAGTCTACCGGGTGAACTCTATACGCAGGAGTGAAAAACCGCTAAGCTCTCAGGTATGATAGAACAACACCCCCTTCGACCGTATGCCTCCTTCCTGCGTCGTACACTCTCGTATCTCATCGATATACTCGTATGTGTCCTGCTGCTCATCCCGTTCTGGATCTGGTTCTTCCGGGGGCTCTTCAGCCCTGAGAGCGGTAGCTATCTGATCGGGTATGCCCTGCTCATCCCCCCGGTATGGCTGCTGCTGCAGGGGATCTACTTCACCACGCTATGGCATCTCAAAGAGGCCTCCATCGGGTGCATGGTGATGCATCTGCGGGTGGTCCGCTCTGATACCTCAACCCTCAGTATCATCTCAGCTCTGTTGAGATACATCGGGATGACCGGTGAAGCGCTCATCCTGGGAGCGGGTATGGCTGCCATGTTCTTCAACCCCCGCAGGCAGTCGCTCCATGACACCCTCTCTGATACGATAGTGCTTGATGTGTCATAGGGTGGTGTGCCCTGATGCTGTCAGGAGTGCTTCGTTCAGCGGGTGTACTTCTGGAAGAAGACCTTCTCGGTATGCAGGTCCTCTGAGGTATACGGTTCGCTCTCACCATCTTTGTAGCCGATGGCTATGATGGATTCCACCGAACGTGAATCAGGGATCTCAAGGATCGTTCGTACCACCTGTTCAGAGGGGGTCCCCTCTGCATCGAAGCGGTTGCGGATCTGTATCCAGCAGGCACCGAGCCCCAGGTATTCTGCCTCGATGAGTAGATGGGTCGAAAGGATCGAGGTATCTTCTATCCAGACATCGCTCTCTTCGGGAATACCGAGCACTACCATGGCAAGCGGGGCATTCTTGAGAAAAGAGGAGCCGTGTTTCTTCACTTTGCTCAGTGCTCCGATGAGTTCGTTGTCAGAGACGACCACCAGCTCCCAGGGTCTGATCCCCCGGGACGATGCTGCATAGAGGGCAGCCTCTATGAGAGCCTCTTTGTCTTCGACACTAACCGGTCTGTTCTGGAATTTCCTGGAGCTCGTCTTCGTGAGAATATATCGATCATGGCTAGCTATCTCCTTTGTTCTGGACGACTGTACACGCTAAGTATATAAGATACCCTTCAGAAACGAAATAGTAACCCGGGAGAAAAACCTCTGCTTCCGTTGGTTGCTGTCAGGAGTACGGCAAGTGCAATGATCATGATTCGTTTCATACGTTGATCCTCCAGTTTTTTTCGTTACCTCTATGAGCATCCCATGGGATAGTCCGTCTCACCATGGATGAGGCAACAGTCTTCCATGTACAATGCAGTCTTCGCTCTGATCGGTCAGGTCTCTCGTTCATAGGTGATGCGATAGGTTCCCGATCCTGCTGCACTGAGGGCCTGAGAATCTTTCAGGGAGAACTGCAGACCGCTGTCATCCAGGATCTCCGTTGCTCCAGGGAGTATGATCTGTGCAGTGGTGTTGTGAGGGATCCGAACCTGCAGGGTCACCTGTTCCTGATCCCGTGCCATGGTGCGGTCCCATCGGACCGATAGGAGGCCGTAGACGGTCTCAAGGGAGGTCTCCACATAGCTGAGTCCTCCTCCTATCTCCGGTCGTATGATCATCTCTCTCCAGCCGGCTCCCTCATCTGTCGTGCGGATACCGCCGATGACCGAATAGAGCCATTGCCCCACAGCTCCGTAGGCATAATGGTTGAATGAGTTCATGTCGCTGCTCCACATCGTCCCGTCGGGTCTCAGACCGTCCCAGTGCTCCCAGATGGTAGTCGCTCCCTGTCGTACCTGATAGAGCCATGAGGGGTAGTCCTCCTTGAGCAGCAGGTCGTAGGCCTCTGCGACTCTTCCGTTATCGCTGAGAGCCTGGCAGATGTAGGGGGTGCCGACAAAACCGGTGTTCAGGTGCCCTCCAGCCTGGTCGATCAGGTCTACCAGCAGCTGCACCACCGGTTCGATCGATCGGGTCTCGATCAGTCTGAAGTGAAGCGAGAGGATACAGGCTGTCTGGGTCCTGGGGATGAGGGTCCCGTCAGTGGAGGAACTGCTTCTGATAGGCTGTCTTTATGGCTTCATGCAGCTGCTCATAGGTCTTCTGGTCCTCTTCATGCCCCAGGACACGGGCGCTCTTAGCCAGCAGTCCCGTAGAGTGTGCGTAGTAGGCGGTAGCTACCAGTTCGGTCGGCGTAGCACCGAAGTAGCTCCCTTCGGCAGCATCGAGGGCGACCCAGTCCCCGAAGTGGAACCCTGAGTCCCAGATGAGCCCATCGGCAGCCCGTGCCCTGATATACTCGACCCACCCCTTCATGCTCTCATACTGTTCGGAGAGGATCTGCCGGTCTCCGTACGAGGTGTAGAGGGTCCAGGGGATGATCACTGCCGCATCTCCCCAGGCCGAGGATGAGTGCGGGTCAGCCAGGATGTCTTCGACGGGGATCTGTTCGTGGATGATGTTGGGGATCACATGAGGGACACCTCCCTCCGGGGTCTGGTCAGCTGCGAGGTCTCTGAGCCATTTCCTGAAGAAGGGGTCGGTGTTCATGAGAAAACAGGCTTCCCCTGCGAAGATCTGGGCATCGCCGATCCATCCGAGTCGCTCATCCCTCTGGGGGCAGTCTGTGGGGATGTCAAGGAAGTTGCCCTTCATGCCCCAGAGGATATTATGCTGCAGACGGTTCAGCAGCGGGTTCGAGCAGCTGAAGCTGCCGGTCGGGGCCATGTCGGAGTGGATGACCACAGCGGTGAAGTCTTCCATTCTCACCTCTGCAGGGTAGGAGAGGATGCGTACATAGCGGAACCCGTAGAAGGTGAAGTGCGGTTCGAACACCTCGAGACCATCCCCTCTGAGGGTATAGCTCAGGGCTGCTTTCGCAGCTCTGAGGTTCTCGGTATAGAAGTTCCCATCGCTGTCAAGGATCTCAGCATGCTGCAGCTCTACCCGGTCACCGGCCTTGCCGCTGACTGAGAAGCGTACCCAGCCGGTGAGGTTCTGTCCGAAGTCAAGGACTGTGTCGCCTTCAGGGTGATCATGAGCTGCTGTGCGGGGATCGAACTGATGCGGCGTATCGGCTCACCGTCCTGTGCCTTGAGTCTGCTATAGTCGGTCGGGAGCAGGGAAACCGGTTCCCAGGCACTGTCATCGAATCCGGGGGATGTCCACTGCGGCTCTTCGTTCCTTGCATCGTAGATCTCCCCATCATAGATCTCTGAGAACGTGATGGCACTCTCTGAACACTTCCACCTCCCGTCACTCCCGATGATCTCTTTCGATCCGTCATCATAAGTGATCTCCAGCTGACACAGCAGTGCTGCCTGACTTCCGTAGTGGTTGCGTTTGAGCATGAAGCCCATGGTCCCCTTGTACCATCCGGCACCAACGAGGCCCCGATGGCATTCTCTCCCTGCACCAGCATTCCCGTGATGTCATAACTCTGATAGAGCAATCGGTTCTCATACGAACTCCAGCCCGGGGTGAGGAGGTAGTCACCGACCCGGCTGCCGTTCAGATGCAGTTCGTAGAGGCCGAGGGCTGTCGCATAGGCTCGTGCCGAAGCTATGGCCCCGGAGATCCTGAAGGTGCTTCTCAGTGCCTTCGCATCTGAGCGGGATCCGTCTTCTTCCCGGTCTCCTGTGATGAAGTGTGCCTTCCAGAGCTCTGATGAGAGCATGGCAGTCTCGAAGCTGGCTGCAGTACTCCAGGGGCTGCTCTCTCCCCGGTTGTCACGAATCGCTACCCGTACCCAGTACCGGCTGTTGGATTCAGGTTCGAACCCGTCTGCATAGACATGGACGGATTCCTGGGAATCGATCATGCCGCTGTCGAAGACCAGAGTGGAGAAGCCCGGGTCCTCTGCTATGTGAAGGGTATATGATCGCTGCAGGATCTCCTGTCTGTCGCTTTCGATCACCCATCAGAATCTTACACGTTCATCGATTCCCATGGGGTAGGTCTGGTAGTTGCATGTCAGTCTGGTCGCTGTAAGCATGGTTGTCTCCTTATTGGCATCAGAGAGTCCTGAGGTCTTGGTACCCTCTTCCTCTGTACAGGGTATCATGGTTCTGCGCTGTACCGCATGTACGATACAGAACAGAACCATGCCTGCTGCAAGCTTCTGTGCCGGTGCTATGCCCTGATCAGGCATAGGCAGTATCATATGCGGTGATGAGCTCTTCGATAGTGCAGTGGTCCTGTACGAAGTGGGAGGTGCACAGGATCAGGCCACCGTTTCTGAAGGTGTCAACGACCCGTTCGATCTCCCTCTTCAGCAGATCGATCTTACCGAAGCCGAGGGTGGTCTGTATGTCGATGCCTCCCATGAGGATGAAATCTTGGGCATAGTGCTGCTGGTACTGTGCATAGCTCATACCGGCAGATTCCTGAAAGGGATGGATCACATCATAGCCGAGTTCTCTGATGCCATCGAGGACCGAGGTGATGTTCCCATCGGAGTGGAGGCTGGCGAAGGTCCGCGTTCGGCAACAGCCGATGTGATCTGCTTGTGATAGGGGAAGATCATGCTCCTCCAGTGATCAGGGCTGATCAGCAGGCTCTGCTGACTGCCCCAGTCATCAGAGACGTGGATCATGTCGATGCCCAGGTCAAGGCAGTTGTTGAGAAAGCGCCTGGTCCAGATGACCTGACGGGCATAGATCTCATGCATGAGTTCCGGGTAGAGCAGCAGATACATCAGGTGGTTCTCGATACCGAAATAGGTGTTGTACTGTTCCAGGATCCCCGGAGTCTGTACGTAGAGGAATCGGTCCCTCTGCCGGTGGTGATCGATCTGGGCGATCAGATCGGCATAGGGTGCCGGGTCATCGGGATCTGTCATGCTCAGCTCGAGCAGGTCAGAGGGTTCCAGCTCTTCTGTACCCTGCAGCTCCATCGGCTGCGGTCCTCCGAAAAGGTGGGCCAGGTCGAATTCGTAGTGGTCTTCGAAGGCGGCAACAGAGCCGAAGGCCTCGCTGATCTGTTCGCTCATGTTCTCAGATACCCATCCGTAGAGGGGCATGCGGTCTGTCTTCTGTCGTCGTATGGTTCTGGTCGTTCGTTCTCGTGACTGCATAAGGTACCTCATGTTCTTGCATCGGGATGCAGCGGTCTTCTGACAGCTTTTCGCTATGATAGAACAAGATTCCTGTAAAAACTTAGCGTATATTATCTTTTTATATGATATAGTTGTCGCATGGACGAGATCATTTCACAGCCGCTGCAGCAGATGGGGCAGTCGGGTATAGGGATCGAGTATTTTCCTCATGTCACCGGCAGCACCTGCCCGCAGCAGCATGCACACCGGTTCGTCGAGATGCTCTATGTTGCCTCCGGGGAGCTCGATCACCGGATCGGCAGGTACTCCTACCGTATGCGTACCGGTGATTTCAGTATCATCAACTATGGTCAGAGTCATAAGCTCACAGCCTCAGGCTGTGAGCTCTATAACATCTACATCGATCTGAGACGATTTCCCTTCCACGATCAGCCGCCCTGTCTCTCAGCGTTCCTCTATGAAGTCTGTCAGCTCCACCCCTCTCTGGTCCATAACCAGAACCGGGTCCACCTGATCAGTACCGAAGGGGCTGCTGATACAGCGCTGCTGCTGCATCTTGCCGTAGAAGAGGTACGGCTGAAACAGGCGGGGTATGAAGATGCGATGTATCGGTATGTGCAGCTGGTGCTCACCCGGGTGAGCCGTGCCTATGAGCATGATAAGCCCTCAGAGGCTACCCTCGGAGCTCAGAGGAGCTCCTCTGATCAGGATGCCCTGCAGAGGATCGAGGAGCTGCGTCTGTTCATCGATGCTGAGTTCGCAGAACTGCCGTCCTTGATGTCCTTGCTGCATCGTTCGGGTTCTCTCCCACGTATCTGTGCCGCCGGTTCAAGGCCTATACCGGCAAGACGCTCTTCCGCTATGCCGCTGACCGGAAGCTGCAGCATGCGATGTATCTGATACGGACCTCTCAGGAGAAGATCGTATCGATCGCCGCGGCATCGGGCTTCTCGGACCTGAGTCACTTCAACCGGCAGTTCCGGCGCAGGTTCGGGGCGAGTCCCTCTGAGGTCAGGAAGCGGGGAGCGGGGTGATCCTACAGGGCATCGATCGCTGCCAGTTGTGCAGCATCCAGAGTATTGATCCCGCCTGCGAGCTCTCCGAGCAGCGTCATCTTGGCTGCCGCCTCCAGGACCTCGATGCGGTCATAGGCCTGAAAGAGACTCGTTCCCACCGTGATGACCCCGTGGTTCTCCATCAGTGCGACTTTGACAGAGGTATCGGCAAGCGCTGCACCTACTGACTCGGCAAGTCCTCTGGTCCCCATGAGGGCGTAGGGGGCGAATACCGGTTCACCCAGGAGATAACGCGCCTCAGCGAGGATGTCGGTCCTGATCCTGCGGTCTATCGCTGTGAAGAGACTGGCGTAGACCGGGTGGGCATGGACTACTGCCATGACATCCGGTCGGTTCCGGTAGATCTCCAGATGCATCTCTGTCTCGATACTCGTCTTGAGATCTGGACTCAGGTTCGCCCCGTCAACTGTCACGATCGCTATGTGTTCCCCATCGAGGGTACCCTTGTCCAGGAGGATGGTGTGATCAGAATCTTCTCCTGCGAGACCCTCATGCTGATGTTCCCGCCTGAACAGGTGGTCAGGTTCCGTGCATAGAGACGTCTCATGATCTCTGCGGTGTACGCTTTCTCTTGTGTATAGTTCATGAGATGTATTCTACCGAAAAGTCGAACCTTGTCAAATCCTCAGATGATCTGCAGCAGTCTGTTCACAGCCGGTGTTCAGACAGCAGCAGATGAACAGAGGTCATATAGTCTCTCCAGGAATGAAATGTGCCTTACGTACATGGTTGCTTATACATTGTTTACCTTGGATCATACGCAGCAACTCTTCAAGAGCATGAAATCGATGTGTGTCGCGGCTGATTCATACCTTCAATTGGTAATAATGTTGAAAGATGTTGAATTATGTAAATATTGTATAGAAATTATGAATTAATCTACTTGATTTATGATGAAGTCATGCTACACTACGATTCAGATGCTGCAGCATTGGAGGAGCTATGAAACGTCATCATCCTTGTGCTGCGCGACTGGCAGGGACCCTGCATGCACAGAGGTGCGTGAAGGAGAGAACCCCTGATACACAGCTGTGAAGGTGTGCATCAGCGATGGATCAGATGAGTACAGAAGTCATGACAGGATCGGATGTATGAGGATCCTGCACACTATATGAAAGAAGGTATGACACGATGAAGAACTATGATGCAGCACAGACACGATCGGTCACCTGGGACGGGGAGAGACTCTTCTTCCTCGATCAGACCAGACTGCCGGTCGATGTCATCCAGGAAGAGCAGCTCGACAGTGAGCAGGTGTGGGATTCGATCAAGAAGCTGAAAGTCAGGGGAGCCCCTGCGATCGGGATCGCAGGAGCCTATGGACTGGTCCTGGGAGTCAGGGACCATCTTGATGCCTCTGAGCAGGAGTTCCTTGCGAAGGTACGCAGCCAGGCTGCCTACCTTGACAGTTCACGGCCTACTGCCGTCAATCTCTCCTGGGCACTGAAGAGAATGGTCGCCAAAGCGGAGCAGACCGCAGGAAACGGTGCTCAGGTGATCTACCAGGCACTCGAAGCTGAAGCGGTCCTGATCCATGAAGAAGATAAGCTGCTGTGCAGGGGCATGGGTGAGCATGGACTGCCGCTGATCAGAGAGGGGATGGGGATCCTTACCCACTGCAACGCAGGAGCTCTGGCCACCTCTGAACTGGGAACGGCCACTGCGCCGATGTACCTGGCACATGAGCAGGGCATCGCCTTCAGGGTCTATGCAGATGAGACCAGACCGCTGCTTCAGGGTGCGCGACTGACCAGCTGGGAGCTGCAGCAGGCTGGGATCGATGTGACCCTGATCAGCGACAACATGGCCGCCAGTATGATGGCAGAGGGACTGATCGACATGGTCATCGTCGGGACCGACCGGGTCGCGGCGAACGGAGATGTCGCCAATAAGATCGGGACGATGGGAGTGGCTATCCTTGCCGACTACTTCGGTATTCCCTTCTATGTGGCCTGCCCCTCATCGACGATAGATCTGGCGACCGCCTCAGGCGATCTGATCGAGATCGAAGAACGGGGAGCAGATGAGATCACCTTCTTCGGGGCACGCAGGACAGGACCTGAAGGGATCAAAGTCAGGAACCCGGCTTTCGATGTGACACCGAACCGGCTCGTTACCGGTCTGATCACTGAGAAGGGTATCATACAGGCCCCCTATGGAGAGAATCTGAAGAGGATCTTCTCCTAGAAGAGGCACATACCAGTCCCGGGAGGGAGCAGAGCGATGCTAGGTGTAGAACGAAAACAGTTCATCTTCGACCTGATCCAGGAACGCAGCAGTATGACCGTCTCAGAGCTCAGTCAGCTGTGCAGCGTAGGAGAAGAGACCATACGCAGAGACCTCAACAAGATGGCCGCAGAGGGCCTGATCGAGAAGATCTACGGGGGTGCCACGATCAGGCAGACCATGCACCGGGTCATCCCCCTCTCCATGAGAAAGGTCTTCAATGTCGCCCAGAAGAAGCAGATCGCCCGCTGCTGTGCCACGATGATAGAGGTCGGTGATACCATCTTCCTCGATGGGAGCTCGACAGCGATGGAGATCGCCCATGAACTGATCAGCATCAAGAATCTGGTGGTGATCACCAATGCTGCGGAGATCGCCTGCAGGCTCGCCGACAACCCGGGGATCAAGGTCATCGGGATCGGCGGGACTATGAGAGAGCTCACGAGGACCTTTGTCGGGAACTCCTCAGTCAGCGCCATACGGGGCTATTATGCCGACAAGGCCTTCATCTGCTGTGACGGGGTCGATATGAAGACGGGGATCACCGATGCTCATGAGATGGAGGCTGATGTGAGAAAGGCCATGCTCGGTCAGTCGACCCTCAAGGTACTGGCCTCTGATCACACCAAGTTCGACAAGACCTCATTCGCCTCGATCACCGACTTCAGCGGTATCGATGTGGTCGTGACCGACAGGACGCTCTCATCCCAGTGGGTGAGTCTTCTTGAGACCCACGACGTCTCCTGCCACTTCTGTGATATCGATCCTGAGAACTAGCGTTACGGTGAGGTAGTGTACAGGAGGGGGGAAGGGGACCGGATGGTCTCTGACAGGCTGTCCCCCCGGTGAGGGACGGCTACCGTGCCGTCACGATCAGGGGGATGCTGGTAGGCAGGGCCTTCGAGCCGTCGAAGCCTCCATACCAGGAGAGATCTGAGAACCCTGCCGCTCGCAGCAGTCGCTCCAGTTCTTGCTTTCGCAGGGGATAGAGCAGGACCTTCTGTGAAGATGAGCTGCCGGTCTCCGAATCAGTGAGAATCGTAGAGAATTCGATACGATGCTCACGCTCGAGATAGCGGTACTGCCGTTCGAATCTGATCATGTCCCGTTCGATCGTCGGTAGTGAGGTCACCTGCTCATCGAGGACCCTGTCGTAGTTGATGAGCTGCAGATGCAGCGGGGCATGGTCACGGAGGACCGTACGGACAGCACCAAGCAGCTCGAGCATCTGCCGGGTACTCTCAAGATGCACGATCGTATTACCGAAAGAGCAGACGGCATCGAAGCTCCCGGCTGAGAACCTGTGTGCGATCTCGAGCATGTCGAGTCTGAGGATCTCTGCAGTGCTGCCTCTCAGGGCTGCTTTCTTCCGGGCACGGGCTATCATCTGCGCATCGATATCGATACCGGTCACCTGCTGACAGCTCTCTGCCAGTCCCAGGCTGAGGGATCCTGTGGCACAGCCGATCTCCAGCAGTGCTGCAGTGGCAGGGTCGTACAGGCTGTTCAGGACGAAGTCCTTCTGTGCCTGAGAGAAGGGGAATATGAGATCATAACGATGTGCGATAGCTTCGTAGAATCCCATGATGACTCCTTAGCGTGAACGATGATCGACAGCAGCTTCACCTGAAGGTGTGTCTCTACAGTATACCAGAGGAGTGCAGCACCTGTCTGTATCATTGGTTACCGCGAGTCCGATCATAAAGCCTTCGTTTGAAGTAGATACGAGACATCTGAAATTTTCCACTCATGTGAAGTGGTGTGAAATCCAGCCGAAGATATGATCATCTGCCTTGCGCAGCGAACTGCAGCAGATCACACACATACGATTCTGAATCTGCTACCCCCTTGATGTGGGGGTGAGCTGTGGGTATCATACAGCAGCAGGGGGTGGCTCGTATGACTGATGGTACTGCGTTGATGCATCATGATGGGTTTGCGAAGGTAGCCTGGTACCGGGAGGCACTGAAAGCAGGTACGTGCACGATGGGAGCCTATCTGCACCGGCGGCTTGCCGGTCTTGATCTGTCCTCACTTTCAGACTGGCAGTTCCTCCAGCAGCTCATCACTACCAAGAAGCCTCAGATCTTCGCTGAGTCGGCACTGCATGCAGACGGGTCTGACTGGAGCATGCAGGAGCTATCGATCCTGGGAGACCTGGCTGTCGCGGTCCCGGTTCGCGTCTATGACGACGGGGCTCATCGGAACCCGCGTGTCCATACCCTGCCGTTCTCTGCAGAGCTGCTCTTCATCCCGGGGGCCCTCCTTGCAGCCCCCTGTGGGGTGACTTCCTGTGACTGGGAGGAGGTGACTTCCGATGCACAGATTTGCTATGAGCAGTACTACCGGCTCTATGAACGACGCCTGCTGCCGCTGCTGCAGCATGTGGAGACCATCTGCAGTGCGCATGCTCAGCAGGCTGTGGTGACCGTTCCCGGGATCGGCTGCGGCCAGTTCGCCGGGCCGTTCTACGGCAGACTCGGAGCCCTTCTGGAACAGGTGCTCATCGAACTGATCAGAACCCATCATTCCCTGTTCCCATCGATCAGGATCATCTACTACGATCCCTATCAGGAGTGCAGGGAGGAGACCTTCCACGCAGGAGAGACCGAACTGAGGGTCAGGCCGCTCAGAAGAGCGGCCGCTCCTCATGCTCAGCTGTGCCGGGTCACAGCGTATGAGGAACCCGGAGATGACTTCTGTGATCACCGGCTCTTCTCGATAGTAGCCTGGGATCATGTATCATGGCCGGGAAACGACTTCTATGCGGGCTCAAGAGCCACAGATGACGGGGTGAAGGCAGCTGCGACCGATCTCATGGCTCATATGACCGGGCATGCTGGTCGGTATGAGGTAAGCAGCTGCAGCTATGAACCCCCGCAAGGGTATCATACCTGGAACGAAGTCATTGATCGCAACAGGCTTGAACTGGGACTCTCTCAGCTGCGCATCTATTGAAGGTGCTGTGTGACAAAGGAGCCGATCTGTTCGAGCAGCTGCTGTTCATAGGGATCTGTGAGAAGCAGTGGTCTGCTCCTTCGATGATCGCGACCGTTCCCCGTTCCTGATAGTAGCCTGCGAAGGTCTGCCCGACTGAGAGGCCTACGACCGTATCCTGATCCCCATGGATCACCAGGACATCGTTCATATAGGCTGCTGCACGCTCGGGCAGTGATGCGATATGACCGGTAAGGTCTTCGAGGTACCCGCTTCCTACCACATACCCTTCATGATCCACTGAGCCGTCAGCTCTGATCCAGTCTTTTGAGATCCTGCAGACCTCCTCGTAGACTTCGATCATATTCCCCGCCGGTGCCATGAGGATGAGTCCTGCAGGCTGCTGCAGTGAGGGCTCTGATGCCGTATCTCCTGCGAAGCATCCGGTCACAAGACCTCCCATACTGTGTCCGATGACGAACACCTGTGATGGATCGCAGCGTGGGTCTTCACAGACATGTGCGAACACGGCATGCGCCTGTGCGATCTCGCTGCTGAGCGTCATCTGTTCGAACTCCCCGTCGCTCTCACCCGAGCCGATGAAGTCATACCGGTAGACTGCGATCCCGCGTTCTTCGAGATACCGGGCTATGTGCACATGGATACGGTGGGCATCGACTTTGCTGCCGGTGAATCCATGGAATATGATCACAGAGGGGACAGGCCCCTCTGCTGTATCAGGGTAATGGACCATCCCCCTGAGAGTCTGGCCTTCGAATACGAGTTCATCCGGTCTCTGCATGATCTGATACCTCCTGCAGGGTAGTATAGGATGGCAGGGACATCGTGCGTGCCCTGCCTGCAGGATAGATACCTGCTGCTGTAGATAGTACACCAGGATGGCTCATGAGACAAGAATCACTTCTGAGATTGCAGGTGCATATGGAGTTTCGGAGGAGGATCTGGGAGATGTGATGAGGGGGGGCTATGCGAGGTCTCAGTAGAGCCTTATCTCTTTGTTCAGTGCGGGTCTACCCGATCTGCTTCACGCTCTCCCGTTCGATGAGCTTACCGCCGATCATCGTCTTCATCGATGAGGTGCACTCATTGTGTCCAGACTTCGAGAGCAGCATAGTCAGAGCGTTCTGCCCGATCTTATGCTGTGATACATCGATGGTGGTCAGGGCGGGGGAGACCATGGAAGCCATGGGAAGATTGTCAAACGCTATCAGGGAGAGGTCATCGGGGATCGTGAACCTGACTCCTGCAGGGCTTTCATGCAGCCGAGACCGACGATGTCATTGATGGCGAAGTACGCGGTGGGAAGCTCAGGGGACTTCTTCAGATACCGCTTCATATCTCTATAGGCTCCATCGAAGGTGGAATCCACATCGATGATGAACTGCCTGCCTACCTGCAGTCCGAAATAGTCCATGACCTTATAGAACGCCTCTTCCCTGAGAAAGAAGTTGCGTGTCTTGATGCTGCTCTTGAGCAGTCCTATCTGCCGGTGTCCATGCTCTATGAGGTAGCTCACCGCCTTGTAGACTGCATCGGTATTGTTCATATCGACGAAATCGGCCGGGATATAGTCCAGGAAGGTATCCATGAAGACCATGTTCCTTCCGCTGTCGATCAATGTCTGCACATCATCCACACTCAGCTCGGTACCAAGGATCAGATAGCCCTTGATCTGCAAGGATGTGGTCATCCGCTCGGCGATGACTGAGATCGGGGTATCGACCCCGTAGGTGCCGATCTCCAGCGTCACGCCCATCGTCCGTGCTATGGCATTGATCCCATCGACATAGGCATCTATGAAGAAGTTATGACTACTGTTGATCGTATGTCCATGTCGCTGGATCTTGAGGACCCGTACGATGGCATCAGGCTGAGCGTCCTTCTTCGGTGAGAGGTCGTATCCCATCTCTCTGGCTGTTTTCACGATCCGCTCACGCGTATCGTCACTCACCCCAGGTTTGTTGTTCAGTGCCAGGGATACAGCGGAGACTGAGACTTCAGCCTGTTCTGCTCTCATACAGGGCTTCGAGGGTAGTGCCTCGGGTCGCAGCCTCCTGCAGCAGGATCTCGACCGTCCAGGCTGCTGCATCAGCGACGACGCTGGTGCACTTGTCCCGGTGGGCTCCGTCGTCATCGAACTGCTGTTTGTCCTCGGGGTCGAGCAGATCATAGGTCCTGCCGAAGATCTCCCGGTGGATGTCCTTGCAGATGACCGAACCGTACTTCTCCATGAACTTCGCCTGCAGATCCCGGGTGAGCCGGAACGCCGTATACTTGTAGTCGCTGTCATCATCGAAGAACTCACGTCTCTTCCGAGGATCAGACTGATCATCATCGAACCACCTGAGAACCCTCCGCAGGAACCGTCACAGAGCAGCCCGCCTCCTGAGGCAAGGGAACTCGATGCTCTGAACACATCATCATTGATGATCGACAGGGCATCCTGTATGGCAGCCACCGTGCACTGGGCACATCCTCTATAGGTCTTCTCATAGGAGAAGCCGTTGTCATAAGCCTGTTGTATCCGTATATCTTTCATCCCTCAAGTATAGATCAGCTGCCCTGAGTTGTCTATAAAAATTGTAAAGAAAATAATTAACTGGTTTACATATGTAAATTTCATGCTATACTGAATAAAACAGCAAGGAGATGTGCAGTGATTGAACTTTGTGCATCATGCTTGCCGCAGATCATGCGCACATCGCCCGCGATATAGCAGCTGCACAGGCATGCGGGATCGAACGATTCCACGTCGATGTGTGTGACGGACACTATGCAAGACCGATCATCTTCGGTGATCAGCTCGTAGAGCGGATCACGACCCTTTCATCAGCCTTCTTCGATGTGCATCTTGCCGTCTATCATATGGCCTCGATCCTTGAGACGTTCATCGCAGCAGGCCCCGATATGATCACCGTGCAGTATGAATCCTGCTCAGATCATCTCAGACTGATCGATACGATCCATGCATCGACGATGCTCGCCGGTATCTGCATCGTCCCGGAGACCCCGGTAGAGGAGATCGAACATCTGTTATCAGGGGTAGATGCCGTGAATGTGCTGGCCGTGAACCCTGGGATCGGGGGACAGCCGTTCCAGCACTCGGTGCTCAAGAAGGTCGAGCAGTTGGTGAAGCTGCGAACGCAGGGGGACTTCACGTTCCGCATATCAGTCGACGGCGGCGTCAATGAACGAACGATCACAGATGTGATCTCAGCCGGAGCGGACATTGCCATCGCAGGCAGTGCCATATTCTCCGGATCCATCGAAGAGAATGTACAGCGAATGCTGCAGTGCATGCAGCACACAGGAGGATGACATGTCACGGTATATCTTAGGCATCGATGCAGGGACAGAAAGTATCAGGACAGGGATCTACGATGAACTGGGTACCTGCATCAGTTTCGGGGTCAGTGAGAACACGAACATACGCCGGGACCCCGGCGGCAGCGGTAGAGGATGCACAGGCGGTGATCATGATGATGTGGGACAAGAAGGCCCTCGATTCTGTGCTTACCGGGGATGACGGGCTCTTTGCTGCAGCGCAGAAGGGACAGATCTTCATCGATATGAGTACCCAGCTGCCGGAGACAGCCCTGTGGGAAGCTGGTCAGTTCGCCCTCAAGGGAGCCCACTTCCTCGATGCACCGGTCCATGGATCGAAAGGAGAGGCCTTCAGCGGCGGACTCTGGATCATGGCCGGAGGTGATAAGTCGGTCTATGAGCAGGCCTCTGAGCTCTTCGACTGTATCGGTGAGACCCATCACTACATGGGAGAGCAGGGAAGGGGTTCGCTGCCAAGCTCTGCGGTAACCATCTGGTCTCGACGATCGTAGCGGCACTGGGGGAGTCCATGGTCCTGGCCTCGAAGGCAGGGATCGACCTGAACGAACTGGTGAGTCTCTGGATGGAGTCAGACTTCAGATCCCCGGTCGTAGACGGTGTCGGTCATTCCATGATCGACCGGGACTTCGCCGTCTCCTTCCACCTGAGGACCATGGTCAAAGATACCGAGCTGATCAGGAACTACTCGGAGTCGATCGGTGTCCCGGTCATGCTCTCTAATATGGTGCATGAGTTGAACAAGGTCGGAGAGAATCTCGGCTATGGGGAAGAGAATGCCTCTGCGGTCGTGAAGGTGTTCGAACAGATGGCAGGACATGTGATAGGGCAGGAATAGATCCAGTACAAGCACAGTAGGCCTGAAGCTGCTGTGTTTTTTTGCCTTGTGTTTGACATATGTAAAGAAATATATGAAATATATTACAATTGACAAAACAGTAGAGCGTAACTATACTGTACTCGGAGCTGGAAAATATGGACGTTCAGGAGAAGTAAATGAAACTGTCAAAGGAACAGCATAAGGAACTCTTTTACAAGATGACACTGTGCAGAGAATTCGAAGAGACAGCTGCGAAGCTGTTCATTGCAGGGAAGGTGCATGGGACAGCACACTTCTGTATAGGTGAAGAGGCTACCGGTGTGGGAGTCTGCTCGCCGCTCGAGGTCGAGGACTACATCACCCAGACCCACCGGGGACACAACCAGGGTATCGGCAAGAACATGGATGTGAATCGGATGATGGCCGAGTTCCTGGGAAAACAGACCGGGTACTGCAAGGGGAAGGGCGGATGCATGCATATCGCAGACTTCTCGGTCGGTTCGCTCGGGGCGAACGGCGTGGTTGCCGGAGGACTGCCCATCGCGACCGGTGCTGCACTGAGTCAGCAGTATCTGGGCAAGAAGAACATCACCGTCTGCTTCTTCGGGGACGGGGCGGCCAATGAGGGAGCCTTCCATGAATCGCTCAATCTGGCCTCGGTGTGGAATCTTCCGGTACTCTTCGTCTGTACCAACAACCTCTACGGGATGTCTACTCATATCAACAAATCGATGAACATCGAAGATATATCAGTGAGGGCTGCCAGTTACGGTATCAAGGGGATCGCCCTCGATGGGAATGATGTGGTCACGATCTACCAGGAGACCCTCAAAGCCAAGGAGTACGTCCTGGAACATGGCCCCATGCTGATGGTGCTCAACACCTATCGATGGACCGGTCACTCCAAGAGTGATGCACAGCTCTACCGAACCAAGGAAGAGGTGAATCAGTGGAAGGAACGCTGCCCGATCAAACGCCACCGGGATCTGCTGATCGACCAGAAGCTCTTCACTGAAGAGGAACTCGATGAGCTGAAGAGAGAGGCTGTACAGAAGATCAAGGATGCGGTGGCATTCGCTGAGAACAGCCTGAACCGAGCATCGATGACATCTTTGATGACGTATACGCACTGTAGGAGAATAGCATGAGAGAGATAACATATGCTCAGGCCATACAAGAGGCCATGAGTGAAGAGATGCGACGGGATCAGAACATCATGTTCATGGGTGAAGATATCGGTGTCTACGGGGAGCCTTCGGGGTCTCCGCGGGATGTTCGAGGAGTTCGGCGACAAGCGTGTGCGTGACACGCCCATCACTGAGCTGGCGATCACCGGATGTGCGGCAGGGGCTGCCATGACCGGTCTCAGACCGATCGTGGAGATCATGTTCAGTGACTTCATGACACTTGCCATGGAACAGCTGGTCAACCAGGCTGCCAAGAACCGGTTCCAGTTCGGTGGGCAGGCGGCCGTCCCGATGGTGCTCAGGACCCCCGGGGGATCGGGTACCGGTGCCGCAGAACAGCACAGTCAGAGTCTGGAAGCCTGGGTCTGCCATGTTCCAGGGCTCAAGGTCGTCATCCCCTCTACTCCCTATGATGCGAAGGGGCTGCTCAAAGCGGCCATCAGAGATAATAACCCGGTGGTCTTCATCGAACAGAAGCTGCTCTACCGCACCAAGGGGGAGGTGCCCGAACCCGGTGATGATTACATCATCGAACTCGGGAAGGCCGACATCAAGCGAGAGGGTAGTGATCTGACGATCATCACCTACGGCAGGATGGTCCCGAGGGCTCTTGAGGTTGCAGAGGCCTTCTCTCAGAAGGGCACCTCGATCGAAGTGATCGACATCAGGACCCTGGTACCGCTCGATACCGAGGCGCTCATCTCCTCTGCGAAGAAGACCGGCAGGGTCCTCATCGTCCATGAAGCCTGCCAGCGTGGCGGGTACGGAGGAGAGATCGCAGGTCTCATCGCAGACAGTGAAGCGTTCTTCTATCTTGATGCACCGATCAAGCGACTTGGTGGACTGGATGTGCCCATCCCCTATAACCCGAACCTTGAAGCTCAGGTCGTCCCGACGGTCGAGAGTATCACCAAAGCAGTGAACGAACTGCTCTAGGAGGCAACACATGGCTGAAGCGATCATCATCCCAAGACGGGCATGGCAATGGAAGAGGGCACGATCATTGAATGGCTGGTTGCCGTGGGGGATCTCATAGAGGTCGGTACGGTGGTAGCGGAGATCGAGACCGACAAGTCCACCATGGAGCTCGAATCTGACAGCGAAGGGACGCTGCTGAGGATCGACTATGCTGCAGGGGAGACCGTCCCGGTCACCCTTCCCATCGCCTGGGTCGGGAAGACCGGCGAGGAGTTACCGCCTGAACATGGCAAACAAGCGATACCGGCAGTAGAACCGGAGACCAAAGAGCAGGCAGCCCCGGCACAGCAGGAGCCCACTCCCGGCAGAGTGAAGGCGACTCCTGCTGCACGAAAGGCTGCAGCACGAGAGCAGATCGATCTGCACACCGTAGCGGCATCCGGCCGGTACGGGGAGATCAGAGAGCGGGATGTGCGTGCTGCAGAGCAGAAGCGAGTGACCCCCTTGCAGCAAGGATGGCTGAGGCGCAGCAGATCGACGTACGTGGAGTCAGTGGTTCAGGATGGGACGGGAAGGTCTTCTCTGCCGATCTGAAGGCAGCTGATCAGAAGAAGGGCATGGTACTGGCAGCTGCAGCGGAAGATGAACTGGTGCCGCTGACGACGATACAGAAGATCACCGGCAGGAGGATGCTCGAGAGCAGTCAGGGGATCCCCTCTGTCACCGAACATACCAGAGCCGATGTGACCTCCCTGCTGGCAATGAGAGCACAGATCAATGAGGATGGAGCCCATCGTCTTACCATCAATGACTTCGTGCTGCTCGCGGTCGTCCGTGCACTGGGCGAACACCGGAGGATGAACGCAGTCTTTCAGGGGGACTCCCTCCTCTATAAGGGCAGCATCCACCTGGGGATGGCTGTAGCCACCCCCAGAGGTCTGCTCGTACCGGTGATCCGCGATGCGGACCACTATTCCCTCTCAGGCTCTCAGCCCGGGCCCGAGATCTGGCAGAGAACGCACGGGAGGGGCATCTCTCCCCTGATGAGCTCAGTGGATCGACCTTCAGTGTCACGAACGTCGGCATGATGGGTATCACTGCCTTCACGCCGATCATCAACCCTCCTGAAGTCGGGATCCTGGGAGTCTGTTCGATCGAGGAGGTCCTCGCACTCAAGGAGGGCTCTGTGATCCAGAAGCGTATGATGGGTCTCTCTCTCACCTTCGACCATCGGGCGGTAGATGGGGCTGAGGCCTCCTATTTCCTCAAGGCCGTACGGGAGTACCTCGAATCCCCGCTATCCATGCTGATCTGACAGGAGAGAAGAACGTGAGTGACTACATGTATGACATCATCGTGATCGGCGGCGGACCTGCCGGGTATATGGCAGCGCTGCAGGCAGCCCGGCTCGGGGTGAAGACGGCGATCATAGAGCAGGATACCCTCGGGGGGACCTGCCTCAACAGAGGCTGTATCCCGACCAAGTACTACCTCAAGAGCAGTGAGCTGCTCTTCTCCCTCAAGCAGGCAGGAGAGCGAGGTATCACGATCGCACCGGATGCGGTGCAGGTCGATATGAAGAAGGCCAGGAAGGGAAAGGACAAGGTGGTACGGCGCCTTACCGGTGGGGTGAAGAGCCTGCTCACCTCGAGTGATGTAGAGATCATCAGCGGCAGCGCTGCGGCACTGAACGCCCATGAGGTCATGGTCGACGGCAGCAGAAAGCTCACTGCCGGTGCGATCATCGCAGCAGGAGGGTCGAAGGTCGGAGCATCCCCGTCCCCGGGATCGACAGTCCCAGAGTCCTCAGCAGTGATGATCTGCTTGACATCGAGACTATCCCAGAGAGTCTGGTGATCATAGGCGGCGGGGTGATCGGTGTCGAGATGAGTATGATCTTCAGTGCACTGGGTACAGAAGTGACGGTCATCGAGATGGAAGAGCGGATCCTGCCCTTCCTGGACAGGGAGCTCTCTGAGGTGCTCGTGTCATCGATGAAGAAGAAGGGGATCACTGTCAGGGCAGGGGTACGCCTGAGCCGTCTTGAAGAGGGGGCTGATTCGATCACAGCCGTGTTATCGGATACGAGCCGTATCACCGGGACCTATGCCCTGCTCTCGATCGGACGAAGAGCCGATCTTTCAGCTCTTGAGCAGTGTGCTGTGCACATCGATCGGCAGGTGGTGCAGGTCAACGAGAGGATGGAGAGTTCTGTTCCCGGGATCTATGCACCCGGAGATGTCAATGGACAGAAGATGCTAGCCCATGCAGCCTACCATATGGGTGAGATCGCTGCCTGGAACGCGGTGCAGTATGTATCAGGTACGCCACAGCAGTACCGGGATGTTGATCTCTCCCGCGTCCCCTCAGTGGTCTACTCCATACCGGAGATCGCCAGTGCGGGGCTGCAGGAAGCAGAGCTCAGAGCGGCAGGACGGGAGATCTCGATCGGAAGGTTCTCTCTCTCTGCGAACGGCCGGGCACTCGCCGGAGGGGAACCCGAAGGTTCGTGAAGGTCATAGCTGATGCACGGTACGGGGAGATCCTGGGCGTGCAGATCGCCGGGCATAATGCATCGGAGATCATCAACGAGGCAGTCCTTGCCATGTCCATGGAGATCACCGTTCATGAGCTTGCCGATACGATGCATGCCCATCCGAGTGTGTCAGAGGCTCTCAAGGAGGCAGCGGCAGATTGCCTGGGCAGGTCCATGCATCTACCCGCCAAAGCATAAGTGAATGTTGCTTTTTGCATGAAACTGGGGTAATCTGTTGCTTTACAGGAGTGTAACGTGGACAGAAGTAGAGATTTCCTTATATCGATCGCCAGACGCTACTACATAGATGAGAAGTCACAGCAGGAGATAGCAAGGGAGTTCGGTCTCTCACGTCCTACCGTATCGAACATCCTGAAGAAGTGTAAAGAGACCGGTATCGTGGAGATCAGGGTGCAGGATGGTTCCCCGAGGACCACGGCCCTCGGGGAAGAGGTGCGCAAGCGATACGGGCTCTCCCATGTCCTGGTGATCCCTTCCACCCTCGATGACATGTCGGTCCTCAGCAGGGTGGGAAGCGAAGCGGCGAAGTTCACCCACTCCATGCTCAGAAGTGGTCTGCAGATCGGGGTAGCCTGGGGTACCACGCTCTACCAGGTGGTCCATCAGATGCCTCAGGAACAGCAGTTCGAGCAGGTGAAGGTGGTGCAGCTCATGGGTGGGTTCGGTTCTTCGAATCCGCAGTATGATGGTTCTGAGCTTGCCAGGGAACTTTCCAAGCGGGTACATGGGCAGTATTATCCGCTGCAGTGTCCGGTGCTGGTACAGAACATCCAGGTGAAGGAGCTGCTGATCAAGGAGCCCTGGATCGCTGAGACCCTCTCGCGTACCCAGAGCCTCGATCTTGCCATCGTAGGGATCAGTTCCAATGATCCTGAGACCAGTGCTCTGGTCCGATCGGGGATCCTGTCGGTCGAAGAGGCCACTGAGACCCAGCAGGCTGGAGCGGTGGGGCATATCTGCGGGTACAGCTATGATGCGCAGGGCCGTATGCTCGATATATCACTGAACCAGAGGATCATCGGTATCGCGTTCTCTGACTTCCTGCGGATCCCTGAGCGGATCGGGGTAGCCTGTGGTGCAGTGAAGGCCAAAGCAGTACAGGCAGCTCTCTCAGGGGGACATCTGACGACCCTGATCACCGATGAGGTCCTGGCATCAAGACTCATCCAGTGAACAGAATCGCCTGGACCACAATGTGAAATGAGTATTCTCAGGAGACTGATGCGGCATTTTTGTGTTCTTAGATAGCTGTGAATGATGACATGGTCTACCGGGCTGCAGTCACTTCGTCAAATGTTCTCTTTCCATCTGGATATGCTATCTTGTATGGCTGAACGAACGGCTGATTCATCACGCTGCAGAATCGCTTCGAATATTTTTCTGTGATCAGAAAGGACTAATTCTGGAGTGTTCCGCACACTTTTCTTGATCGAATTGAAGAATAGCTGCATGATCGTTTCCCCGATTCGTTCGATATATGGGTTGTGTGTACTGTAGAGGATCGATCGATGGAAATCGATATCATCTTCAAGTGTCTGTACTCCCTGTTCGATTTTTTGTTCAAGATTCTTGACTGATTGTTCGATCTTTTTGAGGTCTTCTTCATCAGCTTTATCCATAGCGATAATGGTATAGGCTATTTCAAACATCGTACGCACATCTACGATGTCCTGTACTTCGCCCTGATGGATCAGAAGCTGAAACGCCAGCGTGTCAACGGTATTCTGTACAGGGATCTCACAGATCATCATGCCTTGTCCGCGTTTGATCTGGATGACTCCCATGGCCTCAAGCATTTTTATAGCTTCTCGTACGCTTGATTTGCCAACTCCGAACTTTTGAGCTAACTCCAGTTCTGAAGGTAAAAAGTCCCCGGGTTTTAATTCCTGATTGATCAAAGCTTCTTTGATTCTGTCCAGAACAAGCCGCGAGACAGGTCCTTTTTTTCACTGGATCTGACAACCAATTCGAATCTGACATTTTCAAGATACCACCTTCCCGATAGATACATGCTGTGTATTGTTTCATTATAGTGAAAAACAGCATGAATAAACAATACCAGAAAGAGCTATAAGAACGTGCAGACCTCATAATGGTGGAGGTCTGCACGTAGAGGAGAGGTTGACACTAGATCATGGGAAATATGGATGAGCCGACAATCACGAACAGTAAAGTCAGGACTGATACGATAGCACCACCTAAGGTATAGGTTTTGATACCACCGGTAAGGGAGAGCCCTGATAGATTTGCGGTAACCCAGAATCCACTATCATTGACGTGGCCGATACTCAGTCCTCCTGAAAGTGCAGCTAATGCGATCCATACTGGATGTATAGCGACTCCAGGGACTACCGAGGCCATCATGGTCATGGTGGTTATCGAAGCTACCGTACCTGAACCCTGTGCGATTCGAAAGACCATTGCTATCACGTAGGTGATCAATATGAGCATCAATCCTGCATGGTTTGAAGAGCCAATGTTCTCAACAAGCAAGTTTCCGATCTGAGTCGCATTTATAACACTTCCAAAGGAACCTCCTGCACCTGTTATCAATAGTACGATTCCTGCAGCCTTCGTAGCCTCGGTTGCAGAGTTGTTTTTCTGGGTAGGGTTCATGGATGAGGATGCTATGATGTATGCCAGAAGCACACCAATCAGCAGTGCGATGATGCGATTACTCAAGAATACGATCAATATCGGGACTTCTCCCCAGATCGCTTTGATCACTGTACTCATAAGAATCAGTACTACAGGTACGATGATCGGTAGGATCGAAAGAAAAAATGATGGGGGATTCTTAATCTCTTCTATATCAGCGTTCACATCGATAAGACCTGTTTCATCAAGTTCTTCGTTCCACAGGTTCATATCAAGCAGTTTGAAGAAGATCTTCATGCTGATGTATACTACGATCAATCCGATAGTCCCGCCAAAAAGAACCATCAAGCCCAAATCGAAATTCAGGATGCTCGCGGCGGCCAGTGGATTAGGAGTTGGGGGAACCAGCGTATGAGCAGTTGCCGCCCCGATGACCATGGCACCGATGATATAGGGCAATGGCTTTTTTATCTCTTTTGCCAAGGCTATTCCCAGCGGTATGAGTATAACGAATGTGACATCATAGAATACTGGAACCGATAGCAAGAATGCAGTGAACCCAATGGCATAGACAGCATTCTTATTCGAAGTTCTTTTTACCAGTGTTGAGGCGATGACCTTTGCTCCACCAGAGTCAGAAAGCAATTGACCGAGAATAACCCCGAAGCCGATAGGTAGACCGATCCCGGCCATAAGCCCTCCGAATCCTGAACCTATCTGCCCTATGGTGACTGATAATCCCAGCCCGGACGCTAAACCCATATATATCGATCCAAGTATCAGAGAGATGGTCGGATTGATCTTTAAACGCAGAACACACAGTAGAATGATGCTGATCGCAATTATCAGATTAATTATCAATAATGTTGAAGACCCCATAAAAACCCCCTTTATTAAGAACCCAACCAGCTTAGTGTAACTGAGCTTTGACTCGTGATTCTGCTTGGCTCATCTCATTTGAGAAAGCTTCATCGCGCATCTTGTGAAAATGTTGAAGTTTGTTCTTCAATTCAGTATCCCAGTTTTCGGCAAACTCACCTGAGGCGATCTTTTCGTACTGGGAAGTGATGAATGAACGGATCACCTCTTTATCTGTTCTTGAAAAACCAATCAACTGTCCATACTGACTGGTGTTCGAATGGAAGGGCATCTGCTTGAAAAATCCGACATCTGCTGCCTTCTCCATCATAACCGCTGGTTCTTTAGAAAGATACAGCTCCATGAGCACTGCCGCTTCTGGATGTCCTTTTGCTACTTCAAGCTTGAACGCTTCAGTGAAGACTGAATAGATCAGAGGCCAGATAGCCTGTTCAGCCATGAGATCGAGATATGTCTCATCGTTGAACGTCACTTCGATCGCGCCTCGTTTTGTTGATCCAATTGCTTTTGCTAACGCGAGTGCGATATCCCAGGCAATCCCTGTGGCATCCTGATGTACTGCAACAAAAGATGGGAAGCCTTCATTACTCACAAACTTCTCTCTTACGCCTTTTCCGATCATTCTAGGAGCTACTAGTATCACATCGATACCGCTGTCTGGAATGATGTGGTTATAGGTGATGTTATACCCTGAAGAGAAGTTTACTACATTACCGGCAACCAGATTGGGAGCAATCTGGCTGTTATACAGTTCAGGAGCGACTTCATCTGGGATCAGCAAGAAGATGATGTCTGCTTTCTTGGAAGCCTCTGCAATCGAATAGACCTGAAAACCATCTTCATTTGCTTGAGCATATGAATCATCTTTTCTACTTCCCACGATTATGTGTTTTACCCCCGAATCTCGCATGTTCAATGCCTGAGATCTTCCCTGATTCCCGTAGCCGATGATTGCTACCACCTTGTCCTGGACAATCTCAAGATTGCCATCTTCATCATAAAAAAACTTGTGACATAGTTCCTCCAATAGTTAGATAATATGTAGTACGTACTACTTCTCACATCTGATGTACTAAACATTAGCACGGCATTTGGCAGAATGCAAGAGATATATTTGAGATTCTATCTGTCGTATGTGCATGATTCCTTCTTTGCAGAAGGTGTTGATCCATTGATTCAGATAGTCCGTTCTGGGGATACCTGATGTATGTGTTTCTCTGTGTGGTGAGTCATCGTGCTACGTAGTATGTCGAAATCCTGTTATATACGATGATGTACAGCGGAATATCACATACGCTGCGGATCTGCAGCTCAAACTGCCAATACGCAGATCCGAATAGAGCTGTTGGGGTCAGGAGTGTCTGCTCGGTCATACTGAAAGCGTGACGGGGGGGCTCTGCAATGATTCTGATACGATCAATTCGTTCCCATGTGATCTGCAGTGTGATGTGTACAGCCGCCTGAAGTCACTGCTTCACAGGTCAGCGTTCAAGCTGATTACTGGGGTGATAGCTTTGCTTGCAGAGTGTCGGTGATCATCTCGAGTGTTCGAGCGTTTGGTTCTGTTCATCTGCAGATCCCGGGCGTTTTCTCGATACCTCCAGCAGCTGGTGGAACCCATTATTGGCAAGGATCACCATAAGCAGGACGATCCCTTTGAACAACTGCTGATAGTGTTCGTCGATACCATACTGGATGAGACTTCTCTCCAGTATCCAGAACAGCAGCAAGCCGAAGATCAGTCCCAGTGGATTCCCCTTGCGCAGCAGGTCAGTCCCTCCCAGCACCACGATGACTATCGCGCTCAGATTGACAGAGAGATCCAACCCTGTGGCCACCGAACCGGAAGCGGCAACAGCCATGGTCCCTGCAAGTGCTGCACAGCTACCGCTGATCATGAATGCGATGATCTTCACATCGTCGATCCTGATACCCGAGAAGAAACTTGCTCTGCCGTTACTGCCTGTTGCTATAATCTTCCTGCCCAGGATGGTGAGATGAACCGTATACATGACAACTGCAAAGCAGAGCAGCAGGGTCATGACCGGGGTAGGTATGCCAAGTATCGTGCTTTTCCCGACCTGCAGGAAATCCAGTGAGTCCAGATAGACCAGCCGACCTTTTGTGATGATGAACATAACTCCTTTGATGATCAGACTCATGCAGTAGGTTGTGAGTATGGGGTGGACTCTCAGGCGGGCTACGACGATGCCGTTGACCAGACCGATCAGAGCGCCGAGCAGCAGGACCAGAGGTATGATCATCGCGATGGGAAGCTGGGTATTGATCCCGACAATGATCAAGGCTCCGATGAGGTCTGCTATCGCAAATTGAGACAGATCGATATGTTTCCCGATCATCACAGGGTATAGACCGATCGCGATGATGCCATAGGGAACGGTGCTTTGTACGAAGATTCTGACCGTCTCACCGGTGATCGGTCCGGCAGTCAAGAGAGCAGCTCCAACGAGCACACTCAGCAGGACCACTGAAGGGACGAGCCGCAGATTCTCTTCTTGTATGTTCATTCAGACTCCATCCTCTGAGGGGTGCTCCCACGGGTGGGGGAGTTGAGGCTCTGCCCCATAGGTTCTTCCCCCGGTGCGGTATACAGATCCAGTGGGAAACTCCTGCCGGTCTCCTTTCGGTGAAAGAAGTCATGGCAGGTGCCCTTCTTCATCACCAGAATGCGGTCACACATCCCTTTGAGTTCACGCTCATCAGTCGATATGAAGATAATGGCCATTCCCTCTCCTGCACATTTGCTCATAAGATTATAGACATCGATCCGTGTGGAGCTGTCGAGATACTTGGTCGGTTCATCAAGGATGAGAATCCGTGAATCTGTGAACAGGAGCTTGGCAATGGCGACTTTCTGCTTGTTGCCTCCGCTGAGTTGCGAGATGTGTTCATCCAGTCGAGAGACTTTGATCTTGAGGCTGGTGATATAGCGTCTAGCAGCCTCTGCTTCGAGTTCGGGATGTAAAGCCATCCGGCCATGGAGTTCATGCAGATTGCTCATGGTAAGATTATGTGAGAACGGCATGTCCTCATGCAGCCAATCTTTTCGTATATCCTCCGGCAGGTATCCGATCCTGTGACTGAAAGCATGATGCGGGTCTTTGGGTGTGAACGGTTCTCCATCAAGCAGAATAGTCCCCTGCAGGATACGTTCAAGACCCAGCAGTGCTTTTATGATCCCAGTCTTACCTGATCCCAATGTCCCGGTGATCCCCAGGATCTCACCCTTACGCAGGAAGAGGGACGCATCATGTACGCCTCTGCCCGTTTTCAGGTTGGTGATCTCCAGGATCTTCCTCCCCGGTCTGGTGGGGACTCTTGGATACTTGAATGCATCCTGTATCGGCAGCAGTTCCCTGATCGGTGGGATGGATCCCAGAAAGGAGTTCGGACCTGAGTGGATCACCTGACCGTCTCTCAGGACCGTGAGGGTATCACATCTGCGCAGGATATCATCGGTATCATGAGAGATATAGATGATGGTGATCCCGGAGGACTGCATGCTGCTGATAATCTCCTTGAAGGTCTTGATCTCCTGTTCTGACAGATTGGTGAAGGGTTCGTCCATGATCAGGACCTGAGGAGAACTGCAGATCGCACGTGCGACCTTGAGGATCTGCTGCTGTCCGAGATTGAGTGTCTCTGCAAGTCTGTGAGGATCCAGAGGGTAGTGAATCTGATTGAGGATCCGTTCACTCTCTGTGATCATGTTCTTCCAGCTGACGAACCATGTTGAGCGAGAGATCCCGCTCCTGTCACCCATGATGATATTCTCAGCTACTGTGAGCTTCCCAACGATCTGTGTCTCCTGGTGTATCGCTGCGATCCCTGCCCTGATCGCATCTTTGGGACTTGAGAATCTGACAGGCTTACCATCGATGGTGATGGTCCCCTGATCCGGTTGATAGACCCCTGAGAGGATATTGACCAGAACCGTCTTACCCGCACCGTTATCACCGATGATCCCATGGATCTTTCCCTTCTCCAGCTGGAGATCGATATGGTCGAGTATCAGACGATGTTCGAATGTCTTGACAATGCGTTCCAACCTGATCACACGGATGCTCCTAAGGGATAGTCTTACTGATTATCGAACGTCATATAGAGCTGAAAACCGGACTCGAACAGCTGTTTCTTATATGATTCGCTCAAGTCTATGTTCGTCACGATCTTTCTGGTCATCAGCAGTTCACCTACATAGCTGAATGCCCGTTTACCGAATTTCGTATAATCTGCTACGATGAGCAGATCATCAGAATTCTTCTGCAGCAGCCGGATGATCTTTCCCTGCTGTGGGCTGTTGGTGAAATACCCGTTATCAAGATCAATGGCATCAACGGTGACGAAGGATTTATTGAAATACATGTGACTGAGTGTTTCCAGTGAAATATCACCCGCCATGGTCAGGCATTGATCGACCACTTCAAGATCTCCACCGACAGCCTTCAGGGAGATCTCGGTATTTGAGGCCAGCTCTGTCAGGATATTCACATTGTTGGTGATGATGGTGACATGTTTCTTGTTCTTCACATGCTTGGCTATCTGCAGACAGGTGACCCCGCCGCCGATGAAGATGATGTCATTATCGTCAATGAGAGCACTCGCCAGGATACCTATCTCACGTTTTTGCTGGGCATAGGGGTCTTCAGAGCCCGAGAGCTGCACCTCGTCGACAGCCGGATCGTTCAGGAATGCTCCTCCGTGTGCACGGACGAGAAAGGATTCCTGTTCAAGCTTATCGAGATCGCGCCTGATAGTGGCCATGGAGACAGATAGCAGCGATGAAAGGGTATTGATATCGATGTGTTTATACTCAAGAAGTATCTCTTTGATCTTTTTTACTCTCACATCAGCAAGCATAGGAGTTCCTTTATTTCGTACAGGTCTTTATCATCGAAGCAGTATCAGGATCATCAACGGAGGTACGCTGATTGAAAGGTCTCAACCTGAGCGTATCACGTGTATGGGATTATACCCTACCTGAGTGGTTTCAGCAACATATGTGATGAGTGATCTATGAATCATGATCATAGATGCGCATAATCTTTCACTTGGATTTGGTTTACAGTGCGTGAATGATAGGAAAAAATCATACATTCTGGTTGTTATGATAAGATGTTTGCAAAAAATGAAAAAAAAAGTTGCAAAAACGAAAATAGTATACTAGGATTGTAGCAGGGAAGCACAAGGGCTTTCCGGAAGTCCAAGTAGAGAATAAAGGAGATTCACATGAAAAGAGTATTGATGCTGTTAGCTATCATGATGCTGGCAGGTACCGTGATGGTGTACGCACAAGGACAGCCTGAAAAGGATGATCAACTGGTCGTAGGTTTTGCCAACATTGACGAATCGGTCGATCTGCAGATCGCAGTGAGAGAGAGTATCGTGAGAAAAGGCGAGGAACTGGGAATGAAGGTGATCACAGCGAACAACCGTGCTGATGGTTCTACTGCTGTCAGGATCGCCGATGATATGATCACCATGCAGGTTGATGCCTTCGTGGAATTCAACGTTGACTCCAGTGTCGCACCGGTGATCATGGAGAAGATGAATGAAGCGAATATCCCTGTATTCGCGATCGACATCCCCCATCCGGGAGCTGCCTTCTTCGGGGCAAACAACTTTGAAGCAGGTAAGATCGGTGGCCGGTATCTGGCGAAGAAAGCACTGGAAAAGTGGGACGGTCAGATCGACTATCTGCTCCTGGTAGACCAGATGGCCTCCGGTGAGATGCCAAGACAACGTATCCTTGGCTATATTCCCGGGATCCAGGAGATCATTCCCTCCTTCTCAGAAGAGGCTGTGGTCTTCGTAGAGGGTGGTTCGGAAGCAAGTAAGGCACAGCAGGTAGTCTCTGACTTCCTGTCAGGGCATCCTGAGGCGGAACATATACTGATCGGGACCCTGCATGACGTCGGTGGTATGGGGGCATGGGCTGCAGTAGAGACTGCAAACAGAGGAGATGACTGCATGATGGTGGTACAGAATGAGTATACCTTCCTCAGCCATATCAAGACACACCCTGAGGAAGATGGATTTGTCGGGGCTGTAGCCTACTTCTTTGACCGCTATGGTGATTTCCTGATGCCTGCAGTCGATAAGGTACTCAAGGGCGGGGCTATGCCTGAGAACGTCTATGTAGAACATGAACTGATCAACCGTGAGAATGCAAAGACCTTCTTCCCCGATATGATGTAGTCCAAGTAGATGAGCCGTATACAGGACAGTCAGCCGACAGGCCTCGCTGTCCTGTATACTATGGAGTGAAATATGTCGAATTGTGTTTTCAGGCCAAGAACATCTCCATGAGTTTTCCGGGGTGAAAGCGCTCCAACATGTCTCTGTGGACCTGTATACCGGTGAGATCCTGGCGCTGCTCGGAGAGAACGGGGCGGGTAAGTCAACCTTCATCAAAGTAGCCAGCGGGGTCTACACCCCTGATGAAGGCGAGGTGTACCTGCAGGGAGCACTGACAGCCTTTTCCAGTCCCCGCGATGCCTTCGATGCGGGGATCGCTGTAGTCCATCAGGAGTTGAACTCCTTTCCTGAACTTACGATAGCTGAGAATATCATGCTCAGTGATCATCCTCGTACAAGACTGGGCATCATCGACTGGAAACGGATGAATGCCCTGGCACGCTCAGCTATGAGCAGACTTGATATGCATCTGGATCCGGAAAAGAAGATGAAGGATTGCCTGATAGCAGAGAAACAGCAGATAGAGATTGCCCGGGCACTGTTCTGGAATGCCAAGATCCTGATACTCGATGAACCGACTTCTTCTCTCAACGATATCGAGATACGAAATCTGTTCACCTATCTGCAGAAGATCAGCAAGATGGGAGTATCCATCATCTATATCTCTCATAAACTGGAAGAGATCTTCGAACTGGCCCATCGGGTAGTCGTTCTGCGTGACGGCGAGGTCATAGCATCCACAGCTGTCGCGGAAACAGACAACAGATCACTCATCAAGCAGATGGTCGGTAGAGACATCTCTGATCTCTACCCGAAACGGACACCACTGTTCGGGCGTACCATCCTGGAAGTACGCCACCTGCATACTGAGCAGCTGGATGACATCTCCTTCGATGTGCGAAGGGGTGAGATCTTCGGGATCTATGGACTCATGGGATCTGGACATCTTGAGATCGGTAAGGCTCTCTTCGGCTATGGTGAGATCCCCGAGGGGGAGATCCTGATCGACGGAGAACCCGTACAGATCAGGAATTCACATGATGCGGTGCAGCGGGGCCTCGCCTACGTGCCTGGAGAGCGAAAGACTGAAGGTCTGGTACTGTCCCACTCGATCACCTCGAACATGATGATCGCACACTATGAGGTGCATAACAGCCTGCTGATCTCAGCAAGAACGGAGCAGGATACGGCGAACTTTTGGGTGGATGCTCTGAGTATCAAGACCCCGGGGATCTCTACCGAAGTCGGCACCTTGAGCGGGGGAAACCAGCAGAAAGTCGTACTCTCCAAGTGGCTGGATGTCAATCCCGGCATCCTGATCCTGAATGAACCGACAAGGGGGATCGATGTCGGCGCAAAGGCTGGAATATATGCTATTCTTACTAAGCTCTGTGCTGAAGGGTTGGCGATCATCATGATCACCTCGGAGATTCCGGAGCTGGTAGCGATGTCCGACAGGACCATGGTGGTCTGCGAAGGCAGACAGACAGGATTATTCACCAAAGAAGAGATTTCAGAAGTACATATTATGGCAAGCGCCATAGGAGCAGATTATGAATAACGAAGTTGCACAGAGGAAGCCTGCTGCCCATCCCTTCATGAAGAAGGTCAAAGTAGTCGACTTCATCTCGATTATACTGGCCTACGCCATGATAGTGATCTTTTTCTCGATCTCATCAGAATATTTCTTTTCCATGAGGAACTTCCTGAACATCGGGATGTATGCATCGATCATTGGTATCTCGGCCTGTGGTATGACCCTGGTACTGGTCTCGGGGAACATCGATCTGTCAGTCGGGTCGATCATGGCGATCTGCGGTATGGTGGTAGGAAGGCTGCTTCCTCCGACCGGGAGTGTCATCCCTGCCTTTCTGGCCGGTCTGGCAGTCGCTGCCGCATGTGGTGCGTTCAATGGATTTCTGATCACCAGGATCAAGGTCAACGCCTTTATCACGACCATCGCCACCATGCAGATATTCCGTGGTGTGTCCTATATTCTCTCAAAGAGCAAGACGATCACCATCAGTAATCCAGGCATGCGCTGGATCGGCAGGGGACGACTCTGGGGATTCCCAATGCGCTGATCCTGTTCATCCTCTTTGTCGGGATCTTCTTCTTCATTGCCAAATATACCGTATTCGGCCGCCGACTCTATATCATCGGTGGAAATTCACAAGCTGCATACCTCTCAGGTATCAATGTCTCACGAACGGTCTTTCTCGTCTATGTGCTCAATGGTCTTGTCGCAGGGGTGAGCGGTCTGATCCTGAGCTCACAGATCGGTGCAGCAATGCCCCAGAGTGGTACCGGGATAGAATTTGAAGTGATCTCTGCAGTCATCCTCGGAGGTACGAGTCTTGCAGGCGGTAAAGGGTCTCTGATCGGTACCTTCATCGGAGGGTTGCTGCTGGCGACCTTGAACAATGGTATGGTCATGCTGAATATCCCGTCATACTGGCAGGCAGTCATCATCGGGGTGGTCCTTGTGTTTGCTGTCTCATTCGATGTCATAAAGAACAGACGGTAGGGGAGGTTGTATGACCAGTTATCTGGCTTCCTATGATGTGGAGAGTATTCGATGTCTTGAAGGTGTCCGCAGCATAGCCGGGCAGCACCGGCGGTATGGGGTCCCTGCCACGTTCTTTATCGTCGGGGAACTGCTTGAAGATGCTCAATGGGCACAGGAGTTCCAGTCGATCGTGGAAGGTCCTCTGTTCGAGGTGCAGAATCATACCTACTCGCATCTCAGGCTGCAATTCGGCCTCAGCGTCGATACAGCATTCCTTCAGCTCTTTGCTGAGGAACTCTCCAGGACGAACGCACTCATCTCAGATCGACTCGGAAGGACTGTCACGGGATTCAGGTCTCCTATGGGGTTCCCCGATGGGCTTCGTGGTGAAGAGCGGCTGCTGAAGGTCCTGTGGGATCATGGTATTCGTTTTGTCTGCACTCAGGCAGTGGGAAAACATCACACTGTACCTGCACCGTTTGCTTCTCCGTACTACTATGATGAAGAGGATATACTGCACCCGATTCTGGAGATCCCGGCCCATGGCTGGCATGACAATGTTCTCAAGGGCTATAACTACTGTCCGGTCCTGTGGCCTCCTCTTACTGATTGGGGGTACCCGGCCAGTGCTCCCGTTACCCCAGAAGAGGAGTTCTCTGTCTACAAGCTCTGGATCGATCACGCAGTTGCAGAGGATCTTCTCCATATTGCTCCGATCTTTCACCCATGGTCTGTACATCGATTCAATGCTGAAGCAGAGACTATCGGATTGATCCTTGATTATCTGGTACAGCAGCAGATTCCGATCTGTACGTATTCACAGCTGTATCATCAGTTTCTGCAAGCGGTACCGGTATGACCATGTCGATCGATGATCACGATCAGCCATATCTATCCTGAGTATGATACATACAATAGAATCTGGAAGCAGCAGGCGCCTGTGAGAATCCCCGAAGGCGCCTGTCGCTTGTAGTGATAACTGGCTGACAGGTGGTGTACAATACGATCGCACCGTGTCACAGCAGTACAGGCAGCTCATGCAAAGGGACATCTGACGACCCTGATCACCGATGATAGCGTAGGTGAATATTCGCACGCGAAAGCACCGGCAGTAGCGTAAGCCAGCACCGGTGCTTCGCAAGTTCAGCACTACCTAAATCAGACAGAACCGCTAGCAAATAAAGGACCCGTCGTTTCTCTCATATTAAGTTTTCCTGAATCGAAGAAGATAGTAGTGTGGACGATCCTGTCGGTTATTGCATCAGCCTGAGGTCCACCTCCTAGCCTGTTCAGCCATTCATTTGGAGCAAATTGAGTACAGAAGATCGGGCTTCTATTCTGGTAGTGTAATTCGATCAATTCAAACACCAAGAAGACTTCTCTGTCATCCAATGCTGATGACACCCTTACTCATTAAACTGGAGGATTAACTTAACCTTGATCGTCTGAGTCTCTCGTTTCTCTGGGTTTACCACGTTTTTTGATTTTGGTCGTTCCTTTGTCCCTGTTGATGAAATTACTAAGCCTTTAGTCATTATGGTTTATAATCTCCTGATTTTATTTTTATGTAATAATCAAACTTCTTTCAGGATTTCTTGCCTAAGCCAAGGCTTAGTACTCTTTTCTACCCATATCACATCACGAAGAGCCACATTTATCAGAGGCTAACCACATGGATGTATATTACGTAAGTAAACCATGGTTGCTTGACACATGATTTTACAGAAGTGTTTTTTACCAATTCATATAAATAATAAGGAGTTTCTATAAGTCCACAATAGAATCCCAGTTAGTCATATCTATTTCTATCTCTGCGAGAGTGATGATGCAAAAAGTGAGTACTTCACATGGTTTCTCAAGATGTCCTCCATATGCAACCTTTTCATTCGAAAAGGTAATATGGGCATGAACTTTTCCATTTAGAATGCCACCACTCATATTTATGATATCTGCTGCAGCATCCCTTTTGTAAAATACTCAATCGGTGGATTCTCTCTACTGGCAACAACATGAAAATGATGACTTTTTACTGATCCAACACCAGATATTATGACTGCATTTTGTATATTTTTTTCTTTTACTACAGATTCTAATGAAGTTTTAATATCATCTCCTGAGCTTAATCTAACGCAAATCAAATTTTTAATTCCTGATTTCTTAATAATCATAGTGATTGGTTCCTTTTAAAATTCTTGTAATGGTTTTATTGGGTGAAGTGAAACAAGATACTTAGTATAATCCAATCCCATCTTCATATCAGTAAATGTATCTCTTTCATACGACATATCATGGTCAGTGGTTATCCACTCAGGGTTACAGGATAGTATTTGAGGCATAAGATTAGGATAGTTCATAACCCCATAGCCTGAAGGTCTGAATTCAAAGTGATTATGCGAAGATCCTCCACGGGTTTCCCCAAGTGGTACGGGTGACTCTAGAAGTAACGGACCGTTTGCAAAGTAATCCTTCACATGAATGATTGGGCAACGTGTTTTGTATTTTTCAAGGTATAAAGCGGGATCTCCTCCTCCTAGCACAATCCAGCCGAGGTCTGGTTGGAATTTCAATAGTTCTGGATCGATACTGTCAAGAATGAGATCCAGAAAAGGAATTCCATCTACTTTGTTCATGAGATCATAGCCATGATTGTGGTACAGTAATTGAACTCCATTTTGCTTGCATATGCGTGAAATCCTCTCAATTTCTTTGACAGCTTTTAGAAAAGACTGAGTACCTGGTAGAAGGTCTGGTGGTAATCTATCTATGGTCAGAAACTTGATACCTAATGCTGTACGACGTTTGATCACATTAATTGTGTCATTAGAAAATTCCGTATATGGAATATGATCGCAGATAATTTCGAGATTACTAAAAGTGCAATAAGTAAGTATTTCATCACTTGACAATCCGAACATTCCATACAATTCGAGACCTTCGAAGCCAATACCTTTTAAACGGGTCATGATATCCTTCAGATTCGAATGGCATTTATCGCGAAAAAGAAAGGTTGGTGAAGCGAATTTGATAGTATTATTGACCATTGTGCCCCCTTGATTGGCAAGTTGTTCTACAAGAAAAAAATTCTATGTTGTACTACAACTAATTCGTACAATAAGGCAGGAAAAAACTGATGTCAAGTGGCATGCTCCTAAAATATGAAAAATATTGTTGACGATGGTGATTATGTGTGATTAAATATTAAATAGTTGTACTACAACCAAATTTCCAATATGTACTATATTTCCTAAATAATGGAAAAATACTTTAGGATGTAGTACAGTAACAACTTTCAGGAGGAAGTCATGAAAAAGTTCTTTGTATCTTTTCTGCTATTCGTTATGGTTGTGAGTTGTATCAGTGCTGCAGGTAATGTAGAACGCGACAACGCTGCCGATGGTCCATTCATTGGATTAACAATTTTTGATTATACCAATACATTTGTTGGGTACATTCGTAATGGTGTGAATTTTTACATGGATGAACAGTATCCAGACTTGGATTTTATGATTGTTAATGGTGAAAGCAACCAGGCAACACAGACTGAGCGTATTGATACGATGATCAATAAAGGTGTTGATGTCCTTGCAGTAAACCCTGTAGATAGTTCTGCAGGTGAAACTATCGTCGGTAAAGCAAAAAAGCAAACATCCCAATCGTATTTTTAACAGAATGCCTACCTTAGAAGTACTAAACAGTTATGATAAGTGCTGGTATGTAGGTCTTGATGCTCTCTATCAGGGTACGCTTGAAGGTGAAATGGTTGGAGATGCTTGGAAAAAGATTCTGTTAAATTTGATACAAATGGAGATGGGGTGTTGCAATACGTCCTCATGACTGGCGCTCCTGGTCATAGCGATGCTACCGACCGGGCTAATGGATTCTATGCGGGTGTTGATGCTTCTGGTATTGCAGCTGAGGAACTTGCTACACAGCCAGGAAACTGGAGTACCTCAACGGCAGTTGAAGTTATGAATTCATGGATTGGTAAATATGGAGATAAGATCGAAATGGTTGTATGCAGTAATGATGCAATGGCACTTGGTGCTGTGGAAGCACTAAGAGGCAATGGCTTGATTACAGACGAAAGAGCTATTCCTGTTATCGGTGTAAATGCACTGCCTGAAACCGCTGAACTTATCAAATCCGGTGTCATGCTGGGTTCGATCCTCACGAGTACGTATGATACAGCTCGTGCTGTTATCGATATCTGTATGAATGTTGCAAACGGAAAAGCTGCAGACGAAGGTCTTGAATGGAATATGAAGGGTAAAATTGTCATGATTTCTGAAAAGAAAATCACTATTGATAATATTGAGGAAGCTATAGCAGGATATAAGTTAGCAAAGTAATTCACCTGTAAAAATCTCGAAGTTGGATGTGGTGAGGTAACTTACTCACCGCATCCTGTATATAAGAGGAGGAGCGCATCATGAAAACTGGAGAATATTTACTTGAAATGAATAATGTCTCCAAAGGATTTCCGGGCGTACAAGCACTCAAAGATGTACAGATTAATGTAAGGGCTGGAGAAGTCCTTGCTCTCATGGGAGAAAATGGTGCTGGTAAATCCACCCTTATGAAATGTCTGTTTGGTATTTATAAAATGGATGAAGGGGAAATTCTCATGAATGGGAATCCTGTTGTAATTGATAATCCTCGTCAAGCTCTTGCCACAGGCATAGCGATGGTACATCAGGAGCTCGAACAAGTACCTCATCGAAATGTCATGGATAATATCTGGTTAGGAAGGTACCCAAAAAAAGGATTATTGGTTGACGACAAGAAGATGTATAAGGACACTCTGGAAATTATCAATCTTTTTAATATGAATATAGATCCGCGAACACAAGTAAATCATCTATCTGTTTCCATGAAACAGATGGCGGATATTGTTAAAGCAGTTTCGTATAATGCAAAAATCATAGTTCTTGATGAGCCGACTTCCTCTCTGACAGAAAAGGAAACTATCTCTTTGTTTAAGATAGTAAGACAATTAAAAAGTGAAGGATGTGGAATAATCTATATTTCCCACAAAATTGAAGAAGTTATAGAAATATCGGATAGAGTTACCGTTCTTAGAGACGGAAAATGGGTTGCTACAGAGAATATCGAAGATATTGATTCAGATAAGTTGATCACACTGATGGTTAACCGTGAGTTAAGTAACAGGTTTCCCCCCAAAGATAAGACAATCGAAGAGAAAACGCTTCTGAAGGTTGAGAATTTAAGTTCAGTTTATGATCCAAAGCTAAAGAATATTTCATTTGAAGTTCATGCTGGAGAGATACTGGGAATTGGGGGTCTTGTGGGTGCAGGTCGAACAGAACTGCTCGAGAGTATCTTTGGATTAAGAACTATAGAAAGTGGATCTGTCTACGTTGAAGGTCGGGATATCTTGAAATCCCGAAAACATGCTAAGCATTGTGGAATTGCATTAGTGACTGAAGAGAGGCGTGAGACTGGAATTTTTCCTATGATGGATATTCGGTGGAATACCGTATCATCCAGCATTGAAGATAACCGAGATAAGTTGGGTTTCATTGCGTTGAAGAAAGTGGAAAAAAATACCCAGTGGGCAGTTGATGCCATGAGAATCAAGACTCCAACACTGAAAACTTTGATCAGTACTCTCTCAGGAGGTAATCAGCAGAAAGTTCTATTTGGACGATGCCTTCTTACTGAGCCAAACATTCTCCTGCTTGATGAACCCACAAGAGGAATTGATGTTGGAGCGAAATATGAAATCTATCAATTAATGATTGAATTATCAAAAGAAGGCAAGGCCGTTGTCTTTGTTTCCTCTGAGATGCCGGAACTATTAGGTGTTGCAGATCGGATTCTCGTAATGAGTAACGGTAGCAAGGCTGGGATTCTAGATACAAGAGATTCTAATTGTAGTCAGGAAAAATTATGACATTGGCTGCAAAATGTTTATGACACAAATTGAAGGAGATAAAAAGATGGATAAGTTTGTTTTCAGGAATATTATTGATGCTCCTGCCTATGACGTTGCAAACTGTGAGAATGGGGTAGGAACCATAGCCAATGTAACACTGTTTGGTGATGAACCGCAAATGCCTGTAGTGGGACCAAGGAATCCTGAGGATAATGATAATTTTCATTATGTACACAGAACAACTCTTCCTGTGGGTGGTTCCGTTGGAGAACATCCTCATGAAGGAAATGAACAGTTCTATCTGATTTTTGAGGGAGAAGGAGAGGTTACTCTTTCTGGACAAACATTTCCAGTAAAACCATGGTCATTAGCTCTTATTCGTACTGGTGGATCACATGGTATCCGTAATACAGGAAATCAGCCATTGGTATATATTTGCGTGGAAACTGGGCTAGTTAATCGCTGAATTTTGAATTCAAAGAGGTGAAAAATATATGGAATTGAATCAGATAGGATTGAAGCCTGAAACAATGAAAAAAATCGAGCATTGGTTAATACAGTATGCGATCTACCTTGTGTTATTGATAGTTATTCTAATCATAGTGCTATTGGAACCATCAATCTTGAGCATCAGGAATGCAACTTTCATTCTCCAACAGGCTGCTCCAAAGCTTATTATTGCTCTAGGTGTTGCCGGTTTGATTCTTCTGGGAGGTACTGACCTTTCAGCAGGAAGAATGGTAGGTCTCTCTGCAATCATTTGTGCTTCGTTGCTGCAAAAACCAGATTATGCGCTAAGGATATTTTCTAATCTAGAACCGCTACCGATCATCGTACCTTTGTTGATAGCGATAGCAGTGTGCTTGTTTTTTGCATTTATACATTCAATTTTAATTTCAGTATTGCAAATTGCACCATTCATTGCATCTCTTGGAATGCAGATGATTGTATTCGGTACTATGTCCCTTTATTTCGATGAAGTTAACCATTCTTCTCCGATTGGTGGTTTTGACACAAGGTTTACCAATATTGCTCAAGGGGCTATCCAAATAGGTTCATTTAGATTGCCATGGATAATTATATATGCATTCGTTATTACCGTGATCTTTTGGGTGTTATGGAATCGTACAACACTTGGAAGGAATATGTACGCAGTCGGTGGAAACAAAGAAGCCTCTATTGTTTCTGGTGTGAACACCACTCGAGTTATTGTTTCCGTATATCTTATCGCAGGACTTGCATACGCCTTGGCAGGATTCCTGGATGCAGGTAGGACTGGTAGTGCGACAAATGGTTTGGGTAATGGATATGAATTGGATGCGATTGCCTCCTGCGTTGTGGGTGGAGTTTCACTTCGTGGTGGGGTAGGAAAGATTAGTGGCGTTGTGATTGGAGTTCTGATTTTTCAGGTACTAAGTTACTGCTTGGTGTATATGGATATCAATCCCTATATACAATTTATTATCAAGGGAATGATCATTGTCTTTGCAATAGCTGTTGATACACAAAAATATATCAAAAAAAGATAAACGAGCTGTTTGTTCTGACACATCAAGGGTTTAATCATATTGTATTCATGAAAGGTTTTTGGAGGGTATGGTCAATGGAAACAACAAAACAAAATGTTACTGAAAGGACTTATTCTAAGGTTATGAGTTTGTTGCTGAGTGGTAAGTATAAACCTGGTGATAAATTAGCTTCAGAAAATGAGCTTAAAGATATGTTTGGGGTGAGCAGGAATACTATTCGTGCTGTACTGAACAAGCTTGTCGTGATGGGCATAGTGGAAACACGGAGAGGTGAAGGGAGTTTTCTCAAGGGTTTTGGAACCCAAATGTATATCAATAGCTTAGTCCCGTCAATTCTTCTAAATGAAAATGATTTAATAGGTTTAGTTGAATTCAGAGGTGGTTTGGAAATGTCATCTGCTCGTTTAGCTGCTATCAATGCAACAGATGAAGATCTTCGGGATATGGAAAGCTACTTTGAAAAGATAAAAAAGAATGAAACCAGCAGCCATGATTTTGCCAATCTGACAAGTGATTTCCATGTGAAAATAGCAGTAGCCTCAAAAAACGAATTATTTGTTAGGTTACTTGAACTGGTCAATTGGATCATGACTTCGAAAATGGAATCTTTTCTGTACTATAAACCCAATGTTGAGGATTCCAGTTTCTATCACTACATGGTTTATAAATGTATAAAACAGCGTAAGCCTGATGAAGCTGCCTACATGATGGATTGTCATATCAAGCATCTTGTAGAACGTGTCAAAGATTATATCGAGTTTACCAATACTCATACACAAGAAGAGATAGAATCATTGAAGGAACAAAAATATGTGAAGAACGTGTTTGAAAGAGAATAGTAGTATTTGTCACAAAATTGGAAAATAAGGTTTGAGGAAAATAAATGAAAAAAATTCGAAATACCAAAAAAATGAAAGCAATGGCACTAGTTGCCTTTGATAAGCTGGAACTTGTAGATGTTCTGGTGCCTGAGCCCGGTCCAGGAGAGGTTTTATGTCGTATCAAATCAGTTGCCCTTTGTGGTTCCGACCCGAAAATGATTCACGGAGGGTACCAATTCGCTAATTGGCCACCCTACTTTCCCTTTATTATGGGGCATGAATGGTCTGGACAAGTTGTATCTGTTGGTGAAGGTGTTAAAGAGTTCCTTCCGGGTGATAGAGTTGCTGGAGAGGCTCATTCTGGTTGTGGAGCATGTGATAACTGTAAGAAAGGCCATTATACGGTTTGTTTGAACTATGGAAAGGATGGGAGAGATGGTTCTCATGATACAGGACATCGTCATTATGGCTTTTACTGGCAGGGAGCTAATGCAGAGTACAATGTTTTTAAAGTTGGTATACTCCATAGGATTCCCGCTAATGTGAGTTACGATGTTGCTTCTATGTGTGATTGTGCGGGAGTGGCTTTGCATGGGGTAAAACTTGCGGGAATTACACCAGGCGGAACAAGTGTAGTCATCGGGCCAGGCGCTATTGGATTGTGTGCGATGATGGAATGCAAGGCCCTCGGTTCAGGTCGTGTGATCATGATAGGTCGGGGAATCAAGTTGGAAAAAGCTCGAGAACTAGGTGCCGATATATGCATAGATTTCGAAAAAGAAGATCCTGTTAAGCGTGTACTCGAAATAACAAACGGTATCGGGGTAGATGAAGTCATGGAATGTTCAGGTGCTATGGACTCTCCATTAAAAGCGTGTCAGATGGTTCGCAAGACTGGTTCAGTCGCAATCATTGCAACCTACCATACCAATGAAGTGCTGATTCCTGCAAACACAGTGAATTTTAATGAAATACGTATTGTTGGATCAAAAGCAAACCCAAATGTTTCAGAAGAGGTCCTTCAGTTTTTATCAAACGGTACAATTGACGGAGAAAAACTTATTACTCATACATTCCCGTTGGAAGAGTACGAGAAAGCAGTCGATGTTTTTGAGAATAAGAGAGATGGCTCACTAAAAGTTGTGATTCATCCTTAATCAGATTTGAAGGATATAGTATGCATAAAGAAACAATGAAAGCGGCAGTACTTCGGCAATTCAAACAATCCCTTACAATTGAAGAGAAACCAATTCCTTATCCGAGCTCTGGAGAAGTATTAGTAAAGGTTTGTGCAAGTGGACTCTGTGTATCAGATCTCCATATCCAGGATGGAATCATTGATACAGTGAAGCTGCCATATGTACCAGGTCATGAAATGGCAGGAATTATAGTCCAGATTGGTGAAAGTGTGACTCAGGTGAACGTTGGGGATCATGTGGTAAGCGCTATAGATATCACTTGTGGAATATGCAAATATTGTCTTAGTGGACGCACAAACTTGTGCGAAAAGCTTGTGCGAGTAGGATTCGAGCGAGATGGTTCTCACGAGGAGTACTGTGTCATTCCTGCCGCAAATGCATTCAAGGTCGCTGATTCAGTTCCTTTTGATCAGATGACCAGCATAACTGATGCCGTTGGATGCATGTATAATGCGATAAAAAATAGAGCAAAAGTCCAGCCAGGGAACAAGGTTCTAATTCTTGGAACCGGTGGACTTGGTATGAATGCCATTCAAATCGCCAAAATATTTGGTGCTGAAGTATATGCAACCAGCCGTCAGGATGAAAAACTGAAAATTTCTATGGATATGGGAGCTGATGCCACTATTAATACAAAAGAGCAAAATCTTCATGAGGAGATAGTTCGTTTAACTAATGGGGAAATGTGTGATGTGGTCATAGACAATATTGGTATAAAAGACTCAATCAATAATTCCTTGAAGCTTGTTTGTCCTGGAGGTCGTGTCATTGTAGCCGGATATAATGATCCTTATTTTGAGGCAGAATTTCAGGATATAATGAAATTTGAAAAAGAAATTCTAGGAATCCGAGGTATGACGAAGCAGGATCTAATTGAAGTTATCCACTTTGTCGAGATAGGAAAGATTATCCCCTTTATTCATAAAACTATACCCTTTGAAGATATCAATGAAGGACTTGATATGTTAAGAACTGGAGAAGCTAAGGGACGAGTTGTTCTTATCATGGAGGATTAAAACCTGGATGAATTAAACGATATCATGGCTCTCTTTCAGAGCTATGATATTCGCATAGATATGGATGACATCGGTAAGTGTTTAGAAAACGTGTTTATGGAAGGTATGGTCAGGATATCGAATATGAAAGCATTTCTTTGAATGACTACACGACAAAGAGTGATATTTCACAGAGGATTGAAAGACTTTAATGAGTTCTTCAACACAGAGTAGCCCATCAGGGTATTGGAGCTCCATGCACCTGATAAAGTTCATTTATAAGGACGTGTTTCGGTACGTGTGAACGACACATCGGTAGTTTGAAATAATCAGTATCATTATTGAGCTTTGTCTTTGTATAAGGGTTACCCGAAATAGTGTATGTTAGTAGGGTGAGACTGAAGAATTGAGAATGATCGTCTTGAATATTTCACCAGATTGGATTTCTAGATATTCAAGGTATTAAAGATTCTTAATCCTATTAAAATATAGATTCAGTTAATTCTTTGAGAAGTAGACTATCAACAATTTGGACATCGATTAAGCAGAGGGGTGGAGAATTGAAAAACTATTTTGTCTTGGGTGCTTATACTGAACCTATTCTATTTGGAACCGGTGAATTATTTCAGGGTAAAGGGAGAGGCCTATCTATTTGTTCCTTTGAACACGGTCAGATTGAGATCATTAATGAAATAGCAGTTAGGAATCCTTCGTTTGTCTGTTTAGATGAAATACGAAAAAAAATTTATCTGGTAAATGAAATGAAGGATTATCTAGAAACTGAGGGTGGTGGAATAACCCAATTATCTTACAGTGATGATCTGTCCATAATTCATGAGGGTACTTGGAATGTCGGGGGCAAGGATCCCTGTCATATTGCATTATCACCCGGCGGTCGATTCCTGCGATCGCCAATTTTACAAGTGGTTCAGTGACGATATGCCCATTAGATACTGATGGAAATGTTGTTGTCAAAGAAAGGAAAATATTCTCTCATACGGGTAGCAGTGTTCATCCTACACGGCAAAAAGGGCCGCATGCGCATAGCTGTATCTTAACAGAGGAACCATCACTATTATATGTACCTGATTTGGGTTTGGACAAAGTAGTCGTCTATGAATATGTTGAAGATAATCTTACAAAGAATGCATCATTGGGGTTTTCTGTTCCTGCTGGCAGCGGTCCAAGATATGGCGAATTTAGCAAGGATGGTAAGCATTTTTATCTTATCAATGAAATAAGTTCTCAAGTGCTGTTTTTCAACAATACTGATGGACGTTTAGAATATCAACAAACAGTCTCTACTTTACCTGAAGGTTTTACAGGTGAAAATATCTGTTCAGATTTGCACTTGACTCCTGATGGGACCAAGCTGTTTGCTTCTAATCGGGGGCATGACAGTCTTGTTTGCTATCAAGTAATGGAAGATGGTTGTATATCCTTTATAAATCGGCAACCCTGCGGTGGGAAAACACCTAGAAACTTTGCCATAGATCCATCAGGAGAGTATTTATTAGTTGGGAACCAAGACAGTGATTATATATGTGTATTTAAGATTGAATCTAAAGGTTATTTGATTCTCATTAGTAAAATACAAACAGGTTCTCCAGTATGCATTAAATTCTTCAATCCTTTTTAGGTGTGACAACTCCCTTAGTCGAGTGAATATGTGCAAGCAATGGGTGCCGGTTCAGTGTAGATCAGCACCAGTCAGAGCAATTTCTGATAATAAGCAACCAGATGTTGAGCGTAGTCAATGTTCACCTGCCTGAACTATGGAGTAATGCTGCTCGAGATCCTAGGACTACTTAGAGGTGGTCTACTTGGATCCATCATCTGAGACGAAAGAGGCAAAAAGATGAATCTGGGAAGAGTCGGTGTATCTGCTTAGTTCGTTCTATCAACCATTCCGCCTCTATAACTGGGTAAAACATCTTACCCACTACTCTCTCTTGGTCACATATTCCCTGTGCCAGATTCTAGGTGAACATCTGCTACAGCCTTCGCAGCCCTGAGCTCTCTTCTATTTATACCTCGTACAGACCTTATCTGTTGTAATTACCCTGAATACTTGTACAATGGTACAGTGAAGGGTCTCACTGACTGTACCAGGGGTGAGCTCGTTATGATACCGGTCACTACTGCACAGATACGAAGTTCTACAGGAGCAACAGCATGAAAGAGCTGATTGACAGGATCCTTGAGACTGAGAAGCAGGCACAGGAACAGGTAGCAACTGCCCGCAAGCAGGCAGCTGCTCTGCAGCGAAAAGCTGAAGAGCAGATCAGCAGGGAGAAGGCAGAACTCAAACAGGAGAGCAGGGATCAGATGCTCAAGATCCTCGATGCTGCCCGGGAAGAGGTCAGAGGCTTGAGTGCTCAAGCCCTGCCGCAGGAACGTGCCCGCCTGCTGGAAGAACTCGGGATCAGTGAAGAGCTCTTCCTGCAGACCGCAGCGGAAGTGCAGGCCGTCTTGACCGCACAGGAGAGCCCGGAACCCCGGCACCCTTCTGATGAGAAGAGGCCGTAGCAGTGTATAGCAGAGGGAGCATCGACTACACCTACACCTACATCAACGCCCGTATTCATGGCCTGATCAGCAAACTCCTGACTGAAGAGGACTTTGCCGGCATGGACAGGACCGGCTCGGTGCAGGAAGTCCTTCATATCCTTCGTTCTACCCGATACAGTACCCTCGCTGACATCTACACGACCACCGGAGACATCAAGCTGGTGGAACTCGAACTGCAGAACGACCATCGAAGAGTCTTTCAAGACCTTCGGAAACACAGCCCTGAACAGCTGTATCCCATCATAGACGCCTTTGCCGCAGGACTCGACTATCAGGTCCTCAAGGAATCGATCAGACTCTGGTTCGATCAGAGCATCAGGAAACGATCGATCAGCGATTTCATCTCCTATATACCGCAAACCACCTCATGGCATGGGGTGACCCCGTCAGCCATCATCAACGCCTCCTCCATGGACGGGCTGCTTGCCGTGATACGGAAGACCCGCCTGCAGGAGCACATACCAGCCCTTGAAGAGGAGCTGCAGCAGGTCTCTGACTCCAGGAGTCTCTTCTATCTGGAACTGACTATCGACAGAGGATACTGCATGGGGCTTACTGATGCTGCAGCACAGCTCAGAGGAGTCGATCGTACCATCGAAGAGCAGCTGATCGCCGAGGAGATCGATGCACGGAACGGTACCCGGGTGCTCCGCTACCCCACACTGTTCTCTCAGATCCCGGCACAGTGGAGCAGGGGAGAGGCCGAGGCACATGTGCAGCGGGTACTGATCCCCGGAGGAGAACTGCTGAAGCTCCCCGAGGTGAGCACGGTAGTCATCAGGGCTCTCGAACAGCGCACCGGTATGGTCACCCGTACCCCCTCTCCCGGGGCTGAAGGCAGCCAGGAGATCAATGCCCTCGGGGGGATCATGCACCTGATGAGCAGGGCACCGCATCTGCACCTGGATGCAGAGACGATCGAACGACTCTCATCGGGAAGAGAAGGCAGACAGAAGAGCAGGATAGAGCTTCTGCTGCAGATCGATGCTCATATACGCAGACACCAGATCGAACGGGCACGGGCTTTCAAACGCGGTGACCCCTTCACGATCGGTACGATGAGTGCCTACCTGATCCTGAAAGAACGTGAGATCGATCGGGTACGATCGATGATCAATGCGAAATATTACGGGCTGAAGTTCTCCGATATCACAGCAGGGGACCAGACATGAAGGGGGGATCACTGACATGATGATATTTCCGCAGCGGATGAGACGCCTTACAGCGGTGGTACTGCACGAAGATGCTGATGCACTGACGCGGAAGCTGCTCAATGCCGGGGTCATGGACTTCATCGACGTCCGGGAAGCTCAGGTCGATCTGAAAGGGAGGATCTCCTCTGTCTCCTCACCATCGACAGAGGAGGAACTCCATGACGTGAGACGGAGGATCGAGATGTTCCTGCAGAACTCCCATCTTTCACTGCCGGAAGTGCAGTCTCTCGATGCGGAACAGCTGCAGCAGGTGAACGTGGAACAGGCGGGCAAGGAACTCGATAAGCTCGCTGCCGAGATCCAGCAGATCCGTGACAAACAGCAGAGTGCTCAGCAGGAGATCAATCGCCTGATCGAACTGCACCGGCAGATCACCCTCTTCGAAGAGATCACTGAGCTCATCCCTGATGACTCCTATGTCGAAGTAAAGCAGGAAGCATCGGTCTCTCCCGTCTCAAATCCCTCACCGGAGGACTGAGTGGCCTGCCGGTCTATCTGCACAGCGGGAGGCAGACTCAGAAGGAGCCTGCCGATCCTGCTGATCCACATGAAACGTGACAGCCAGCGGATCTCTCAGGTGCTCGATCGGATGCAGTGGCATACGATCGACATCCCCGAAGAGTTCCGCGGCATGCGCAATACGGTCTTGAGTGAACTCGATGCACAGCGTGAGGATGCACAGCAGCGTCAGCAGCAGCTCGGTGCAGCAGCTGAGGAGCTGGTACAGAATAAGAGCGAATGGCTTGCTGACACCTGGAAGAACCTGCGCATGAACGAACTGTACAATACGATGCAGGACCACTATGGGAAGACAGCTGACACCCTGATCTTCTCCGGATGGATACCCTCTCACAAGAGTGACCAGATCTCTGCAGCGGTCAAGGAGGTCACCGGCGGCAGGTGCTTCCTGAGCTGGAGTGACCCGGAGCACGATGCCTCCATCGAGAAGCAGGACGTACCGGTACATCTGGAACATGCGAAGGCCCTCTCTCCCTTCCAGTGGCTGGTAGAGAACTACTCCATACCCCGATACGGCACTATAGACCCCACCGCCCTGGTCTTTGTGACGTATCTGGTCATGTTCGGCCTGATGTTCGGAGATGCCGGACACGGAGCGGTCCTGATCCTTGCCGGCTGGATCATTCATCTGGTCCTCAAGAGACAGCATGCCGATCCCGGCAGCTCATCTGCCCGGCTCGGGGAACTCATCCTCTGGTGCGGTGTGTCGGCAGTGGTCGCAGGAGTGCTCTTTGGTTCCTACTTCGGATACAGCTGGTTCCCGGCCCTCTGGTTCGACTACCACGGCATCGTCTCAGGACATGGAGAGAGTGCCTCTCTGGTCACGAGCATCTATGACATCCTGGGGATCACCATCAAGTTCGGCATCGGCATCCTCGGTGCGGGGATCGTCATGAACTGCATCAACCGCTACCGATCGGGAGACTGGTTCCACATGGTCTTCGACAACGGCGGCATCCTCGGAGGGTGGTTCTATGCCGGAGGGGTCTATGTCGGCTTCCAGTTCGTAGGCTCAGGCTACAAGGACCTTCCCTCTGCAGGTATCCTCCTGTTCACCATCGGCCTTCCGGCCCTGCTCTTCGCTGCAAAGGCTCCTCTGGAGTTCATCATCGAGCATAGATCCGGTGACCATCGTGATCCCTTCACAGCCTCGGTGATCATGGATTTTCTGATGGAGTGGATCGTAGAGCTCCTTGAACTCTTTACCAGCTACCTTTCGAACACTCTCTCATTCATGAGGATCGCAGGACTGGGTATTGCCCATGTCAGTCTCATGATCGCCTTCTTCCAGATTGCCGACGGTATACCCTCAGCAGCAGGATCTGCTGCTGTCCTCATCCTCGGCAATGCCGTCGTGATCATTCTTGAGGGCCTCTCAGCAGGGATCCAGGCCCTGCGACTCCACTACTATGAGTTCTTCTCCAAGTACTTCTGCGGATCAGGGAAAGTCTACAGACCCATATCCCTGCGGAGTGAGACCTAGAAGAGGCATGACCTGCAGGCATGCTATAGAACCGATGAGCAGAACATGGCACCACGCATGAAGAAATATAATGGAGGTTCAATACAAACCATGAACACACAGCAAGCACAATTCAAGCATCGAGTGAGTATCAGTCTTATGGTCCTGGCCCTGGTGATCGCGATCCTCAGTCTGACATCCACGATCCCGCTGCATGCACAGAGTGCAGAAGGGGTCAATGCCGCACACACGGTCGAGTTATCGGTACAGGATGCAGAACGCCAGAAATGGGGACTGCTCTCTGCTGCGATCGCCTTCGGCTTCGGGGCCATCGGTGCCGGCATGGCTATCGCGAAAGTCGGATCTGCAGCCATGGGGGCCATGAGTGAACGACCAGAGGTCGGTTCACAAGCCTGATCTTCGTGGCTATGGCAGAAGGTATCGTCATCTTCGGATTCATCTCCGCACTGATGATCCTGGGGAAGTTCTGACGGGCCTCAGACAGGAGAGATCGGCTTATGAAGTATCTTGTGATCGGTGATGAAGAAGCAGTACTCGGATTCGGGATGGTCGGAGTCAAAGGCTATGCGGTGAGTACGAAAGATGAGACTGCCGCGGCCTTCGATCAGGCGATCAGTGATGCCGATGTCGGGATCATCATCATGACAGAGACCTCAGCTGATCTGATCAGGAACCGGGTAGACCGATACCTGTTCAGCAGGGAGTTCCCGCTGATCGTGGAGATCCCCGGCCGCAGCGGCAGGGATCCGAACAGACCCGGGCTGCGGGAGATGGTCAACAAAGCTATCGGCATCCATGTGTGAACGTACTGCACCGGCAGTACCGTGATGCTACGACAGAGAGGGAATAGACGTACATGCTGCAGATAAGACGGAAGAAGAGCGAAAGACCGGAGACTCGAAGTGAACAGGATACTGACCTGGCGGCAGAACAGCAGGAAGGTTCTGATGCATCATAGCAGGGATCACCTCAGAGGCTCAGAAGCAGGCAGCTGCGCTGATCGAGCAGGCAGAGAAAACTGCAGAGCAGAAGCTGAAGTCCTGGGAGCTGCAGAAGAGCAGGATGCGAACAGAGGCACAGGCAGAGGCACAGGCGAAAGCCGAAGAGTTGCGCAGAAGCGGCTACTCCCGGCTGAAGATCGATCAGCGTAAACGCCGATTGCAGCTCCATGAACAGCTCGTCGGAGAACTCACGCAGCAGGCCCTCAGCGATACCGAAGCCCTCATCGGGACCGATCGCTATCCTGAGATCCTGCAGGGGCTGATCGTTGAAGCTGCGATCGGTATCAGGACAGAGACAGCGATCGTCGAGAGCTCGGTACACGAGTTGCCGCTGATCACCGACAGTCTGCTCGAGGCGGTGATCGCCCGGGTAAGAGAGGAGACCGGCCGGACGATGGACCTGAGGATCTCAGATTCCGCACCACTTCCCGGACAGGGTGTCATCCTGACCTCTGAAGACGGAACGTGGCATTCAGCAACCAGATACGCACCCGGCTGCTGCGCTATCAGAGTGAGATCCGTCATCTGATCTACCGCAGGCTGCTGACCGAAGAAGGCAAGGAGCATTCATGAAAGAGCGACTGATCGGACGGGTGAGACGGGTCAATGGCCCGGTCATCGAGGCCGAATTCATAACCGATGCGATGATGACCGAACTCGTGCGTGTCTCAGATGCACGGCTGATCGGGGAGATCATCAAACTATCGGGGGACCGGGCCATCATACAGGTCTATGAAGATACTACCGGTGTCGCACCGGGGAACAACATCTACGGGGCCGGTATGCCCCTGTCGGTGGAGCTGGGCCCGGGGATCATAGGAGCGATCTATGACGGGATACAGCGACCACTCGAACAGATCGCTGCAGTATCGGGATCGTATATCCAGCGGGGCATCCAGGCACCTCACTCGATCGGGAACGGCAGTGGGAGTTCACCCCGGTGAAACAGGTCGGTGATCAGGTGCACCCTGGGGAGATCCTCGGTACGGTACAGGAGACCGGACGGATCGAACACCGTATCCCGGCCCCGCTGCTGTATGCAGCAGGCGGCAGTGAAGGGACCCACTCGGCGGGCAGCCACTGGGACTCAGGCATCATCGAGGAGATCGTCCCTGCAGGCTCCTATACCGTAGAACAGTGCATTGCCCGCATACGGGTCGCCGGGAGCAGCAGAGACAGTGACCTGCTCGAAGCGACCATGATCCAGCGGTGGCCGATCAGAAAGCCCAGACCGGTCAAAGATCGACTGGCCCTCCAGATGCCTCTGATCACCGGACAGCGTGTGATCGATACCCTCTTCCCTCTGGCAAAGGGGGGGACGGTGGCTATCCCCGGAGGCTTCGGGACCGGCAAGACCATGACACAGCACGCCATCGCCAAGTGGTGCGATGCCGATATCATCGTCTACATCGGCTGCGGTGAGCGGGGCAATGAGATGACCGATGTCCTGACCGAGTTCCCACGACTCGAGGATCCCCGGACCGGTACCAGCCTGATGGAGAGGACCGTTCTCATCGCCAACACCTCGAACATGCCGGTATCGGCACGTGAGGCCAGCATCTACACCGGTGCGACCCTGGCCGAGTACTACCGTGACCAGGGCTACCATGTGGCGATCATGGCCGATTCGACCTCACGATGGGCAGAGGCGCTCAGAGAGCTCTCCGGCCGTATGGAAGAGATGCCGGCTGAAGAGGCTTCCCGGCATACCTGCCGACACGGATCGCCGAGTTCTATGAGCGGGCAGGCTACATGCTCACCCTCTCAGGCTCACTGGGATCCATCTCGATGATCGGTGCGGTCTCCCCTCCGGGAGGAGACTTCTCAGAACCGGTCACCCAGCATACCAAGCGGTTCGTCCGCTGCTTCTGGGGACTGGACCGCCAGCTTGCCAACGCACGGCACTATCCTGCGATCTCCTGGCTGGACAGCTATTCGGAGTATCTCGATGATGTGCAGGCCTGGTGGAGTGAACAGGCGGGGGAGAGCTGGGCTGAGAACCGGAAGGAGATCATGTCCCTGCTCCAGAAAGAGGTGAAACTGCAGCAGGTGGTGAAACTCGTCGGTCCTGATGCGCTGCCTGACAGCCAGCGGTTCGTCATAGAGGTCTGCACGCTCTTCAAGAATGCCTTTCTGCAGCAGAACGCCTTCGATGCTGTGGATCAGTACTCCACGGTAGCCAAACAGCTGAGGATGATGGATATCATCCTGCTCTATGCCAGACGGGGTTCTACGGCGATCAAACGCGGGGTGACCCTGGTCAACCTGCGCCATATGAAAGTCCTTCAGGATATCACCAAGATGAAGTTCACCATCAGTAATGATGATACCCGTTCCTTTGACAAGCTTGAGCACAAGCTCGAACGTTCGGTCGATAAGCTGGAGGCTATCTATGTCAGATCTGAATAGACTCTACGATCAGCAGAACGCCCTGCTCTCAGGGCGTGAGTATATCGGGATCGATCACATAGACGGGCCGATCATCATGGTACGCAACACGCACCCGGTCGGGTACCGGGAACTGGTGGAGTGTATCGACTCCAGTGGGCATGTCCGTCTGGGGATGGTCCTCGATACCTCCCGGGACGCAGTAGCGGTACAGGTCTTCGAGGGCACCAGCGGTCTGACGATGCCCGGGACGCGGGTACGTTTCCGGGGTAAGCCCTTACCCTCGAAGTGACAGATGCCATGCTCGGGAGGGTCTTCAACGGCCTCGGGCAGCCCATCGACGGCGGTCCGGTCCCCATCGGTACCGCTGAGATGGATGTGAACGGTCTACCGCTCAATCCCACTGAGAGAGAGTATCCCAGAGATTTCATCCAGACGGGCATTTCGGCCATCGATGGGATCAATACCCTGATCCGAGGACAGAAGCTGCCGATCTTCTCGGGTAACGGGCTTCCCCACAACCAGCTTGCCGCACAGATCGCACGGCAGGCCAAGATTCGCGGTGCCTCTACCGATTTCGCCGTGGTCTTCGCAGCCATGGGGGTCAAGCATGATGTGGCGCAGTACTTCATCGACTCCTTCGAGGCCTCCGGGGTCCTGGAGAATGTGGCGCTGTTCCTCTCCCTTGCCGATGACCCGTCGATCGAGAGGATCCTCACTCCGAGGAGTGCGCTCACGCTGGCAGAACACCTTGCCTACACCTCAGGCAAGCATGTGCTGTTCATCATGACAGATATGGCGAACTACTGTGAATCACTCAGGGAGATCTCCACGCTCAGAGGGAGATCCCCTCCCGCAAGGGGTATCCCGGATACCTCTATTCTGACCTTGCTGAACTCTATGAACGATCGGGTATGATCAAGGGCAAGAGCGGTTCGATCACACAGCTGCCGATCCTGACCATGCCCAATGATGATATATCACATCCGATCCCCGATCTCACCGGATACATCACCGAAGGGCAGATCGTCTTCGACCGTGATCTCAACCACAAGGGGATCTATCCACCGGTAGCAGGACTTCCCTCCCTCTCACGTCTGATGAAAGACGGTATTGGAGAGGGGATGACCCGTGAGGATCATCCCCACCTTGCCAGTCAGCTCTTTGCCTCCTACAGCTATGTACAGGATGTCCGGAACCTGGCATCGGTCATCGGGGAGGAGGAACTTACCGCGTTCGACAAGCAGTACATGGAGTTCGGTCAGGAGTTCGAACAGAAGTTCATCAATCAGGGCAGTGATGAGGATCGGACGATCGAGCAGACTCTGGAGATCGGGTGGCACTGTCTGAGTATCCTCCCCCCTGAAGAGCTCACCCGACTGACAGAAGAGGAGATAGATACCTATTATGGCAGGTAGGAACCTTCCAGCGCCGACGAAGACCAATCTCATGAACCTGAAGGACCAGCTTGCCTTCGCACGACAGGGCTATGAGCTGCTCGATCAGAAACGGAATATCCTGGTGCTCGAGCTGCTGAATCTGGTCGATCAGGCGGTAGATTTCGAAGAACGGACCCATGAGAGTCTTGCCGGGGCCTATGAGACCCTCCAGCGGGCTGTCCTCGATATGGGGAAGCTCAAGACTTCGGGGATCGCCTCTGCGGTGAACATGGATGTGAACATCACCATCTCAACCAGGAGGGTCATGGGAGTCTCCCTGCCGGTAGTCAACACGAAGTTCACCGATACCGCTCCCTATTTCAGTCCCGATGCCACCAGTCTCTGGATCGATCGGAGTATCAGGGACTTCCAGCAGGCTCTGGAGCTGATGGGACAGCTGGCACAGCTGAAGATCTCCATCATCCGGCTTTCTCAGGAGGTCAAGAAGACCATCAGGAAGGTCAATGCCCTGGAGAAGATCGCTATCCCGATCTGGAGGAGTCAGTCAGGTTCATCCGTAATCGACTCGAGGAGGATGAGCGTGATATGTACGTGCTGATGAAGCGGGTGAAGTCTCAGCTGGAGAAGAGACAGGCAGAGAGCGGCCGATAAGATTGTGCATCTGTGGGCTGTGGAATCATGGTATACTGTACAGGGTAAAGGAGAGATCAGATGAGCGGACCAATCGAACGGATTCTGGTATACATCGACGGGACAGAGGAGTCGCTTACTGCGGCGCAGTATGCGATCATGTTGAGCAAATCGGTGGGTGCGATGCTCTACGGGACGTTCATCGTGAACACGCATGCCTTGAATGATCTGCTCAAAAGTCATATCTTCGTGGAATCGGAGCAGGTGGAGTACCAGAGAGATCTGGAAGAGGATGCCGGCAAGTACCTCAACCACTTCGAGACGATGGCAGCCTCCAAGGGGATCTCTGTCCAGATCCTGCAGGAGAGCGGTATCGTGCATGTGAAGCTCAAAGAGATGATCCGTGAGTATGATATCGATCTGCTGGTAGTCGGTGAGCTCTCACGGATCAGGAGCCGCAGGGATGAGTTCCTCAATGAGACCGAGCGGGCCATGCGCAATGCACCCTGTTCGGTGCTGGTCGTGAAGGATGAAGATCGGGTCTGGGACCTGTTTGAGCATGGACGTTAGGGGAGGGTTATAGATGGCGTTAATCGATTTGATCACCAGAGATGTGGTAAAGGTACCTCTTGAATCTACCTCCAAGGAAGATGTGTTCCATGAACTGGTAGACCTGCTGCTGAAGGCAGGGAAGATCTCCGATCCCGATAAGATCTATGATGCCCTGATCAGCAGGGAACAGCTGTTCAGTACGGCGCTCGAGGATGGGATCGCCATCCCTCATGCGAAGACCGAATATGTCGATTCTCTCATCATGGCACTGGGGATCGCACCCCAGGGTATCGATGCCGATGCCCCTCGATGGGAAGCCCTCGCATCTGTTCTTCCTGATCCTCGCTCCTCCCAGTCAGTCCGGGCAGCATATCGAGGCGCTCACTGAGATCGCACGTGCTACCAAGAGCAGCTCCTTCAGGCGTCTGCTCATGACCTCCCGTACCCCGGATGAGGTACTGGAGCTGATCGTCGACAGCTGAGAGGGGATCGATCATCCATCCACTTCGCATACCCTCATGAAAGAAGGAACAGCTAACGGGTCCTCGGATCAGTATCCAGCTGCCGTGTCTCGACAGGCATGTCGGAAGGGGCTCCTTCGAGATGCCATATGATCAGCTACAGCTGATCGAATTCTCGAACAGCTGTAGCTGCCTCATAGCGAGTTGTGAGCAGATCCAGATCATCAGAGGTATCGAAGAAGACCTTGTTGAAGAATCGTAAGACGAAGTCCTGTTGGATGCGTGCATTCTCCAGGGTATCAAGAGAACCGCTGAATCCAAAGAGTTCGGTGATCGGGCGGTACATATAGAGCATGGAGAAGTCCTGATGGTTACCCCCGTCTATCTGGTAGATCACAGGTGGTGCGGGGGTATGGGAGAAGAGTATCCGAAGGTAGTCATTATTGGGTCCGGTCTCCCACTGTTCACTTCTCAGAAAACAGCTGGGAACCTGCAATCCCTGTTCCAGCATGGGAAGAGCCACCGGCTCAACCCATGCATCCATACCGAATACTGCCTGTATCCTGCTGTCGATCGATAAGAGGTATACTGCGCCGCCGCCTCCGGTAGAGTGGCCGAGGATGCCGATACGATTGGAGTCTATGCGTCCTTCGAGGAGTGTGTTGAGTTCAGGATCTGTCTCCAGGAAGTCAAGGACCGCCTTATCATCAAGGGCATAGGTCTTCACCAAAGCTGAAGAGTATGAATCATAGTCATCAACGGTAGTGCTGTCAGGTAAGGCTTGAGGATCTGCATAGCGAACATCTCCGTTGTCAAAGACGGTCACCGTAGCTCCGTAGGTATGGTTGATGCTGACAGCGATATAGCCATGGCTTGCGAGCATCTCTGCAAGGTCTGCATGGAGGTTCATGAAGCCTGTCCAGCCGTGGGAGAGCAGAATCACCGGGTATGCAGCTTTTGTGCTGCTGATCGGTATCCCCTCATAGCTGTGGGATGCTATGAGAGCGGTATGGTCGAGCATGAAGCCCGGAAGGTTGTAGAGTCTCGGGATCCCTGAGGCTGCTTTTCTACCGTCATACATCCATTGGGTCCGTGTCCCGTTCTCTGCCGTATCAGCGGGGTACCAGATCTGAAAGCGAATACGACGGTCTTTCCCCTTGTCTTCGCCATAGAGCTCTTCTCTTCCTGTATCAGTCAGTTCAAAGGTCTTCGTCCCTACGGTATAGGGTCCTGAGGGCGCAGGCATCTTCTGCACCGGAAACAGCCACAACGCTGCTGCTGTGATGAGTAAAGCCAGCAGCAGCACAGATCGTATCATAGGTTTTCTGCTGTGTATCCCCGCTTTTCTGTTCCTGGTACTGCCGTGCTGAACGCATAGCAGCACCGGGAACAGGACCACCCCGGCATAGATCAGGATCATCTGTATGCGAAGACCTTCGGTCATCGCATGTAGTACAAGAAGGGGAGTGGTTATCAGGGAGGCTATGAGCAGGATCCTTGATCTGCGTCGCTGATCGTCCGTGATATGGATAATCAGTGACAGTGTTATTACCGCTAGTACCAGTACAGCTTCTACTACTCTCATGACGCTTCGCTCCCTGTGATGTGCTCTGTCTATGGTATCATATCACCGAATACGTAGTAAGAGCATACCTATCTTTGATCATCTGCAACAGCTCATCTTTCTACAACCTCGATGATCTCCTATATGCATAGCACTGCTGCCTTGTTCATGTCCTCCCTGTCTCTGTTTGATATTGTCCTATCCTCTGATCACTATAGAGACAGGAGGAGAGCTCTTAGTATAAGAGCTCCCCTCCTGACCTGGTATTCTTTTTGGATCTGAACGTATCTCTGGTTCTGGTGATGTATGATCGGTATACCGATTCTTCTAGTTCTATTCCCCCTGCAGGTTCTCCTGAATCCTCATGGCTGCTACCTTTTCGATCTTACTGATGAACCCTGCTATATGGTTCCCATCCAGAGAGAGCAGCTGTTCTTTGATCTGTTCTGCAGTGTCGGGGTCTTGTGACCCCAGATACTGCATGAACAGGCAGTGTATGGTGTTCATGGCATCAAGGTCCTGCTCGAAGACCAGGAAGTCAGGAAGCGATACGGCGAAATAGTCTATGGTGATGTGATCTCTCATATGAAGCGTACCATAGGAGAAGAGGGTCTCATACTTCTTCTTTGCCTCTTCTGTTCTTCCCAGAGCATCAAGGGCTTTGGCCTGGAAGTAGATCATATGGGGAGGCTGGTCGTTGTAGTACATCGCCGATACCGGCACCCCATCGCCCTCTGATGCTCTGGTGTAGTACCGTTCTGCCTGTTCTGAGTCTCCTGCTCTCTCACAGGCAAGAGCTGTGAGGTAGTCAAGATCCTGTTCCTGCGTCCCGAAGAGCTTACCTTCTCCCAGGTTATGGGGGTAGGTCCTGCATCGCTCCAGGTAGTCACAGGCCTTGGAGTATTCCCCCTGGACGATACCCTCCAGCGCAAGACCGGTAAGTGCCTGCTTATACTGCGCAGGCACTTTCCCCTCTCCTCCCTCCCAGGGATGGAACTGTCTTCCCGAGATACAGGAGAGGGCCTGCTCATACCTGCCCAGCTGGTTGAGCAGGGTTATGTACTCCAGGTACAGATCATCACGATCTGTCACAGCACTCATATGAGCCTGGAGTGTCGCTAGGCGTTCTTCTGCCGGGACATTGGTGATCTTTCGGAACTGATCTAATTCATAGAGGACTCGTGCATCACTCGTATCAAGATCGAATGCACGTGTGAGCAGCAGTTCACACTGCTTCTGATCACCTCTCTTGTTCATATAGGCAAGAGCCAGGTTACGATGTGCTGTGGGGAAGGAGCTGTCAATGGCTAGTGACTGCTCCCAGTGTCCCATAGCCTCATCGTGATTCTGCAGGGCATAGTGTGCGTTGCCCAGATAGTAGTGAGCCCTGGAGTCTGCAGGATGCACGTCCAGTGCCTCCTGCAGGACTATCAGGCTCTCCAGTTTGGAGGGGAAGCAGCCGTGCGGTGATATCTCCTGTGCCGCCTGATAGGCAGCTCTTCCCGTTTCTCTGTCCATCCGGTAGAGCAGGTATGCCCTGTGGTAACTGATCAGGGGAGAGCACTTGGTAAGAGGCTTCTGTTCGATGAGCAGTTCCAGTACCTGCAGGGCATCCTCTATGAGACCTGCTCTGCTGTATTCAAGGGAGAGTTCCAGATAGTTGTTATCAGAGGCTCTCATCAATCGACGCAGTTCATCTGTACTGCCAGAATGCAATGAGAGTTCATATAACGCACCCCAGTCGCCTCTATCCAGTGTTCTGGTGATCGTTGACATCTGTAGTGCATCGTTCGTCCTGCTGAGCTTTCGCAGCACTGTACTGGCAAGATCCCTTGCCGTGTGGTTCCGGTAGCTGCTGTCCAATGACTGCTGCAGATGTCCCAGTGCTGTGGTATACTCACCCCTCCTGCAATCTATAAGCGCCAGGTGGTAGAAGCCCGAACTCTTCTGGGCATCGCACCAGATGGCTTTGTAGAAGCAGCGGTATGCTTCGTCATAGCGCTGCTGGTAGAACAACGTTCTTCCCAGATGATAGATCGCCTCGCCGTCAGAGGGATTGGGGTTCCGGAAAGTAAGGCGCTCTACAGCCCTCCGAAGCAGCTCTTCTGCTTCGGTGAATCGTCCCCGTGCGATAAGTCTTCTTCCCAGAGCGGTACAGCATCTGCTGTCAGAGGGGTCTCTCTTCAGGGCTTCCCGGTAGTAATCATCGGCCCTGCGGGTCGCATGTCGGTACTGTTCTATATGCAGCCCCGTGATGAAGAGCTCTTCGATCTGCGCTATCTCCTGAGGTGCTGGTGCAGCTGTTGCAGGTTCTGGCATCTCTACCTCAGCAGCTTCTGTCTCTCTGGTGTAGGAGAGCAGCAGCTCCTCATCCTTGTATACCCCGAAGGTGAGAGCATCAGCTGTCATGCCCTCAGGCAACACTGTCTGAAGGGTATACACCTGCTGCGCTGCAAGAGAGATCGTCTCTTCTTTCAGCGTGATCTCACGTGGTTCGGTTCCCTTTGTTTGGGTACTCCGTGCGCTGATGCGCAGGGTTATCTGCTCATGTGCGGTTGATACGTAGATCCCGGCATTGATGGTCGTATTCTCTACTTCCAGTGACAGGGCTCGGTACTTGTCGGCCTGCTGGACTGCTCCGATACCGTAGTAGGGCATGAAGTACTGGGTGAACTGTTTCTCTTCATAGGGCTGCAGCCAGGTGAAGTCAGGCTGGTTGTCGGTGAAGGCCCCGGTCATCAGTTCTGCATAGGGGCCGTCCTCATCGGTGAGGTTCCGGTCCCAGGCGATACCGAAGTCCCCGCTGCCCAGACCCACTGCTTCTTACCCGGTACCACATGATGGTCGGCTACGTGCAGCATCCCTGCTTCTTTGGCATGGTCATACCCTCCGATGAAGTCGTAGTCGGAGGCGTAGACCATATAGGAGGTAGGTACTTTCAGGTTCTTGTACCGTGAGATATCGACTCCTGCGCTGTAGTCCATCTTGTAGTAGGTCCCGTCTGCTATGGGGAACTTCGATACGTCCCGTTTCCCGTGGTCCATGACCGCGTGTACATCCGGGGGGAATATGGACTGGTAGTGGTCATGCACCGCCAGGGCCGGGTTCGCCCACCAGAGGAAGGTCCTGGGTTCGTCGGTGCGGTTGTACACCTGCGCCTTGATCTCAAGGTAGGCGCTATCGGGGTGCAGGGTGAACCCAGCCATGCCTTTGGTCCTGGTCATCAGTTCCACTTCACTGACCCACAGGGTCTTGGAGCCGTCTTCGTTCGATGTTATCGAATAATCGACAGCATCGAACGTACTCGGACGGTGGTGCTGCGGCCAGTTGAACTCTATGCCCCTGAGATCCAGGGACCTGCAAGTCCTACCAGAGCCGGCTTGATGACCTGATTATAGTAGACGAAGTGGTAGTCGTGCTGTTTATCATAGGCCATCTGTACCCTGCCGCCGAGGGAGGGCATGACCATGATCTTGAGGTAGTCGTTCTCAAGGAATACGACTTCGTATTCCTTGTCTACCTTATGATCATGGATCTTGTCGATGACCGGGTGCGGGTATACCGCACCACTGCTTCCCTGATAGACTCGCTTCTCCAGAAACATGGGATTCCTGTTCGGTGCTCCTGTCTCATAGGTCGGGATCGTCACGATCTCTTCCCAGATATGTACCTGATGTTCTTTCATACCTGCTCCATATATAGTGTACTGTGTCGTAACGTAATGATATGATGGATCTTAGGATAACAGAATGGACGGTATGGAAGAAAAAGATGGAGAATATGAAACAAGAAGAAGCGCATGAGGTGAAGAAGAGGGACGGGTTCGCAGACCAGGTCCTGATCCTTATCCCCCCGGAGCTCTACAGCAGCTCGAGTGGGCTGCTCTCAGAGCTCTGCATCACTGATATCGGGTACTTTCCCAAAGCATCCGGGCATCTGGTAGAGCGGTCTGCCGGTGCCCCCTCCTGGATCTTCGTGCTGTGTCTCAAGGGCAGGGGATGGCTGCATACGAACAAGGTCGACTGTGACATCCACCGTCACGAGGCTGTGATCATCCCCTCCGGTACTGCCCACTCCTACGGGAGTGCGGACCCTGAGAGCTGGGAGCTGCTGTGGGTCCATTTCACCGGGAATGCTGCAGCTGCCGCTGCAACATCACTGCTGGGTAGTGACACCGCATCCCCGGTACATCTGGAGCCTGGGACAGAGAGTATGGAACTCTTTACCACGATGTGCAGCTCCCTGCAGGAGGGGATCACTCCCTGGAGCTATGAGCTTGCCTGTTCCCGGTTGTGGCACCTCTTCGGAGCCCTTGCTACTGACAGGAGAATGGGGACCCAGAGCGGCTGCGGGATCGTAGAGCACAGCAAACGGATCATGGAGAACCGCCTCAGTGGTGTTTTATCACTCACAGAGCTGTGTACCGTCATGAGGGTAAGCCCTCAGTACCTGTGCCGGGTATTCTCTGAGATCACCGGTCATGCCCCCATGGAACACTATACCAGGCTGAAGATCCAGCGGGCGTGCGCCCTCCTTGATCTCACAGCACAGAGGATAGGGGAGATCAGCATCCAGGTGGGCTATGATGATCAGTACTACTTCTCCAGGGTCTTCAAGAAGATCATGGGAATCTCTCCCAGGGCCTATAGGATGAGACAGAAATAATAAGGTAGGGTGGGGCTGTCTCATCGGAGATGCCCCATCCCCTCTTGTTTCTGTACCTGATCATCCTCTCAGCTGGATGATACAGCAACTGGTACTGTTGTAACTTCTGTGGTCATGGGTTCTCTGCTGAAATACCTCCTAGCTTCCCATCTTTCTCTTTCAATAACTCTCATGGGCTTCTGTGGTCCCGATTGTCTTCTTAGCTGGAGTACCAGCACTCTGTCGTTTATTACCTTCTGTGTGGGAGTTGTATAACATCTATTCTTATACTCCTGCTTGTGTACTACCTCTCTGTGGAGATAGCTGTTTGGATCAATTTTTCTGCTCATTGATTCAGATCAGTAGATCACTTTAGCTTCATCCAGTTCGGTTGATCACCTTGTCACCTATCCTTCTGGTAGTACCCTTCGTTGATCATCTGTCTTTTATCAGTTTCAGTATGATCATCTGCTGATCTGAGGGGACTCTGATGAATTTGTTTGTTCTCTTCCAGTATGGGGATATATCTGTATCACGGGCTACATGGTATCTGCACTTGTGTATGACGGTGCCTTTCCTGTATCAATCACTTGCTCTGCTGCAGTAGGTACACATTGATGCGAATAGAAACTGATTATCTGACGGGGTCGTCATTACACGACGAATTTCTCAATAAAACGACATAACTAAGCTGATGAAGGGTGTACTGGAACTGAGATATCGGATGTATCGGTTGATTAGCGGGTCTGGAGTGTCATTGCACTGGTCAATCGCGTTGGCACAGTTCCTGCTTGTATGTAGGTAAACGTACTAAAGGAGACCATATGAGTGTATATGATGTTGTACTGGAACCATTGAAGGATGTATCAATGAAGGATTTTTCTGAGTTCGGACGAATACTCGGGAGAGATGAGGATACGGAAAAAGAGATTTTCAATATGCATCCCTACAATGTACAGCCTTCATGGGATGATGATCTGATCAAGTCCTATTGGAACCTGTTCGATTTGGAGCCGTCAGATCAGGATAAGTTCTCTCTGGGGATGCTTTTTTTGAAACCTAAGAAACTCGGAGAGCCACTGACTTGGTTGGAACGACACCTCGAGACATACGAGATGTTTATCCCGATGGGCGGGAAACCGTTCGTATTTCTCCTCTGCCCGCCCATGGAGACTCCGACTCCTGAGAATACCCGTGCGTTTCTGGTAGGTCCAGATGAGGGTGTTATGCTCGATAAAGGGGTATGGCATTATGCTCCATTCTCTCCCAACGGAATAGCTCCCTGTCTGATGCCACGGTATGGGCGACTAGCGAATTGTCAGGGAACAGTCACACATGCCTATGGGAAAGATTGGGATACGAGTGCTGGTGGTTTTGTGAAAGGGTTTCTTCATGCTATGAATACAGAGTACTTTGGTGGAGATTTCACAGATGATGATTATCAGGTGAGGATTGTACTGTAGCCTATGAAGAAGATAGTAACCACAGACCGTGCACCGAGTGCCATAGGACCGTACTCACAGGCTGTATCCTGCAATGGGATGCTCTACACCTCGGGGCAATTGGGGATCGACCCTAAGACTGGAAAGTTCGCCTCTGGCGTCGAGGCACAGACAGAGCAGGCTCTGATGCATGTACAAGCTATTCTGGAAGAAGCTGGGATGACCATGGCATCGGTGATCAAGACCACCGTGTTCATACAGGATATGTGTGATTTCTCAAAGATCAATAGTATCTATGAGAGGTTCTTCTGTGATACCTATCCTGCTAGGAGTTGCGTTGAGGTGGCCAGACTACCGAAGGATGGTCTTGTCGAGATAGAGGTTGTGGCAGTACGCTACTAGTGCACGAGACAAGAGCTACGCAAGAAAGGGGTTCTCCTGATCCATCACGTATCGTATAAGGCTTCTTTATTGTGGAAGATGGTAAAACCTCCCATATTCTTTACCCCGGGGACCTTCGGTCCGGGGCTTTCTGTCATGCTCTGAGAGAACAAGAGAAGTGATGATTGTCGCTTTTTGCAGATACCGTTCTCTTTACAGTGACAACCTTCCAGTATGCAGACTCATGACATGTCTACAATCCAATAAAGTAACTATATGTTGAGCAATAACTTATATGTACATATCGTGACTAGAGGCATATTGGCATATGATTTGCACTGAATATGAATATATTGGATTTTACCAGTACAGCGTATGTCAGTAATACGATGATGCAATCCCAGAACATTGACTGAAGACAAGAATACGAGCCAGTAGTACTGTTATGGAGGAGAATAGTGAAGAAGATAATCAATACACCTGAGACGATAGTTGACGATATGTGTCGTGGCTTCGCTCGCGCACATACGGGTGTGACGCTCAATGAACGATACAGAGTCCTGTATCGGCGTACCAAGCAAGCAGAAAAAGTTGTACTGCTCAGTGGAGGAGGAAGCGGTCATGAACCGAGCCATGCTGGTTTCGTTGGCTCTGGGATGCTCGACGGGGCAATTTGTGGTGATGTGTTCGCCTCTCCGTCTGTTATGCAGATCTATCATGCGATTACGACTCTCGCATCAAAAAAGGGGACGTTGCTCATCGTGAAGAACTATTCAGGTGATGTGATGAATTTCGATGGTGCAGCAGAAATGGCACGTGAAGACGATAATCTTCTAGTAGAGGTGGTGTATGTCAATGATGATGTAGCTGTGACTGATAGCCTCTTTACTGTCGGGAGACGAGGTGTTGCGGGAACAGTATTCGTTCATAAGATTGCTGGTGCTTTGGCTGAGAGGGGTGCTGAATTATCTGAAGTCAAGGCAGTCGCAGAGAAGGTCATCATGAACGTGAGAACCATGAGTTTCGCCTTGTCATCATGTACCGTTCCTGCGAAGGGCGAACCGACGTTCTCTATTGCAGATGGGGAGACTGAGTTTGGTGTCGGGATCCATGGAGAGCCTGGAGTCTCGCGAGAGACGACCGTACCAGCTCAGGAACTGGCTACGCGTATCATGGACAGGATTCTGTCAGATATACAGATATCTGAAGGGTCGGAGGTCGCTGTGCTGGTCAATGGCCCTTGGGGGACCCCCTACAGGAGCTCTATGTGCTGTTTAATGAGGTCGCAGCCATCCTCGATAGACGGCAAATCAACATATATGTCAGTCTTGTTGGGAACTATATGACGTCATTGGATATGGCAGGGGCTTCGGTGAGTTTACTTAAGCTTGATGATCAGCTCAAGACACTATGGAATGATGCGGCTGATACTCCAGCCCTGAAAGTATAAGGATGGTATGTATGGAAACAATAAACGTAGAGCAGATAAAGAATATCGTGACCCATATAGCAGATACGGTGATCCAAAACGAAAAGTACTTCTGTGATTTGGATGCGGCTACCGGCGACGGGGACTTTGGTATGACGCTGGCAAAAGGGTTCAAAGTGATTAAGACAGAGCTGCCTGCTTTGGATACCGATGATATCGGGTTTGTGATGAAGTCGATGGGAATGATTATGCTGGAGATCTGCGGTGGGGCAACAGGCTCACTCTGGGGGACAGGGTTTCGCGCTGTAGGGAAGTATGCCAAAGGCAAACGAGAGGTGACTCTCGTCGATATTAACAAGATGATGGAGAGCTTCATCAAAGGAATGCAGAAGACAGGAGGTGCAGAACTTGGTGATAAGACACTGTTGGATGCACTGATACCCGCTTCAGAAGCCCTCAGTTCAGCTGTAGCAATTCATATGAATATTGAAGAGGGATGGAGGGAAGCCACTTCCGCTGCCGCTGCAGGTGCAGAGAAGACGAAGAGTATGGTTGCGAGAAAAGGCCGGGCCACCTATCAGGGCGAGCGAAGTATCGGCTATCCAGATGCTGGTGCAGTAGCAGTCAGCGTACTCATGCAAGAGGTGAATGCGCTGATATCCAAATAAGTTGTGAAAATAATGAAATTAATATACAATGAGAGCGTGATGGCACAGGTAGAGACATACTCCAAGGATGCACTTCTGCATCTCGTTGATATTGACTTGCTCCAGCGTCTTCAGGACGGATTCTCAGATACGACTGGTATAGCCAGCATTATCTACACATTAGACGGTACTCCGCTTACCAAGGGTTCTAACTTCTGCGAATACTGCAATCTGATACGAAGCACCCCGAAAGGCCTGCGAAACTGTATGCGATCAGATGAGGAAATCTCAAGAAGATCGTTCTATGAGATTGGTACAGCAATGAAGTGTTTGAGCGGGTGTCTGATGGATGGTATAGCTCCGATCGTCATCAATGGGAAACGTATTGCCTCCTGGGGTGTTGGGCAGGTAGGGTACCAAGAATTGGATCTGGATTGGGTACGCTGGTATGCACAAGATATCGGTATTGATGAAAAGCGACTCGTGGAAGCATCACAGAAGATTCAGCTGTACACCCCCGAACAGTTCAAGAAGAAGATCAACTATCTTATCACATTGAGCCAGGAAATCTCAGAAATGGCTTTTGTCAATCATCAATTAACTCAGGAGATCTCGAATAGGAGAAAATCTGAGACACGCTATCGAGCGATAGTGAAGAATGCCATCGTAGGAGTCTGTGAGATAACCAATACCGGGAAGATTGATTTTGTCAACAGCCATCTATCGAAGATGAGCGGGTATACAGAAGAAGAACTTATCGGGCTGGATCTTTCAGCGATACTCGTCTCAGAGAAAGATTTTAATTCATATATTAATGGTAATGTCGAGTACTTGCAAAACTCTCATACTACCATCGGGTATGACTTCACCGGTAAACTGCTCGAGAAGATAGGAACCTGTAGACCCTGCAGGGTATGTATGACCCCGCAGGTGAGCTTGACAAATCAGATTATCAAATCCACAGCAGTGATCATCGATATTTCTGTTGAGAAGAAGGCAACCGATAGACTGATCAGAACAAATCGCGAACTAGAAGAAAGTAAGAAACAGTCTGATATGTTCTTCGATAACAATATCAATGGGTTGTGTGCCTACGACCAGCAGCTTAACCAGATCAAGGCAAACACGGCCTTTCAGGTATTCATGCAGGAGTATAGCGAACATATAGGTGCTGACGGGAGGGACATCCTTCATGAGTTCGGGATGGAATCGATTCATGATGTTCTTTCCGGGGTAAGCGACGAGGTAGAGATAAAACGTGAATACGGATTGAAATTGTACTCTCTAAAGCTGAGTCCTTTCTGTCATACAGCAGCAGTTATCTATAGTCTGCTGGTCATCATCACTGATATCACGGATTATCATATGATGTTGGAGAACGCCTTGTTCTCACAGAAGATGTCAGGGGTAGGGATGATTGCCTCGGGTATTGCACATGACATGAAGAGTGTGTTCTCCATTCTTGGTAACTCGAATTCAGCGATGAAGAGCCTGAGTCAGACGATTGACAACCAGGAGGTACAGAAGAACCTCTCACGCATGCTACAGACACAGGAGCTCGGACTCCAGAATGGGAGAAAGCTACTGACTCAGATTTTTTCCTATTCCGGGTCGAATCAGGAACGGGTAGAGATGTTTTCTCTACAGAATCTCGCCGAGAAAACGATCAGGATCTATAACAGTGAGGTGCTGAACAAGAATGCTACCGTATTGCTTGATATCGACCCAATGATACAGGTTGTGGGGAGTTACGTGAGGTTTTCTCAGATCTTTATGAATCTCATCGGGAACGCTCTGGATGCTATCGACACTCATGGTACCCTCTGGGTATCAGCAGAGTATTCAGAAGATGTACTGATAATCACCTTCAAGGACTCAGGTGATGGGATACCTGAAGAGAATATCGATAACGTGTTCCATGCTTTTTATACAACAAAAAAGGATGGAACCGGATTAGGATTATTCCTGGTAAAGAATATCGTACATGAGTTACATGGAAGATGTTCTGTGGAATCGAACCTAGGTGATGGTACGGTGTTTACTATCGTGCTGGGAAACAGTGAATTATGCACGATACAGGGTGTTAATCATGGCTAAAGCGAGACTCATGATTGTTGATAATGAAAAACTCGTCCTTCAGAGTCTGATCGATCTATTCGAGATGCATGACTATGCCGTGGAAGCGTTTTTGTCTACTGAAGGGGCACTGGCTTCACTGTTGCACCCCGAGAAAGTGTATGATGTCATTATCACTGATATCAACATGCCTGTGATTGATGGATACCAGTTCATCAAGCAGATCAGGAACTCTCCACGAGCTGCTATAAAGGTGTTGGTTCTCACTGGGTATGGGACAATCGAGGGGGCGGTGAAGGCCGTGCAGTTAGGGGCTGATGCGTATTGCCAGAAAGACCAAGATCCGGAATTGCTACTGTTTGAGGTCAGTAAACTGTTAGACCAGATGAAATTACAAGCGAGCCTTGAACATCTCAGACAACAGGGGTACGATCATCAGATGTACCTGTTCAGTTCTAATAATGAAAAGACTCGAAAAGCATTCGAGACGGCAAAGAAGATTGCCAATAAGGACGTGAACATCCTGATAACCGGGGAAAGTGGCACAGGGAAAGAGATTTTCTCACGATACATCTTCAAGCATAGTGACATGAAGGGGAGGTTCATATCAGTCAACTGTAGCGCCATCCCCGACACGCTATTCGAGAGTGCCATGTTCGGACATAAGAAGGGGTCGTTTACTGGGGCCCACAGCGATACCCAAGGTTTCTTTCGTATGGCAGAGGGGGAGTCCTCCTTTTGGATGAGATCGGAGAACTGCTTCCGATGAACCAGGCTAAGCTTCTGAAGGTAATTGAAGAAAGATACTACTATCCTGTGGGATCGTCAGAGAAGATGTATACGAACTGTAGGATAATAGCTGCCACCAATCAGGACCTTCAGCAGAAGCTTGCGGACGGGAGTTTCCGTATGGATTTCTATTATCGATTGAACACCGTCACATTTAATCTCACACCACTACGTGAACGATCTTGCGATATCATGGATCTGGTACGGGTGTTCATCAATCATTTTTCTCAAAAATATCAGACGACTATCGATGGGGTCAGTGATGAAGCAAGACGGGTGATAGAGGCTTTCTCCTGGCCGGGGAACATTCGTCAGCTTCGACAGGTCATCGAGCGATGTGTGTTGTTCTCTTCAGGGAGTATCATCAGCGGTGACCTTGTGTGCGAACATCTCCAAGAACAGGGAACGAATCCCAGTTCTGATAAACTGACTGAGACTGGACCGTATCGTGATGCCAAGCGTGCATTCGAGAAAACCTATTTCTCTCAGTTACTTGAGTTGACTTCACACAACATCGGTGAGGTATCCAGCCTTTCAGGTCTAAACAGGACCTATATTTACAAAAAGATCAAAGAACTATCTCTTTCAATCCGTGCCTAGGGTGGTATGCATCACCTCTATTTACACGTGAGGGACTCGTGTGCCTTCATCTGATCGAGAATCCTTATAGGTTACATACTACCTGTCTGCTTATGTCGACACAGTTCCGAATTTCTCGACATACTAATATCCGGTGTTGGAGATAATCGAAATTTGAATATCTGAGTAACTATTTTAAAGGGAAAGATATACATGCATCTGATAGTAAGAAGAACAGTTTGGCATATTTATTGCATAATAAGTCATAGAAACAAACTGGTATCCATTCAGTATGGGTGGCGGCATGCAGGTGACCTTCTTGGAAAGAATAACATGCCCCAGATGAGATGGATGGAAACGAAAGGGAATGACGCATGGATGGATTTGATACAATAATTAACAGAAGAAAGACAAATTCGTGTAAATGGGATTTGGGAGGCGATGACATACTGCCTCTATGGGTAGCTGACATGGACTTTGCCGTGTGTCAGCCGATACAGGAAAGGATGGAACAGATAGCAAAACATGGAGTGTTCGGGTATACGACTATCCCTGATTCCTTCTTTCAATCCCTTGTCAATTGGCAGTCACGACGGAACGAATGGAAGATACAGAATGACTGGATCGTCTACAGTCCAGGGATCGTACCTGCATTGAACCTGCTCGTGAGAGCCCTGACCCAGCCAGGGGATAGGATCATCGTGCAGCCACCGGTGTACTACCCGTTCTTCAGTGCAGTAGAGAACAATGGATGTCAGATAGTTGAGAATCCTCTCGTCTATGATGATGCATATTTTACTATGGACTTTTCTGATCTGAGAGAGAAGGCCGCTCATCCTAGAGCCAAGCTGATGATACTCTGCAGTCCACACAATCCCGTAGGGCGTGTCTGGAGACCCGATGAGCTTGAGGAACTGGGAGACATCTGCATGGAGCATGGTATTACCGTAATTTCTGATGAGATTCATTCCGATCTCATATACTCAGGTCATACACACACGCCGTTTGCTTCGTTATCTGAACAGTTTTTGAATCACAGTATAACCTGTGTCTCTCCGAGTAAAACCTTCAATATAGCAGGGCTGCAGGCTTCTGGTATCATCATCAAGGATCCTGATATGAGAAAGCGATTCCAGAATGCCATGCAGAATGCATTCATGGTGATGCCCAACCCGTTCGGTGTCGCTGCCTTTGAGACAGCGTATACCCGGGGAGAATCCTGGCTTGATGAATTGATGAACTATCTCGAGGAGAACCTTGCATTTATGATCGAATTTATCGAAGAGCATCTCCCGAAGGTCAAGGTTATCCAACCCGAGGGTACATACCTCGTTTGGCTCGACTTCACAAATATCAACCTTGCGGGGAAGAAACTGGACACATTCCTGATGGAAGATGCCAAAGTCTGGTTGGATGGCGGCACCCATTTTGGAGGAGACAGTGAGCACTGTGCACGAATTAACATCGCCTGTCCAAGAAAGACGCTCCGTGAGGCGCTCATTCGGATAACGAATGCTGTGAACACGATCACATAGAATATGGGAGGAAGGTGTCACGTACATCTTGATATAGCAAACCATTTATGCAAAAAGGAGAGAATATGCAAGGGTTTATCAATTCAATTTTAGGGGTTCTATGGAGTGACTGGATGATCTATTTGTGTCTGGGAGCAGGACTGTTCTTCACTCTGAAATCCAGGTTTGTTCAAGTTAGATTATTGAAGAACATGTTCAAACTCTTTCGAGAGAACGAGACATCGAGTGAAGGTATCTCTTCACTCCAGTCATTCACGCTTGCTCTTTCCGGTCGAGTTGGAACCGGTAACATTGTAGGTGTCGTGACAGCGATTGCTATCGGTGGGCCTGGTGCAATATTCTGGATGTGGATGCTTGCATTCCTTGGAGCAGGCACAGCATTCGTCGAGTCTGTACTCGCACAGGTGTACAAAGAGGAAAGATTAGGTCAGTATCGTGGTGGTACTGCGTACTATCTGGCAAAGGGCTCTGGTAAAAAGTGGGTCGGCTATATTACTGCGGCGATCTTCGGATTCTCAGCTCTCGTGCTTATGCCTGGGGTTCAGGCAAATGCGATTTCTGAAGCACTCTACGGAGCATTCAATATACCGCAGGCAATCAGCGGTCTGTTCATCATTGGCTTTCTCGGTCTGATTATCATAGGTGGTGTAAAACGAATCGCTAAGGTAGCTCAGTTCTTGCTGCCGTTCATGACAATCCTTTATCTCGGCGTCGCTTGGCAGTTATCATTGCTAACATCGGGCAGCTACCCAGTGTCATCGGCATGATCTTCGGAAGTGCCTTCGGACTCCATCCCGTCTTCGGTGGAATCGTCGGAACCGCTATCAGCATGGGAGTCAAGAGAGGAATATACTCCAGTGAAGCAGGTATGGGAACAGCAACTCAGTACTCTGGTGCTGCTGAAGTATCACACCCTGTAAAACAAGGTCTGGTTCAGTCGTTCTCCGTATACATCGATACATTCATCGTATGTTCTGCCACTGCATTCATGGTTCTTATGACCGGAGCGTACAACGTCGTTGGATCAGACGGAGGCTTCATCGTCCAGAATCTCGTCGATGTTCCCATCGGCCCTATGTACACTCAGAATGCTGTCAGTTCGTTGATACCAGCCCTTGGTGCTCCCTTCGTCGCAATATCCTTGACATTGTTTGCTTTTACCTCATTGACGGGTAACTACTATGTCGGTGAGACGAATCTGGCATATTTTATCAAGAAAGACCGAAAGTGGCTATTCATTGTCATGAAGGTCGTTTATCTGATCGTTAGTTACTACAGCTGTCTGAGAGCCACGACATTCATCTGGTCGATCAGTGATGTTGGGATAGGGTTGATTGTATGGACGAACCTTGTCGGTATCCTCTTGTTGAGTGGGATAGCCTTCAGGATCTTCAAAGACTATGAGAAACAGGTAGCAGAAGGAAAGGATCCTGTATTCGATCCCAAGAAACTGAATATCAAGAATGCTGAGTTGTGGGAAACAATCAACGCTCGAAGAGGTAAATAGTGTAATACGATTATGCCTCCAATATCAATGAGATAATATGTTTTAATGCTATCAGTCAGTTGCTCTGGCTGGTAGCCCTTTTTTTGGATCTGATATTCTTTCCGTGTAAAGAGTAGCAAAAATGAGCGAAATCTCCTGCGATAAGATAACCTACACGGTCATGAAAGCCTCTGAGCACGACTGTAAATGTGAGCTTGGGGACGGCTTATGATACAAGCACAGCAATGAGGTCACAGTATTTAAGTACTGCAGTTCAGGGGTCACCCTGATCTGTCTGAAGAAGCTATTCAAGGACCAGGATCCGCAACCAGAAAGGGCTGAAACCGATGGTTTACCAACTATCTAAACCAAGTCAAAAGAAGGCTGGATAATCAGTGGATTACACGCCATAAGATTTAAGTCCAAAAGATTTAGATCGAGAAATAGTGACATGTGCATTACAGAAGACTATATTCTTATCAGAAAGGAGAAGCGTATCCCTTTTGAGGTTGCCGTCGATCCATTCTACAGCGACCAGAATATGGCAAGACTCAAGAAGTCGATTACCCAGATGGAGTCGACCGGAGGTACTATACCCGAGGTGGATGTATGTGATTAAGGCCTGAACGGACGATGCCTGGCAGGATTTTGCATACTGGACAAAGCAAGAAAAGAAAACCCTGAAGCAAATTCTAGCGATTCTCTGGGATATCGTTCGAAATGGTTACAAAGGTATAGGGTAGCCTGAGCGGTTGTCAGGGGATCTTGCTCCGTATTGGAGCCGAAGGATCGATGATTGAAATCCTCTGGTCTATCGTATCGGTGGAGAAGTCATCAGAATCGTCCAATGTGGTTCGCATTATCGGGATACGTGATATGTGGACGGCTGGTATCGTATCAGAACGAAAATGGAGCACCCTTTCACTACATAAGGAACTCGACCTCGATATCTCCTGAGCCTGACAGGTCGGGCACTGGTGGGGAGACTGCTGCAAGCAGCCATCTCCCTTCATTCCTGCTTCCCTGCCGGGTAGGGGTGATAACCCCCTGGTTGCTATTCCAGGGTTATGCTCATCTGCCACTTCTGTACCTCATGGCCTTTGAGGCTCCATGCCTGATCGTACTGTTCTCCCTGCAGGGGGGAGTCCATCCCTCCGGTGGCAGGTTCTATGCCTACGGTATACTGTCCCTGCCACCCGCCTTCATTGACCCAGATTCCCAGATACATACATGAACAGAGCCATATTCATAGTACTATCACTTTTAAGAGGATATTATTATGAACAACCATGTATTTCTAAGCGAGATGGTCAATGACATATTGATAATGATGAGATCTCCAAAAGCCAATTTGTCGCCAGTAACGTGAGCATCAAACCAAATACATCCTATACAAAGAGAATGAGTTTCAAGATGTATAAGATTCACTGGAATTCAGCCCATTCTATACAAGAGAGTCAGTGAATGAGCGTGTTCCAGAGTTGTAGCGACTAATCTAAGCGATGTAAAGCAGGGTCCTTTTGTCTCGTTATCGTATCTACGCTCATTTGCACCTTCAATTCAGGAGATAGGTTCCACGGAAGATACTGACTGTAATCCACCTGATGTGCAGGCATGTCACGGATCAGTGTCATCTGACCTAACAGATAGGCGACATACGCATAGAGATCAAGATCCCAGAGATTTGCTGTCTGGATGATGCTCTCCAGGGTTGCCATGGTATTCGCTCCATCGACACAACCGGCGAACAGAGCATTCATTCTGACCGTTGAATAGGCTCGTATGATCCATTCGGTTCTACATACGAAATTTCGTATGTAGAGTTGAGCGCCAAGTACGCCCCGTAGCCTTAGAAAGGAACAATTGGAATGCAAGTGGATCTCCTGCCGGTGCTAAAAGCTCTTGTGCCATGTATACGATCCTTCAGACGGCGGTACGGAACAAGCTGGACCCTGGGAGATTGATCCGGAAACCTTAGCATGGCCTAATCGAATGCATCAGACATGATCTGAACCTTCACAATTCAAAGCATCTCGTTATCAGATCCTATGCGGTTATGCAGCTCAGGGGGTCTGCATGATGCTTACTGTCCTAAAGAAACCGCTATGTAAAATCATGAACGTACAGTAAAAAGGGTGGTATAATTACAACAATGTGACGTAGCAAGAGCACAAAATGGTCTCACTATGTCATGCTTTCATACTACACCTACACGAGGAGAATGGTTGTACATCCGAGATTAGTTGATTGACTTATCTTATACATTATGTATAATCAAGAGTACTACAGTGCCAAAACCGCAACCGGAATACGATATTAAGGATTTTATACGGGCATGCAAGGGACATGGAGGGAGACCGTCGATAGTAGCTCTTGGAGGAGGGGTGAGACGAACAGCTGATAGGGATTTTAATCTCAAGACCAGAGAAGCCATTCTCTTGTTCATTGCTACAGGTGGTCTGGAGACTCTCGAATTTGTCAATTCGATTCCGTATCGACGTAGCACTGAGATTCCCCCTCCAATTTGCGATGCGTATCATTTCAAGTCAGGGTTTTCCATCGGCTATATCTCCTTCTTTTATAGTGAATCGAATAAGAAGTGGGTTATCAAGTCGTTTCATCGGGATGATGCGTGTGGCCCTACTGCCTTTGAAATCGCGTTTAGGAATGCAGAATTGTTGCGTGAGAGTTTGGAAGGGAGTGAATGATTATGGGAAAAGTCATATGTACATATTGTGGAAAGGACGCTGTGTCGATCGAAGAGCATGAAATAGAGCTTAGCGAGCCCTATGGTGGATCTTCCACAGTCAAGATAAAAGAAAAAGTATGCAGTCATTGTGGATTCGTCGAGGATGATGACAGCAATGATCTCGTGATTCAAAAAGAGCTTTCGATGCTCAAGAGAATCTCAATGGTGAAAGTGCTTGATGAGCTTAATGCCATGGGGCATACGACTGCATCTATGGAACGTGCCTTGGGTCTTCCTGCAAGAACAATCGCGAGGTGGAAGAATGAACGATCCATGTCTCCTTCGGCATCAGCAATAGCACTGATGAGGATCATTCGGACCTATCCCTGGGCGCTTGCTGTCGCAGACATGCAATTTGACCATGTGGCAGCCAGGAAGATTCTTCTTCAACATGCAGCCAAGGAACTCGTGAAAATTCGTGCTGAGCACCCGGAATATACAGTAACCTCCAGTGCCCAGAAGTCTGAAAACCATCTTGAACTATTCATCAAAGTATCTAAAGAGTCTATTCCAGAAACAGTATCAAGTGGGAATTATGTCTTCGAATCCTTGAGGTAGGTAAATCTTTATGAAAATCAACAGTTTCATCATTTGTGACGATATACGGTCAGAAGTTGGCAACAAGAAATCCCTCATGGGGCTCTATACGAAGGAGTTAGTATTCTCAGTCACTGCTGAAGAAGCGGGAGTCTGGCCGAAGGATTTGGTCCTTGGGATGATGTTGGACTTCTCGATTTCGGCTGAGTTAAAAAGAAGGCACATAAGTTCAAGGTCATGTATTCAGTATATGATGTTGAGAATGTGCTCGCAGAAGGGGAGTTCAAATTTCCTCCAGATGAGCGAAACCTAGAGGGTGATTTCCAGATGACCATCTTTGCAAAATCCCAATATCGTTTTGAATCCTGTGGGAAGCTATCGCATTGCGTCAAGATTTTCGATGCTTCAGGAAACGAGATTGTTCAGGCTAGCCCGACGACTGAGCTCTTCATCAAGGAGCGTGTAATCCCATCTTGATTTTTTCCTTTCTGGCAATACTAAATTGAAATAAGGATCAAGAATCAAGCTCCTTATTTCAAGTTGGGGATGTCTCAGTCCTACAGGAGAGCCAGAACGGCAAATATTAGAAAAAGTGCCGAAATGGCTGAGGAGGTGATGTGTATGAATAAGCATGCAATCCTTCGAGAATTGCCCGATGGCAAATGTTCTAGACAGCAGATCCTGCGTGCATCTAGGATTGTCGAGCCCTCCTTCAAGGACACGCAGCTCAGATAGTTACTGGGAACCCTGCACGATTGTGCCCTCATTATCTCTTCATTGTCTGCCTGATGAGTAACGATGACATCTTCAGAAGCGCTAGTTATCCCGAAAGCTAACCTGGAAGTCGTGAAGTTACCACGATAGTTGTTGGAAGGTATCTACTCGCTTTGCCTAACGGTTTGCACTAGCCAATATATTGATATGTAATGAGAAATATTAACATGTGCATTACAGAATGCTATATTGTAATAAAAGAGGAGAATCGTATGGGACAGTCAACCGTAAATGTTAATTTCCGCATGGATGCGGACTTGAAGAACAGTCTGGAGAAGGTCTGTCGGGAACTTGGTTTGACACCTACCGCGGCTTTCACCATCTTCGCCACGAAGGTAGTCAGGGAGAAGCGTATCCCTTTTGAGGTGGCTGTAGATCCGTTCTACAGCGACCAGAATATGGCAAGACTCAAGAAATCGATTGCCCAGATGGAGTCGACAGGAGGTACTATACCCGAGGTGGATGTATGTGATTAGGGCATGGACGGACGATGCCTGGCAGGATTTTGCATACTGGACAAAGCAAGAAAAGAAAACCCTGAAGCGAATTCTAGCGCTTCTCTGGGATATCGTTCGAAAAGGTTACAAAGGTATAGGGTAGCCTGAGCGGTTGTCAGGGGATCTTGCTCCGTATTGGAGCCGAAGGATCGATGATTGAAATCCTCTGGTCTATCGTATCGATGGAGAAGTCATCAGAATCGTCCAATGTGGTTCGCATTATCGGGATACGTGATATGTGGACGGCTGGTATCGTATCAGAACGAAAATGGAGCACCCTTTCACTACATAAGGAACTCGACCTCGATATCTCCTGAGCCTGACAGGTCAGGCACTGGTGGGGAGACTGCTGCAAGCAGCCATCTCCCTTCATTCCTGCTGCCCTGCCGGGTAGGAGTGATAACCCTTTGGTTGCTATTCCAGGGTTATGCTCATCTGCCACTTCTGTACCTCATGGCCTTTGAGGCTCCATGCCTGATCGTACTGTTCTCCCTGCCGGGGGGAGTCCATCCCCCCGGTGGCAGGTTCTATGCCTACGGTATACTGTCCCTGCCAGCCGCCTTCATTGACCCAGATTCCCAGATACATACCCGGTTCATGTACCCATGATACGGTCACCTTCAGCGTATCATCTTCCAATGCACACCACCCTCGGGGATCGGGGCGCTGAAGTAGTACTTCTGCATGCCTGTGCCGTTGTACGCAGGTATGATGTCCCTTCGTTCCACCCCTGGGAAGGGTTGCACCTCTCCCATCTGTTCCCGGATGCCGTTGATGGTACGGTCCATGCCCTCAGGCACTGACAGTACCATCTCTTCATGGACGGCAAGGAGCATGTGTGCTGCCCAGAGGCAGGGGAGTTCCAGATTGGAGAGGTTCTCTGCCCGGTAGTCGATGATGATACTGTTATCCTCCAGAGTGATCATTCGTGAGAGCTTGTAGGGGAAGAGCGGGCTTCTGATGGAGGTGTGCAGGGTGTCATCATCGAAGGAGGCCTTCCACGGGAGTGCCCACACCTCCCCATGGTCGGGCATGACCATACCTTCCCAGTGGGGATGGCTACAGACTTCTTTATTGATGGTGGGAACATCTCATCGAATCCCCATGACTGCTGAGGACCATACTCCTGTCCGTATTCCGGGTAGGGATCTCATCGATGGTATCCGGTACCAGCAGGATCTCACGATCCTGCTGTTTATAGCGGATAGAAGTGATCTTGGCTCCCCGTTCGGGATCTACGCTGATACTGCAGTAGCTGTTTTCCAGAGTCATAAGTCGTTCCATGGTATGTTGCCCTCTCCTGTGACGTCGTTGTGGTATGCATCAGTGTTCTTATGGTAGTCCATGTTTCTTGTTTATGTTCATCGTTCATTATCAGGATCTTCGTCGCTTTCGTCTAGCTGTTCTGTGTCTCTCGCTGTATCGGTGTTCTTCTTATCATCACTACGCTAGTCCCTGATCACTGCCGGTGATCGGCAGGGTGATGGAGAAGGTGGTATGTTCTCCGGGGACGCTGGAGAACTTCATCACCCTGCATGGGACTCTACGATGGTCTGGCAGATGGAGAGGCCCAGCCCGATATTGGTCCGTGCCATCTTGGTAGTGAAGAAGGGTGAGAAGATCTTATCACTGACATCCTCTGAAATCCCGTAGCCGTTGTCAGTGATCCTGATATCGATCAGTCCCTCTTTGGTCCTGCGTATCAGGTGTACCTGAATGATCCCCTCTTCCAGAACCGCCTCGATGGCGTTCATGATCAGGTTCATGAACAGCTGTTTGAGTTTGTTCTCATCGGCAGTGAGGATGGGGTCATCATCATAGCGCTTCTCGATCTTTATCTGCTTGAGCGAGAGCTTGTGACCGAGCAGCAGCAGGACCTCATCAAGGATCTTGGTGATACTCACCGGCTGGAAGGGTGCCTGCCGCACCTTGGAGAAGGAGAGCAGGTTCCCGATGATCTCGGTGATCCGGTAGAGCTCCTTCTCGATCGACTGCAGGGAGCCCATGTCATCCTGACTCAGGGCGCTCATCTTCAGCAGTTCCACGTAGTTCTGTATGATAGCCAGCGGGTTCTTGATCTCATGAGCTACCCCTGCAGCGAGTTCTGCCGTGTTCGCAGCTTTCCTGGCTTTCATCAGGTACTCTCTGGTCTGGTAGTCGAAGCTGACATCCTCTATGAAGATGTTGGCGCCTATGATCTGCTTCTTCTTGCTGTAGATCGGTCCTGCGGTCAGTTTTATGATACTGTCGTTGTGCTGTACCCCGCCTACCTCCACGGCGGTGCCTTTGGTCACAGCCTCGGACAGATGAATCCTTTGCTCCTCTGAGAGGAAATAGAAGAGCTCGTCCAGAGGTTCAGAGGTGTCTCTGGGAGGTTCCACCCCAGGATGGTGCAGGCCTGCACGTTGGAGAAGACCACCTCCAGCTCCTCGTTGACCAGGACCTCCCCGATAGGCAGGTCGTTGATGATGGACTCCTGGTAGGCATCGAGAAATCCCCTGAGACCGGGAGGGTCACTGCGGTCCTCCTGCGGGTTGAAGGCTATCTCGATAAGTCGTGCAGGGTCCAGCGCAGTGACCACCTCGGTGCCTTTGCGAAAGCCGTCCTTGAAGACCGTGACCCGGTCGGCGATCTTGAAGATCTCACTGAAGTTGGAGGTGATGTAGATCAGTGAGGTCCCCTCTGCCTTGAGTTCCCGCAGGACGCTGAATACCAGCTCAAGCTGTTCAGGAGGCATGTTGGCGGCGATCTCATCGATGATCAGTACTTTGGGGTGTCTGATCAGGACGCTGCAGATGTTGACGATCAGCTGCTGGGTCTCGTTGAGTTTGTAGAGCGGGGTATGCAGGGGGATGCCGGTATCGAAGCGGTCAAGGATCTTCCGGCTCTCGCTGTCCATCTTCCTGCGGTCTGCTGCGGTGATGAAGAAGGACTTCCTGTAGCCTGAGTAGATGTTATCAACGGCATTGAGGGACATGACCATGTTCTGCCGCTGGCAGACCATGCCTATGCCCAGCTTCTGTGCCTGTTTGATGTTCTGCTGGGGGATCTCCCGCCCCTGGAAGTACATGTACCCTGACTGCTTCTTCTCCACCCCGCTATGATCTTGCCGAAGGTGGTCTTACCCGACCGGTGGTCGCCTACCAGGGCATGGATCTCCCTTCGAGGAGGTTGAAGTCCACCCCGTGGAGTGCGAGGTAGCCGCCGAACTGGTGTTTGATCTGTCTCATGCTCAAGATCGTGCGTTTCATACCGGTACTGTCCTAGAACTCTATGTCGAGTTTCTTCATCTTCAGATAGAGGGTCTTCCGTGATATGTTCAGCAGTTCAGCTGCCTTGGTCCTGTTGCCTCCCACCTTGCTCAGGGCATTGAGGATCATCTCACGCGAGATGCTGTTGAACAGCTCTTTCATGGGGGTGGACTCGGTGAGTTCCCGTTGCTGGTGGTACTGGGAGGGCAGTTCCCTGGGGGTGATGGTATCACCCTCACAGAAGATGACCGCCCGCTCTATGCAGTTCTTCAACTCCCGTATGTTACCCGGCCAGCTGTGGTGGATGAACAGCTGGTGTACCTGTTCGTCCATACCGGTGACATGGGTGTGGTACTTGTCGTTGAACTGCTGGATGAAGGAGTTCGCCAGCAGCGAGATGTCTTCCAGCCGCTCGCGCAGAGGCGGTATCTCGAAGCAGATGACGCTCAGACGAAAGTAGAGGTCTTCCCGGAACTTGCCCTGCTGGATCTGCTGCTGCAGGTCCCGGTTCGTCGCTGCGACGAACCGGACATCGATCTTGCGGGTCACGTTGGAGCCTATCCTCTGGAACTCATATTCCTGCAGCACCCGCAGCAGTTTCGCCTGGGTCGCAAGACTCATGTCCCCGATCTCATCAAAGAAGATGGTGCCTTTGTCCGCTGCTTCGAACTTACCCTTACGGGTCTCTTTCGCATCGGTGAACGAACCCTTCTCGAAGCCGAAGAGTTCGCTCTCCAGAAGGGATTCGGTAAGTGCGGCACAGTTGAGTTTGATGAATGGGTGTTCAGCGCGTTTACTGTAGGCATGTATGATCGATGATACGAGCTCCTTGCCGGTACCGCTCTCTCCGGTGATGATCACCGGAGCATCGGTCCCTGCTGCCTTCTCAGCCATGGCTATGATATGTTTCATGGCAGGGTTCGCGGTCACGATATCATGGGCATAGTGGCTGTTGCCGGTCTCAGCCTGAGAGTCCTGCTGGAGGATGAAGTTCACCTCTTTGAGCAGGCTCTTGAACTGCAGGGGTTTCTCATAGAAGTTCGCAGCCCCGCACCTCATGGCTTCCACCACCGAGTCGGTGGAGGCGTAGCCTGAGATCATGATGACCTTCGGGCTGTCTGCCAGAGCGTTGATACACTTGAGCAGGTCGATGCCTGACATGCCGGGCATCTTCATGTCAGTGATCACCAGACTGTAGTGGTTCTTCGTCAGCCGCATGCGGGCATGTTCTGCATCTATACAGTAGTCGCAGGTGATCTTGTGTGCCTTGAAGAGCTTCTGCAGTGATATGCACATCTCCAGTTCATCATCTACGATCAGGATATCTTTACTCATGGTACTCATGAGTCCCATGATAGGAGCATTTGTCCCTCCTGACAAGGTTTTTAACGTTCTCTTGTGACTTCGGGGTCAGTTGTTACCCCTTTTACCCACAGCTTCAGCCTCTGAGGGTAACGAATGTATCATGCAGCAGGGAGATACGGCTCCCTGATCGAAGCAGAAGGATCTGCTTCGATCAGAAAAAAACGGTGCAGCATGAAGATCCTGTGGCATAATGGATGAGAGAGGGGTGCTGCGGGGCCCCCGCAGCTCTCTCTTGGCATGCATATTGCATTATTGAGCATACCGGATGGGAATCAGGCATGAAGTGGTGCGGGGTGACTTGAAGGTAAACAGGTAGGAATAAGCGAGTTGAATATGGAACAGGTGTTGGAATTCGCATCGGTCTGCAAGTCTTTTCCCGGTGTTCAGGCGTTATCTGATATCTCCATGCAGGTATGCAGGGGAGAGGTACGGGGATTGATAGGCGAGAACGGTGCAGGTAAGTCTACGTTGCTCAAGGTACTCAGCGGTGCGTACCAGCCGACTTCAGGCAGGATCACCATCGCAGGGAAAGAACGGGAGATCCTGAGTACCCGCGATGGGCTCGAGGCCGGGATCGCGGTGATCTATCAGGAGTTGTATCTGGTACCGGAGATGACTGTGGCGGAGAATCTGCTGCTCGGTCATATGCCCACCAGACGGTCGGGTCTCATCGATGTGCAGAAGATGTATGATACGGCCAAAGCACAGCTGACCTATATCCTGGAGGATATAGACCCGAACACGAAGATCAAGGAGCTGCCCATCGCGCAGCGTCAGATGATCGAGATCGCCAAGGCCCTGCTGCACAATGCTTCGATCATAGCCTTCGATGAGCCTACGAGTTCTCTCTCTGACAAGGAGACCCAGAGGCTCTTCAAGATCATTGCCGCGCTGCGCGATGAGGGGAAGGCTATCATCTACGTATCACACCGTATGGAAGAGCTCTTCGAAGTCTGTGACTCGGTCACGGTCTTCAGGGACGGGAAGACCATCGAGACCTTTCGCGAAATGGCAGCGGTGACCCCCGATATGCTGGTACAGCGGATGGTCGGAAGGGATATCAAGGATATATACCACTACTATGCACGGCCACTGGGAGAAGAGGTGCTCAAGCTGGAGGGGTTCACCGGACCCGGTGTACCGACCCCGGTCTCCTTCTCTGCGAAGAGAGGTGAGATCCTTGGCTTCTTCGGGCTCGTCGGTGCCGGCAGGACCGAACTGATGAAGCTGCTCTTCGGTGCGGAGAAGAAGCACACCGGCAGGATTCACCTCAACGGCAAAGAGGTGGTGATCAACGCCCCCATGGATGCCATCGAACTGGGGATCGCCTTTCTCCCGGAGGACCGGAAGAACGAGGGGATCATTCCCATCAGGAGTGTGGAGGAGAACATCAACCTGAGTGCCAGAAGAAAGCATGTGAAGGGGAAGTTCTTCCTTGATGTACGGTGGGAGGCACAGAATGCCCTGGAGTTCATCAAGAAGCTGAGTATCAAGACGCCATCGAAGGACCAGCTGATCATGAACCTCTCAGGAGGGAATCAGCAGAAGGTCATCCTTGCCCGATGGCTCAGTGAGAAGACGTCGATCATCGTCATGGATGAGCCTACCAGAGGGATCGATGTCGGTACCAAGAATGAGATCTATTCGCTGATGTACAAACTCACCGAAGAGGGGAAGACGATCCTGTGCGTCTCCAGTGAACTGCCTGAGATCATGGGGATCTCTGACCGGGTAGCAGTCATGCGCGATGGCTGCATCGTCGATATTCTCCAGAGGGACCAGTTGGATAAAGAACGGATCCTTACACTTGCACTGCCTGACAGGCACAAGAGTACCATACACAACAGTAATGAAAGGGGTGAATAAGACAATGATCAATGTAGGTGCGTTAACAGCAAAATCGAAGAGACTATGGGATACCTCCAGTATGTTCATCATATTTGTCATACTGTTCATCATGTTATCACTGTTCGTCCCATACTTCCTGACTGTCAGGAATATGATCGGTCTGGTCTGTCAGTCTCCATGGTAGGTATGGTCGCCTGTACCATGCTCTTCTGTCTCGCTTCGGGAGACTTCGACCTGTCGGTAGAGAATATCGTGGCATTCAGCGGGGTCACCGCAGCGGCGGTGATCAACTCTACCGGTAATGTCACTCTGGGGATCATCATTGGGATGATCGCAGGCGGTATGATCGGTCTGTTCAACGGTCTGATCATCGCGAAGGCCGGTATCAATGCCCTGATCACCACCCTTGCCATGAGCCAGATCGTCAGAGGCCTTGCCTTCATCGTATCAGGCGGTCAGGCGCAGAGTATCGGGAATGCCGGGTTCTTCGGTCTGGGGAACGGGCTGTTCCTGGGAGTACCCAATCCCATATGGATCACGGCTATCTGCTTTGTGATCTTCACCGTCCTGATCAAGTCCACGACCTATGGGAAGAACACTCTTGCCATCGGGGGGAACCAGGAGGCAGCACGGCTTGCCGGTATCCACGTGGATCGCATCAAGATCATCATCTTCACCATGCAGGGATTCATGGCTGGTTTCGCAGGGGTCGTCCTTGCTTCACGAATGACCAGCGGCCAGCCGAACACCTCTCAGGGGTTCTCCCTTGATGTCATATCGGCATGTGTCCTCGGTGGTGTCTCGCTCTCCGGTGGTGTGGCACCGATCATGGGGGCCATCGTCGGTGTTCTGATCATGGGGACGGTACAGAATGCCATGAACCTGATGAACATCCCGACGTTCTACCAGTACATCGTTCGAGGTGCTATCCTGCTCATGGCTGTCATGATCGATCAGTTCAAACAGAGCAACAAGAAGGCCTGAACAGATTCCTGAGGGATAGTCCCTACGCAGAGTCTGCTATGGGACCTTCCACAGGGAGTCCTGACAGAGGAACATGGTATACCAATACCGGTACGGGTAGCAGACAGGGAGTGTGCGCAAGGTCTATCTCTCTTCCCAGGTACTTCAGCAACAGCCGTGAGCCGCTCGCATGAGCAGTTCACGGCTGTTGTCGTTTGAGTACAGGTCGAACCAGCTGCCGACACAAAGGAAGTACCGGCAGCAGGGGACCTGACTGCCGGTCATGTATCAGTTTTTCTTTGCACTCCTGCTTTTAGAAGCGTATACTACTATATGATCGTATCACAGGAAGGAGGTCCGTATGCCCTGTATGGTCGTACACAGGAATTTTCCCATAGAGAACGAGATGATCGGTACGCTGCAGGATCGTTTCAGCTCGATCATAGAAGAGGTGCTTCATAAACCGAAGGACTTCATCATGATCATCGTAGATGATGAGAAACCCATTCGCTTCGGGGGGAGTGATGAACCTGCACTGCTGCTTGAGGTGAAGAGTATCGGTCTGCCTGGAGATTCTCCCTCTCGTTTGAGCAGAGAGCTCTGCAGGGCAGCCGAGCACTTGGTATCGGTGCCGCAGAACAGGATCTATATCGAGTTCCGTGATGTCCCACGGGATCAATGGGGTTGGGATGGCTCTACCTTCTGACAGGGGAACGTGTTCAGGGCTGTTGTATGTGGTTTTGATTGGTGTGTACCGGTGATACCTAACAGAGAGTCCTTGCTGCCGACACCTCATACTGTGTGACAGAGACTACCAACAGCAGCCCGTCGTTCTCATCAGAGAAGACGGGCCTGCTGTTGGTAGTCCTTCGTATGCGGGTATGCTGCAGCGCTGGATCCTTCGCTCGCTATGAGTAGAAGAGTTCCTTGACAGCCTCTCTGTTCCTGCTGTTGTAGAAGTCCTTCTCTTCGTACATGGCGTCGATCCTGTCCTGGTAGGTCTCTATGACTTTATGTCTGACGAGCTTCATGGTCGAGTTGATCAGCTTGTCTTTCTCAGAGAACTCCTTCTGGATGATCTCGAAGCTCGAGGGGACCCACTGCAGGGGTACGAGCTTGGGATCCTTCTCTTTGAAGCGATACAGATCCTCTTCGATCCTGCGCATCAGTTCATCGACCTGTTCATCGATGCTGCCGCTCATCCCGTCCTTCCATGCTCGTACGGTCTCTGTATCGAGGGTGACCAGGGCGGTGGTGAAGGCCTTATGGTCGTTGTAGACCATGAGCTGGCTGACGGCCTGACTATGATTGATGATGGCTTCCTCTACCTCTTCGGGTGAGTACTTCTCACCGTCAGGAGCGATCAGCAGGGCTTTGGCCCGTCCGGTGACGACCAGGAATCGATCAGCATCGATGTACCCGAGATCTCCAGTCCACAGCCATCCGTCACGCAGGACCTCTTTGCTGGCCTTCTCGTTCTTGAAGTAGCCCTTCATCACGTTCAGTCCCTTGATCACGATCTCTCCCCGTTCTCCCACCGCTGCTTCCTCGGTGTCCGACTTCATGATCTTGCATTCGATGCTCGGTGCGATGACTCCCGAGGAGCCGAACTTGTGACGCATGGGGGTGTTCGAACAGATGATCGGTGCTGCTTCGGTAAGTCCGTAGCCCTGGAAGACCGGTACCCCGATGGCTGCGAAGAAGTTCTGCTGTCTGACTTCAAGCAGGGCTCCTCCACCTACGCAGTACTGTATCTGGGAACCGAAGATCTCTCTGATCTTGGGGAAGACCAGAGTAGAGGCCAGTTTGTGGGCCGGGGTATAGCGGAGGCGGACTCCCAGTGATGGTTTGTGGAACCCATCACCATTGAGCTTGATCCCGGCATTGACCCCGGCAGTGAAGATCGAATTGATCAGGCCGCCTTTCTTGGCGACTCCTGATACGATCTTCTTCATGAAGTTCCCGGACAGGGAGGGGACGGTCATGAGGTAGGTGGGGTTGGTCTCCACGAGATTGCCCGGTATGTTCCTGATGATGTTCATCGAACCACCGCGTGCATCGACGAAGTTCAGGGTGATGCCCTGAGCAGGGATGCATAGGTGCCGACGGTATGGGCGAAGGAGTGGTCGAGCGGAAGGATGATCAGGGTCGAGAAGCTGGCATCCTTCAGGTCGAACAGGGCTATGGCATCTTCAGCATTGGTGTAGTAGTTCAGGTGGGTGAGCATGATCCCCTTGGGGTTCCCGGTCGTCCCTGAGGTGTAGCAGATGTTCACGACATCCTGCTCGCCGATGCTCTGTTCGAGGGCCCTGACCGCATCAGGGGCCGCTGCGAGTTCTTTCTCGCCGAGTTCGAGCAGGTCCTGCCAGGTGAAGATCCCCGTGCCCCGGCTGAGCTTGAGTTCTGCTGCCGCTTTCTCGAAGTTCTCATCAGCATCATCAAGGTAGAAGATCACCGGAGGGTGATCGATGGACGGCCAGGCACTCACGAGCTTGGCGATAGTGTTGCTGCTGATGAAAATCCGGAAGATTCTGAGTGGTTGACCCGGAAGGCGACCTCTTCTGGAGTCAGCTTGATCGAGAGGGGGACCGAGATACCGGCAGCTTTGAGTATACCGAACTCCCCGGTGATCCACTCCGGTCTTCCCTCTGCCAGGATCGCCGTCGTATTCTCTTTCTTGAACCCCAGTGAGAGCACCGCTGCCGCGATCAGATCAGATTCTCTGTCGGTATCAGCGAAGGTCCATCCTTTCCAGCCTGAATCCACTTTCTTAGCGGTATAGGACCTCTGAGGGTATCGTTGTGCTGCCCCGTGCAGCATGTCTATGACTGTCTTCATCCTTGTACTTCCTTTTGCCGTATCATGGTAGCATCGAGCGAACTGATTTTGACATTATAGCGTGTAACGCCAAAAATAGCTATGGAATACTCAGTGGTAATCAGAGGATACCTGCACGACAGAGGTGTCTGTACTAGATGGATCGTCTGAAACAGCGTCTTCGCTTATGCTGCTGTGTCTCGAAGCTCTTCCACTGGCTCTGTACATTGACGTTGTCTTCCAGTTCGGGTCCGGTCTCGGCGAATTGGATCCCGTTCTTGATGGCCTGCTGGATGCCGGCATTCATGATGATCGCATTCACTCCCCGCCCGGTATACTCCGGTTTTACCGCGATGAGGTACATGTCGAGGACGGTATGGTGTTTGAGGGCGTGTTTGATGCGGAAGATCCCGGTCGGCAGCAGTCGGCCTTTCGATCTCCGTACCGCCTCTGCGAGAGAGGGGACCATGAGACCGAATCCCAGGACCTCCTCATCCTTGTCGGTGACGATGAACAGGTATTCCAATGTCACCAGTGAGACGAACTGCTTGATCGTCATATCGACCTGGGCATCGGTAAGGGGGTAGAAGCCGTAGAGTTCCTTGAAGGAGTCATTGTACATGGCAAAGGCCTTCTTCATGTAGGGGATGACTTTCCTCTTACTGGTAAAGGTCATCAGCTTGTAGCCGTTGCGCTTCATGGCGATGTTGGTGATCCTCTCGATCCTGGGGTCCATCTCCTTGGGTACTGATACCTTGTATTCGACCCAGTCGACCTCTTTCTCGAACTGCAGTTCGTTCATGTGTTCGACGTAGTAGGGGTGGTTGTAGAGGGTGATGAACATACTCGGCTGATCGAAGCCCTCGATCAGCATGCCCTCCTTGTCGAGGTCTGAGAAGCCGATGGGGCCTATGATCGTATCCATGCCCCGCTCTTTTCCCCACTGTGAGACCTTCTCGATGAGCATTCGCGATACTTCTATATCATCTATCACATCATAGCGGTTGAATCTGACTTCTTGTGTCTTGTTCTGTTCATTGAGTTTATGATTGATCAGTCCTGCGATCCGTCCGACGATCTTCCCGTCTTCTTTCGCGAGGAAGCAGATCGTCTCCACATGGTCGTATGCCGGGTTCTTCTTCGGATTGAAGTTCCACTTCTCATCGAAGATGAGCGAGGGGACGAAGTAGGGATTATCTTTATAGAGGGTAACAGGAAAGGTGAAGAAGTCATGAAACTCTTTTCGTGTGGTGACCGTAGATACTGTGATCATTGAGCTCCCCTTGAGACATGTTTGAGTCAGTGTAGCCTGCTGGTGTGAGATTGTACAATAAAAAATGATAAAAAGACAAGTTCTGCACGGGAAGCAACATCACGTGCAGTATGATCATACAGGATACCGCTCTGTATGATATAGTCTGTTTCAATCCCCGTCTCTCTGCTGTTCGTGGATGAATGAAAAGAGTCGGTCGCACTGTGCAGGGGAGAAGTCCTCCAATGTGATATCTGCAAGCTCGGAGTCCTGATGGCCCTCGGGGTCCCGCAGGGACGCACAGAGCATCCCGGCTGCAGCAGCTGCCCTGATCCCATTGGTTGAATCTTCTACTACCAGACAATCGCAAGGATCGGAGCCGCAGAGTCCTGCAGCGGTGAGGAAGATGTCGGGGAAGGGTTTTCCCCGCTCGATGTGGGCACCGCTCACCAGATGGCTGAAGTGGTGCTGTATCCCGATGGCTTCGGTGACATGTTCGATCAGTTCGATGCAGGAGGAGGAGCCTACCGCGAGGGTGATCCCCTCTTCGCTGCAGCGCTCGAGCAGCGGTATGATCCCGGGCATCGGTTCGAGCTCAGTGGTCTTGAATGCTGAGAGCATGAACTGCTGACTCTCATCGGTGAGCTGCCTGATCGATGGGGTGAGGCAGAACTCCTGTTTGAGCCGTCTGAGCATGCTCACCGGGGGTGTCCCTACGAACTCCCTCTTGTAGAACTCTTCTGAGACCGGTGCTCCGATCGATCTGAAGTACTGCAGATTGACCTGCATGTGCAGTGGTTCACTGTCTATGAGCACGCCGTCCATATCGAAGATCATCGTCTCTATCATACCGTTCTCCTCATCGAGCCTATCTTACGTGATGCTGTCGACAGATGCAATATGCTCAGAGTGAGCGTTTGGTGTACCAGATGGTGCTGATGAGACCGGGGTGATCATCAGGCAGCCTGATCAAGCTCTGCTGTGAGCTGATCAGGTGCCCATAACAGTTGTTTCCTGCCTCCGGTTACGGAAGTAGAGCAGGAGATCGGTGAAGACCATGACGGCGTTGAGGATGTAGAGGATGATGATCGGGTCACGGGCATACACCAGCTTGTGAGCGATCCCGCAGAGATAGCCGAAGAGGATGATCAGCAGGAACAGCAGGCTCTTACCCCTGGTGCTTCTGGTGGTGTAAGAGGTATAGATGGATGCAGGCCAGGCTGCACCGAAGGAGAGCAGCATGAGGGATTCGAATATACTCATAGCACAGGTACTCCTTTGTTGATGACAGGTCGTTCGTGAAGTGTGCCCGAAGGCTGTTCCCGCCTCCCGGACATGCAGGGTCCTTTTGGGCAGAGGACCCTGCATGCCGGTGCAGCCTCATTCTTTCACCGCTCCGCTGGTCAGCCCGCTGATGAACTGTTTCTGGAGAAAGCCGTAGAGGATCATGATCGGCAGCAGGGCGATGAGGAACGAGGCGAAGGCGATGGAGTAGTCGAAGAGGTACTCGCCCTTGAAATTGTACTGGAACAGGGGGAGGGTCCACTTCTCTCTGCTGTTGTTCAGCATCAGCAGCGGAAGGAAGAAGTCATTCCAGCTGAAGAGACCGCGCATGATCACCACCGTCAGGATCATCGGCTTGAGCAGCGGGAAAATGATGAGCAGGTAGCTCTGGATCACCGATGCCCCGTCGATGACTGCAGCCTCCTCCAGAGAGGGGGGGATGGCTTTATAGTAGCCTACCAGCAGGAAGACCCCCTGCATCAGGGAGAAGGTGATATAGAGGATGATGATCCCGGAATCGACATCATGTTGAACTTGCTCAGGAGCTTGATCAGCGGGATCATGACTACCTGGAACGGGATGAACAGACCGATGGTGAAGTAATAGTAGAGAAAGCGATATCCCCTGTGGACAGCCATCTGCTTTCCGATGGCATATGATGTCAGGGGAGCGAATATGATGATACCTGCCACCGTACCGGCAGTGATCACTGCTGAGTTGAAGGTGTTCCTGAAAAAGAAGGGTGTCCGCATCACATAGAGGAAGTTATCGAAATAGAGACTGCTCGGGAGCGAGAAGAAACTGACCGAGGATTCTGCCTGTGTCTTCATTGCTGTCACGATCAGGACGTACATCGGCAGCAGGATCAGGAGGGAACCGGTGATCAGCAGAGCCTTGCTCAGGAGCCCGGCGATGGCTGTTCTGTTCATGCATGTGCCTCTCTTCTTCCAAGGAGTCTGATCTGTACGATCGAGATGACGGTTATGAGGAGGAATATGACGAAGGATTCCGTGACCGCATAACTGAACTTCATCTCCTTGAAGGCATTGGTATAGATCAGGAATGCCATGGATTCAGTAGCTCGTCCCGGCCCTCCATCAGTCAGGGCAGCGATATAGTCAAAGACCATGAGCCCGCTCTTCAGGGTCACCACCAGATTCATGCTGATCACCGGGATGATGAACGGGAAGGTGACATGGGAGAATCGCTGGAGGACTCCTGCCCCTTCCAGTTGAGCGACCTCATAGAGCTCTTTGGGTACACTCTGCAGTCCTGCCAGGTAGAGTATGATCGGGATCGCGGTCCCCTGCCAGATATTGACCAGCAGTACTCCGTATTCTGCGGTATCCTGATCTGCAAGCAGATTGGTCTGCAGGAGCGGGATCTGCAGCAGATCCCCGATCCAGGGGATCACATGATAGAAGATCTGATTGAAGATGAGTCCTACCGTCACCATGCTGAGTACTGCGGGGAAGAAGAAGAGTGAACGGTAGAATCGTGTGCCTCGCAGTCTCCCGTTGAGCAGTGATGCGATCACCAGGGCCAGGAGGTTTATCGCGATCATCAGCAGGACGGTATAGTGGAGAGTGAACCCCAGAGAGTCGAGGAATCTCGAGTCCTGCAGGATACGCAGGTAGTTCCTTCCCCCGATCAGTGAATAGCTCCGCCGTATACCGTTCCAATCGGTGAGACTGTAGAAGAACCCCACAGCTACCGGGAAGACCCAGAAGAGGGTGTAGCTGATGACTGCCGGCAGTACGAACAGCCCGTAGATCTTTTGTGATTTCATATCTGTTCCTGTTGATGCTCGTTGAAACGAGGGACAGGCGGGAAAACAGCCGCCTGTCCCTCAGGAGAACTCTCAGTCCATGCAGCTGTTACTGCTGCAAAGCTGCTTCATAGACGCTGTCGATCTCATCGAGGAAGGTCTGGACACTCCCATGTGCGATCAGGTTCTGATACATGCCGGCATATTCGTTGTAGGCGGCAAGGGGGTAGTGGATGTAGGGCCAGCCGTAGACCTTTCCCGCATCGATCACTTCCATCAGTCGTTCGTAATGATCTGCCTGCACACTGACACCGGTGATCGCTGAGGGTGCTCCGTCCAGATCGCTGTACAGTTGTGCATTCTCTACCTGTGAGAGGAACTCAAGGAAGGTCAGGACCTCTTCAGGATGTTCTGTCGTCTCTGACACGGCGAGTGCTACATCGATCCCGCTGAGGATGGTGGTATCTTCCTTCTTATCTGCAGGCAGGGGGAACATATCGTACTGGAGGTCAGGATTGGCTTTGGTGATCGATGCGATGGCCCAGATACCGTTGATGAACATGGCGGCCTGTCCATTGGCGAAGTTCGAGATACCCTGACCGTAATCAGTACCGAGGGTCTGGTCCTGTGCATGGGTCCTCAGCTCCAGCATCTTCTGTGCGATACGCGGATACATCAGTTCTGAGGGCTTCTTCGCACCGGAGGTTATCTGAGAGAAGTAGGCCTGCTGATCACCGATCAGCATCCCTTCTATGACCCCTCCCTGCTGTCTGAGGGTCCATGTCTCCTTATCGGTCAGTACGATCGGTGTGATATCGTGTGATTCCAGCGTGGTGCACAGTCCCATGAACTCATCCCAGGTCTCAGGGATGCTGAGCCCGAGCCGGTCAAAGATCTCTACGTTATAGAAGACGCCGAAGGTGTTCAGCGCAAGGGGGAATGCGAAGGCTTTCCCGTCATATTTTGCAGTCTCAAGGATCCCCGGATTGACATTGCGCAGGAACTGCTTGTCGGTGAGATCCATGACATAGCCCTCATCGGTGAGGAACTTGAAGCTCGGCTGCACGACATAGGCATTGAAGATATCGGGGATATCATCGATGGCGATGCGGGTCGTGAGGACCTTCTCCGAATCCGGGACATTGACCTGAGTCACTTTGATATGAGGGTACTCCTGTTCGAATGTGTCGATCAGGGCATTGAAGGTATCGACGGCCTCCGGTTTCCCCTGAAAGAACTCGATGGTCACGACCTCCTGCTGCTTCGCAGCAGTGCCTGATTCTTTGTTCCCGGCAGCGAAGGCTGCTGCTGTGGTGATCATCAGCAGGCACAGCAGGATGCTGATCGTCTTTGTGTGCATTCTGTTCATAAAACACTCCTTTTGAACGTCTCTTTTGCTCTGATCCTTATGCTACAGGCCGGGGAGCGTCAAAGATACTGACATATCTATGAATTTATCCACTATCTACGTATCGGCTGAACTGACAATAGACCGCAGGGAAAAATCATGTATACTGGTCGTACGGGATATGAAATTATGATACTGCATTCACTGACACGCAAGTATGTTCTCATCTTTCTCCTCTTCTTCTTCATACCGACGGTCCTGATCACCATCGGAACGGTCCGTACGATCGACGGGATGTATGAACAGGAGATGGGCAGGATCTTCAACAGTATGGTGACAGAGGCGGCTGAACGGATCGATGAGCTCTATGCGGATGCTGACCGGGTCTCACGGTTCTTCGTCTTCAGTGACATGATGCAGGATTATATCAAACAGGATCGATCCTACCAGTATGATGTTGATACCATAGCGGTGATCAGTGATTATCTGGTCTATGATATTGCAGCCAACAGTTTCATCGAGTCCATCATGATCGTGAAGGATGGTGATCAACTGATCTCCGAGGGGTCGGTGTATGAGGCGGTAAGCGGTTCTGACCCGATGATGGATGATTCTGATAACCGGATCCATTGGACTTCGGGCTATGCGGCCCGCAGCTACTACGGCAAGGAGGATATGATCGTACAGATCGGACGTGGTATCCCCAATCGAAAGAGTATGACCAGCACGATCGGGAATCTGATCCTTCAGGTGAAGGTTTCAACGCTCTATCAGCTCATAGATCGTAACATGTATCCGGGGTTCTCTTCCCTGGTGATCACTGATGAAGAGGGGGTGATCAAGATCAGCAGGGATCCTCAGCTGATCGGTTCTTCGGTCGGTGAAGCTGCACTGGCGGCTCTATCCGGCAGGACCGGTGACGATGAGGTGGTCACTGCAGCAGATGGGTATCTCATGCAGCGGAGCCCGCTGGCGTTCAGTGACTCCTATGTGTTTGCCACCATCGACAGGGATTCCCTGTTCCATGAGGTAAACAAGATCAAACCGCTGTTCTTTCTGGATATCCTGCTGCTCGTCCTCTTCGGTCTGGTGCTCCTGCTCTTCTTCTATCTCTCAGTGGTCAGGCGCATAGAGCGACTCAGTCATGACATGCACGCAATCACTGAGAAGAGTCTTGCGGTACCAGCACGGCCTGCCGCCTCTGATGAGATCGGGATGCTGCAGAGAGACTTCACCAGTATGATCAAGCGGATCCAGGAACATATAGCGATCGAGTGGGAACTGAAGGTGTCACAGCAGGAAGCGGTACTGCATGCCCTGCACAGCCAGATAGATCCTCATTTTCTCTATAATACTCTCGATATGATCAGATGGAACGCACGTTTGGAGAAGGCCTATGGGACAGAGGAGATGATCGAACATCTTTCGAGTATCTTCAGGATGAATGTGGACAGCAGCAGGCTCTGGGTCTCGATCGAGGATGAGAAGAAGTATGTGGAGAGTTATGTCCTGCTGCTCAGGAGGAGGCTGAAGGACCGGGTGTCTCTCGAGTTCTCCTGCGAGGAGGATGTGAGCTCCTGCATGATCCCCAAGCAGATGATCCAGCCGCTTGTGGAGAACTGTATCAAGCACGGGCTCGATGACAGCATCGATCATCTGACCATCAGGGTTCGGATCGCTTCCGATGCGGATCGGATCCTGATCGAAGTGCGCGATGACGGGGTCGGGTACCAGCCGGAAGCAGGTGATGAGGGACCCGGGGTGACCTGCAGGAACATTACCGAACGGCTGCAGATCCTCTTTGGTCCTGACCATTCGCTGCACATGAGCACAGAGGGGCCCTGGACCGTCGCATCTCTGACCCTTGAGAGGATCGATGATATGAGTTCACAGGAACTCTCTGTAACCATACCCGGGAGGAGCAGTGATGGCGAATCTGTTGATCGTTGATGATGAACCGGTGACTCTTGCGGGGCTTTCACAGACGATTCCCTGGAGATCCTATGGTATCCATGCGGTCTTCACCGCAGAGAACGGGGCAGAGGCTGTGAAGCTCCTTCATGATAAGCATATAGACATCCTCATCACCGATATCCGCATGCCGGTGCTCAACGGGCTCTCACTGATCGATCACGTCTATGATCATCTGCCGATGTCCGCATGATCATTCTCAGCGGGTACCATGATTTTTCCTATGCTCAGCATGCGATCAAGAAGCAGGTGGTCGATTATCTGCTCAAACCCGTGCGGGTGGCTGAGTTGACACAGATCGTCAGCAGGCTGGCAGATCGCATGCATCAGGGGCTTGCTGATACCATCTCCCTTGAAGGCAGCCCTCATAAGTTGATACAGGATGCCCTGAAGTATATGTTCTCCCATATGCATGAGCCGCTGTCTCTCTCCCTGGTCGCCCAGGAGGTGCAGCTGTCTCCGAACTACTTCAGTGTGCTGTTCAAACAGAGTGTGGGGAAGAGCTTCAGCACGGTGATCAACGAGATCCGTATCGAGAAGGCTGCTGAACTGCTTACCGATACTACCTATACTCTGGAGGCTATTGCAGAGAGGATAGGCTACAGTGACTATAAGTATTTCAGTCGTAAGTTCAAGGAGATCAACGGGTGCTCACCGGGAAGGTATCGCAATCAGATCGAATGAAGCGAAGTATGTTGATTCTGAGCATGGAAGTGACTGATGTAAGCGACCGCTGCCGACAGAAAGCGGGGCGGTAAAAAGGAGTGAGGTATATGGCCAGATGTGAGATCTCAATGTTTTCCAGGAAGCTGCAGAAGATGACCTCTCTGGTGGTGCTGCTGCCGGAGTTCAGGGAGGGGGTCCCCTATACAGACCTTCCGGTGCTCTATCTGCTTCACGGGAGGACCGATGATCACACTGCATGGACCCGGTTCTCTTCCCTTGAGCGGTATGTGCGAGACACGAATCTGGTGGTGGTGACCCCGGATGCAGGTCTGAGTTACTATCAGGATATGGTCTATGGACTGGATTACTACTCCTACATCAGTGAAGAGGTCCCTGCATTCATACAGCGCAGTTTCCCTGTTTCCAGAAGAAGAGAGAGGACGTTCATAGCAGGTCTCTCCATGGGCGGGTTCGGTGCCTTCAAGATCGCACTGAACCATCCGCAGCACTATAGCTATGCCGGGAGTCTCTCAGGGGTGCTGGACTTTCCCGAGCGGGTAGAGAAGAGCCTGAAGAGCAGGGGAGCTGCCTGGAGCAGTATCTTCAGGAACTGTTTTGGTGATCAGATCACCAGAGAGCAGCTTCTGGGTACCGAGAATGATCTGATCGATCTGGTGACAGCAGCTGATCCCGGGCAGCTGCCCCAACTCTTTCAGTGCTGTGGTACAGAGGATTTTCTCTATGATAACAACCAGCACTTCAGAGAAGCCTGCAGGGGCACCTCGATCCCGCTGACCTACACAGAGGGTCCCGGCGGACATACCTGGGAGTACTGGGATCAGGCCATACAGGAGTTCCTGAAGCTCCTGCCGCTCTGAGAGGCAGCAGGAGCTGCCGTCGCACAGGGGGAGTGAAGACTTCGGTTGGCTATGGATCTTCCCCCTGGACTCCGAACGGCCTGGAGCCTGTGACATGGATGAGAGGGACTCCAGACTGCTGTGAGCCTCTTGTGCGGTACCGGCACACGGGATATGATCACCGACTCACAGCTGTGTCCACTCCACAGAGTGAACACAGCTGTAAAGCGTTTGTAAATAGCCATAACTCTCTATCTCAGAAGATAAAGATCGTTGGAATAATGCCTATATATCATAGGGTAGACATTATGGTATGGGCTTGTTATAATCCAGCTAATGAAGTAAATCATAGTAGTACTTGTTCTGTGAGTTTGTTGATGCATCGGTAGCAGCAATACAAGCAGTACGAATCATAGGAAATTATGATTGAAAAATCTGATCTAGAACTGGGGTTTATCCAGGGTCTCTATGAGGCAATGGATTGTATTACGAAAGTGATACGAAGTGAGTCATCAGGCGAAACTTAAGCACTCTAACTCTAAAACACATAGTATAGCGTTGGAATGTTCTTTACATCCTGTCTCGTACTGAGGGGATGTATCAGCTGTCGAGAAAAGACAATCCTGGATCAGAATCAACTGCCGACTTCCCTGGGTTGGCTGATTGTAAAGAAACATGACAATCGTGAAATGAATGAGATGATCACACGTGGAGCCCTGCAAAGAAGCAGGGGATGTTCTCTATTGGCGTAGTGGCATGAACAGGTTAGAAACTGATCTGTTCAGGCTGCCATGACTCCGGTATGGAATAGTGAACGCTTTCTATCAAGGCTGTGCTATGACAGAGAAACGTGTTGTGTGTGTTCTTTTTGCCGAGAACAGCCTGTATCAGGAGGGGACTCTCAAGGAGTACCCTCTCATGCGAAGTGTATTACATACCTTAAGGAGATACTGAATATGGCTTTAGTAGAAGTGAAGGATTTATATAAGATATTTGGGACGAATCCCAAACGAGCGATACCGCTCATACAGAAAGGAGAGACCAAACAACAGATCAAGAAGAAGACCGGCTGCACCGTAGCTATCAATGGAGCGACGTTCGAGATACATAAGAAAGAGACGTTTGTTGTCATGGGGTTGTCGGGAAGCGGGAAATCAACGTTCATTCGTTGTCTCAACAGATTGATCAAGCCGACTTCCGGTCAGATCCTCATAGATGGTGAGGATATCGTCAAGATGGAATCTGAGAAGCTCCGGGATCTGAGACGACATAAGATGTCAATGGTATTCCAGCATTTTGGACTGCTGCCGCATAGGAATGTCATTTCGAATATCGAATTCGGGTTGGAACTCAGCGGGGTCGATAAAGCTGAAAGACGCCAGAAGTCGATGGATGCGTTACAGCTCGTTGGTCTCGATGGTTTCGAATTCAGTATGCCCAACGAGTTGTCAGGTGGTATGAAGCAGCGAGTCGGTCTAGCGAGAGCTCTGGCCAATGACCCTGAGATCCTGCTGATGGATGAAGCGTTCAGTGCGTTGGATCCGCTTATCCGTTCACAGATGCAGGATGAGCTGCTTGAGCTGCAGGCAAAGATGCATAAGACCATCGTCTTCATAACTCATGACCTTGATGAAGCGTTGAAGATCGGAGACAGGATAGCAATCCTCGGCCCTGACGGAAGGGTCCGACAGATCGGAACCCCTGAAGTGATTCTGTCACGACCGGCGGATGATTATGTCAAAGAGTTCGTTCAGACCGTTGATAAGACGAAAGTCGTGACAGTGGGTACGATCAAGAGACCAAGTCCCTTCTTGACTGTTCCGAAAGACGGACCCAAATCCGCTCTTCATCTGATGGAGAAGCATGGAAAGTCCGTTGCCTTCGTGGTTGATACAGATAGGATCCTCAAAGGTGTGGTACATATTGAAGATGTCGCTGCGTTGAAGAAACAGGGAGGGACCGACCTGTGTTCCATAGCGACCCAGGACTTTTATACGGCTACACCGACTACTCCGATCGCTGATCTTTTGAGTGCAGCACTTGAAACAAAAGTTCCCATTGCTGTGATTGATGAGGATTATACCTTTCATGGCGTTGTCGACAGAGAGATGATCATTGCAGAGATGAATGACGGGATCGATGAGGCTGCCGGACCGACAGTGTTCAGTGAAGTACTCGAAGACGACGCTGCAGATACCAATAATAAGTGAGGATACAAGTAGTTATGGAGACGATAAGAGAAATATTCGATATAGGGGCTTCCTTTGAGGCTATCATTGACTGGTTACGAGAAGAAGCTGCCTGGTTCTTTGATTTTATAGCTCTCGTTGTTGAAGGGCTTCTCGATGGTGTCAACTGGGTCTTTCAGTTCCCTCCGGCACTCTTGATGATCCTTCTGTTCACGTTGCTCGCCTGGAAGATGGCAAGCCGCGGAGTCGCCGTGTTTACGGTCATAGGGTTCAGTCTGATTTTATACATGGGCTATTGGTCAGAAACGATGGATACCCTGTCGTTGGTCATTTCGGCAGTGTTCTTTGCGTTGCTGATAGGTATCCCGTTAGGAATCTGGGCTTCCAAGTCTGAGAGCGCATGGAGGATCCTGCATCCGGTCCTGGATTTTATGCAGACACTGCCGGCCTTTGTGTATCTGATCCCGGCTGTATTGTTGTTCCGTCTTGGACCAGTCCCCGGTGTGATCGCCACATTGATCTTTTCACTACCCCCAGTCGTACGGCTGACGAACCTTGGGATACGTCAGGTGCCTGTCGAAATAATCGAAGCCTGCCGGGCCTTTGGAGCGACTTCAAAACAGAGACTGTATAAGGCAGAACTTCCGGTAGCTCTTCCGACGATCATGGCGGGGGTGAACCAGACGATCATGCTGGCGCTCTCGATGGTAGTGATTTCCGGGATGATTGGAGCCGGAGGACTGGGGAATGTCGTTCTGAAAGGAATAACTCAGCTCAGGATCGATATGGGTTTTGAAGGTGGGATCTCGATTGTCATCCTGGCCATCTTCCTGGACAGGGTGACTCAGTCACTTACTCACCTTGGGGAAAGCAAAGAGGGAAAATGATAGAGACGTTTACGTGTTGAATGACCCAATTGGATTTGGGAAAAAAATATATAGGAGAATTACATGAAAAAAATCATGATTCTGGTACTAGCGTTAGCTGTACTGCTACCAACAGTTGCCTTTGCGAATGGTCAGAGTGAAGAGACCAAAACGGTCAAACTGGCTTACGTGAACTGGGAAGAAGGTGTAGCGTGGTCACACGCGATCGCTGCTATACTTGAAGATGAGTATGGATATGAGGTGGAGCTTACTGCTGCTGATGTGGCTCCCAGTATCTCTTCAGTTGCCAATGGAGATCAGGACTTCTTTATGGAAGGATGGCTTCCGAACCTTCACACCGTATACACTGAGGGTACCGATATCGTAAGGATCAAGACGATCTATGAAAACGGTATCGTTGGACTCATCGTACCCAAGTACATGATAGAAGACGGGGTAACAACCATCTCGGACCTGGCAAAGCCAGAAGTAGCTGAAAAACTGGATTACAAGATCACCGGTATTGATGCCGGTGCAGGAATGATGATCAAGTGTGAAGAAGAGATCATGCCTGCGTATGGTCTTGATGAAGCTGGAATCGAGCTGATAGCCTCTTCCGGTCCTGCTATGCTTGCGGCTATGGACGCAGCCATGAAGCGAAATGAGTACATCGTAGGAATGGGCTGGCAGCCGCACTCAATGTTTGGACGATATGACCTTGCTATCCTCGAACAGGATAAGGAAGTGATTTATGCTCCCGACGAAATCGTTGTCCTTGGTCGCCCGGGCGTTGAAGAGGAACTTCCAGAAGTCACTGCGTTCATGAAGAACGTCATCTGGACAAACGAGACTATCGGATCTCTTATGGTCTTCATCAGTGATTCGGACAAAAGCACTTTGGAAGCAGCACGAGAATGGAAGAATGCCAATACTGATGTATGGCAGGACTGGGTACAATAAGGTCTCATTCGCATACTGAGCACGTATGATCATAAAGGGCTGAAGTGGGGGAATCTCACTTCAGCCCTTTTCTCGTACCGCAGGTACGAGCTGTGATGTCATAACCACGATTGTCTAGTAGATATCTTACCTCACTCAGATCGGGGATCCAGGGCACGGTCGTAGAACACAGAACTATGGTATACCACCTTCTGCGAACTATCCCAGCCTGAAATCTCGAAAAATCATGGCTCAATCATACATCTTGTGGGATTCTGTCAGCGACAGGGTTTCTGACGTAGGTCTTCCTGCTGGCATCAAAGAGCTTGATGAAAACATATTCATCATCAGCATACCCATAGCCTTGTCTTCTCTGAGAAGATCTTTCGTTTGACCAAGTTGAACATGAAAGTGGTAGGATCATTTCGATCTGATACAGGAGGATCAAACTTCTGTACGATCTTCTCGGTCATCGATACGGTCAGGATGAATGGATGGAACTCCTTCGAAGCTCTGTCAGCACTATTCACAAACTCGTCCTCTTTGGATTTCCTCGACTCATTGAGCGCTAAGGACCTGAGAATGTACGTTTTGTCTAAGAATATAGATAAAATCTCGAAATGTTAAAAAGTGTCTAGAAATATAGACAAAAATATCTGCCAATGTTACTATATTGTATGATCAAGAGAGAAAATATATTAAAAAAACTTCGACATTATTATGACTCTGAGATGATTAAAGTGATTACCGGTGTCAGAAGGTCTGGGAAATCCATATTGCTGGATCAGATTCAGGAAGAGCTTTTGGAAAAGGGAGTTCCTGATACACATATCATCTCCATCAATTTTGAGGTCTATTCATTCAGGAAGTATTGCCATGATCCTGACGGATTCTACACCTACATTTCTCAGTTGATACAACCGGTAGGAAAGAATTATCTCTTCTTTGATGAGATCGAGAACATGAAGGATTTTGAGCTGTTAATAAACTCATTCAGGGTCGAGTTCGATTGCAGTATCTTCATTACTGGCTCGAACTCAAAACTGTTATCAGGGGAGCTTGCATCTCACCTTGGAGGAAGGACGTTATCATTTCATATGATGCCTTTCTCATTCAGTGAGTTCATCAAGCTGGATCATATCAAAAATCTTGATTCACGAATACAGCTTGAATCGTATTTGGAATGGGGAGGGTTCCCCTTAGTATGTAAGGAAGAAGAACCTGAGAATAAACACATCCAACTGATGAACCTGAAAGATTCAATCATGTATAAAGATATCATCCTGAGAAACAAGATCAAAGGTACGATTGAACTTGAACGGGTTCTTACCTATATCCTCGCGAATTCTTCATCGACTTTCTCAGCCAGGAATATCAAGAAGGAGTTGGAGAAAGAGATGACTGAGATGGCATTACAGAGAGTCTATGATTATATAGGTTATTTTTGTGATGCAGGGATCATCAACAGGGTCAAAAGGTATGATATTCGGGGAAAGAAAATTCTTTCAACACAGGAAAAACTGTATGCTTGCGATCTGGGCCTTTTCCACCTGTTCAAGAATAGAGTCAAACAAGAATCGAATCTTGTTACGGAGACTCTTGTCTATAATGAACTCGTATCCAGAGGGTATCAAGTCTATATTGGTAAGACTTTCAAGGGGGAAGTTGATTTTATCATCGAGAACGAGAATGGTAGAGCCTATATCCAAGCTGCTTATCTCATGGAGAATGATCAGACGAGAGAACGGGAATTTTCTGCATTCTCTGGTATCGATGATGCTTTTCCCCGGTTCGTGATATCCTTCGATCCCTTTACGTATGATATGGAAGGGATCCGGCATATTCATATCACTGATTTCCTGTTAGGGGATAATCTCTTATAACTAGAGATTGTTGAACAACCTCTAGTTAAGCTCATCCCCATACTCGCGAGCGAGCACCTTAGCCTGGCCGATGTCGGAGTAGTCAGAATGCTTCAGTGATCCTCTGGCAAAATCCTCATTATAGGAGTCGGGATCCACATAGCCATTCTGCTGTTGGAATCGGCCCACAAACTTTATCGCACTATTCCAGATCGTATCGAGCTCCTCGTGTTCCATCGGAGGGTCACAATGCGCGGTCACAGACCCATAGCGCTTGAGGACTTTCCCAGCAAACCGTAAGAGCGTGGAGTTTCGTATTCCCACAGGGTGACCTCTGAACTGCAGTGCTTGAGTACTGTGACCGTATTGCTGTGTTTGTACCATGAGCTATCCCCAAGCTCGCATGTACAGTCATACGCAGAGGCTTTCATGACCGTGTAGGTTATCTTATTGAAGGAGATTCCGCTCTTTTTCGCTACTCCTCTTTACACGGAGAAAATTTCAGATCCAATTTTTATATCGGAAACAGGTGAGCATCTAATAGCAGTGCACAGGATACGGGAGCCCCAGCCGGACCATAGAGACAGCAGCACCTGCTGCTCTCTCTGTGGTGACCAGATCGGTCTCAGCTGATTGTTAGACCGAGATTAATGAGCAACTGGTAGCCGTACTCGATCGATACCGCATAGCTGGTGGACGTATCATGTTCGGGATGGTTCTTGCCTCTGCTGAAATCCCCTCCATCATCTTCGGGACTGAATCTCCCTATGACGATCCCCACGATCCTCTCATCATCGATGCTGACCAGCGGACCGCCGGCCATCCCGTCATGGACCATGGAATCGAAGAGCAGCAGCTTGGTACCGTTGAGCAGCAGTGCCTTCGAGCTGAGGATGCTGCTGCGTAGTGCCAGATTATGCATGTCCTGATGCCCGAACGGGAATCCGAAGCTGATCAATCCGGTACCCAGTGGGAGGTTGTCGGCATGACCGATCAGATGATCGGGGGTCGCGATGACATAGGACCTCTTGAGCTTGAGTACTGCGCTGTTATGAACCGTATCTACACTGACGAGTTCGACCTCGGAGGCTCCGACCTCGTTCATACTCAGCGGTGAGAATGATTCGGGATCGTTGGGTCGTGCGACCATGAGGTGCTGATGATCACCTTCGATCAGATGGGCTGCAGTGAGCAGATAGCCGCTCTCATGGACCAGGAATGCGGTCCCGAGGAATACTACCGTATCATGCTGTTTTCTGACCAGCAGGAAACAGGCGCCGGTGAATTTCTGTCCTGGGTTCTTATACATCGGTCTTGTCCTTCTTCTTTCGTTTTTTCTCGAATACCACAGGAGGTATCGTCGCAGATTCGATCTGGAACTTCTGTTGTCTCGACTTCTTACCGGTCTTCAGCGAGAAGGTCTGTATACCGGTATACTCATTGAGCCCTTTCTTGAGACTGAAGCAGAGTATGATCAGAACGATGGCAAAGGGCAGCCCGGTCGCCACTACTGCCGACTGCAGGGCGGCAAGCCCCCGCTGAGCAGCAGTGCTGCTGCGACCACACCCTCGAGGATCGCCCAGAAGAGCCGCTGCGGGATCGGAGGGTCAGGATTCCCCCCTGCAGTGATGATGTCGATGACCATGGACCCTGAGTCAGAAGAGGTCACGAAGAAACTCACGACCACCAGGACAGCCAGGATGGAGGTGATTGAGCTCAGCGGGAAGTGCTCGAGCAGCAGGAAGAGGGACAGAGGGATGTTCTGTGTGACCTGTTCTCCGAGACCTCCGCCGCCGAAGATCTCGATATACAGCGCTGAGTTGCCGAAGACCGTAAGCCAGAGGAAGGTGACCAGAGAAGGGACACAGAGGACACCCATGAGGAATTCCCTGATCGTACGTCCACGGGAGACCCGTGCGATGAACATACCGACGAAGGGGGACCAGGCGATCCACCAGGCCCAGTAGAAGACGGTCCAGGAGTTCTGCCAGCTGGTATCTTCGAAGGTCTCATTCCAGGTTGAGACCTGCAGGAACGACTGCAGATACGAACCGATATTCTCCAGGAATCCATTGAGGATGAACAGCGTAGGTCCGAAGAGGAAGACGAATGCCAGCAGCAGCATGGCAAGATAGATGTTCAGCTCTGAGAGCTTGCGGATACCGGCATCGAGTCCCTTCACCACCGAGATGGTGGCAATGGAGGTGATCCCTGCGATGAGCAGCATCTGTATCCCGATGTTCTGCTCGATACCGAAGACATGACTCAAGCCGGCATTGATCTGCTGCACCCCGAATCCCAGAGAGGTGGCGACACCGAAGAGGGTCGCCACGGTTGCCAGGATGTCGATGACATTCCCCAGGCCCGTGGATCTTCCTCTCCCAGCAGCGGGTAGAAGATGGAACGGATCGACAGCGGCTGACCTTTGTTGAAGCTGAAGAAGGCAAGAGCCAGTGCGACCAGTGAATAGACTGCCCAGGGGTGGAGACCCCAGTGCAGGAACGTATAGGCCATCGCCTGACGGGCAGCCTCAGCACTGCTGGCAGTATCAAGCGGCGGGGTGATATAATGGAACATGGGTTCTGCCACCCCGTAGAAGAGCAGACCGATCCCCATACCGGCAGAGAAGAGCATGGCGAACCAGCTCTTGGTGCTGAAATCGGGGAGGGCATCATCCCCTCCGAGGCGGATGTCGCCATAGCGGCTGAACATGATATAGACCACGAACAGCAGGATGATGTTCATCGCGAGAGTGAAGAACCACCCGGCGTTGGAGGTGATGCTCATGAGCAGGGGAGAGAAGACATCGCCGATGATCTCATTGAAGATCGCCGTGATCAGGACGAACCCGATGATGAGGACTGCAGAGGTGATGAACACGACCGGGTGGATATCCAGTTTGAGTTTATTTGATTTGATAACAGACTCCTTATGGTGGGGATTGTCGCATGAAGGGGGATGCACAGTCTCTTGAGACGTGCCGGTCACCCCTGCAGGTGCTATGATTCAGACCTGTCAGCGTGGTGTCAGATCCTGCGCCTGAACATGGGATGCCGGAACAACGCAGGGCAGCTGCCAGAAGGATCGGCAGGTACCGGTCGCTGGTATCCACAGGGGCTGCGAACCATATCAGCCCGCACATCATGGGCAAAATCATACGGATTGTCAACAATGGTTCGCCCCCGCAGTACCCAGTTTCTCTGGAGCATGTACTGCTGGTGATCGATCAATGCAGGGGAGAGCTGCTGATCTTGAAGAGTCGATACCCTGTCGTGTTGGTATCGTATCCCTGTAGCAGTAAAGTGAATTGACTCAATATCAACTCTTGTGTGAAATAAAAAGCCTGGACCCTGCAATCATAGCACGGTATGATGGTTGGTTCTTGTGATGATATGAGTGTTGCAGAATGTTGCAAATCCTTATCTAGCATGAATCTTTTTCTAAACCATAAGATTTTTCTTGACTTACCTACAGTGTGTCTCTAGAATAAACTGAGTTGACTAAAAGGTGATCTGTGTTTTTACAAACAACAAAAGGAGCGTGTATGGAATTTTTCGATGCCTTTTTCAGTGGATTGAATTGGTTGATCGGTCAGTTGTGGGGACTCCCGATGATGATCCTGCTTATCGGTACCGGTCTCTATCTTACGATCATTACCAAATTCTTTCAGTTCAGAAAACTGGGATATATTCTCAAGAATACCTTCGGGAAGATCTTCGAGAAGGAGAACAAGACCCTCGCCGGGGTGATGACCCCATTCCAGGCGGTCAGTACAGCCCTTGCAGGGACCGTCGGTACTGCCAATATCGCCGGAGTCGCTGCAGCGATCGCGATCGGTGGTCCTGGAGCTCTGTTCTGGATGTGGATGGTCGCATTGGTCGGGATGATGACCAAGATGGTTGAGATCTCCCTTGCCGTACACTTCAGAGAAGTCAGAGAAGATGGATCGGTATACGGCGGTCCGATGTTCTATCTGAGTAAGGGACTCGGGAGAGTCGGGAAACCCCTTGCTATCCTTCATGCCGTTGCAGTCCTTATCGGTGGTCTGGTAACAGCAGCACTGCTGCAACCGCATACCGCTGCAGCAGCACTGGAAGGGAGCCTTGGAATCAATCCCACCCTCTCTGCAGTAGTATTCGCTGTCCTGACCGGGCTGGTGATCATCGGCGGGTTCAAGGCTATCGGGAAGTTCTGTGAACGGCTGGTTCCCTTCATGGCAGTCCTCTATGCCCTCGGGGCCATCATCATCATAGTCATCAATTTTGCATCGATCCCTCATGCCTTTGGGTTGATCTTCAGATATGCATTTGCCCCGGCACCTGCGATCGGAGGTTTTGCAGGAGCTTCCTTTGCCATGGCACTCCAGAAAGGTATGGCTCGGGGGATGTTCTCCAATGAGGCAGGTATGGGGTCAGCCCCAATGGTTCATGCCACAGCAAAGACAGACCACCCGATCCGACAGGGGCTGTGGGGAACCTTTGAAGTGTTCGTCGATACGATCATTCTCTGCTCACTCACCGGACTCGCTATCCTGACTACAGGGGTATGGGATTCAGGACTCAGCGGGATCAATCTTACCATACGAGCCTTTGAAGTAGGTCTTCCCGGAAATGTGGCTTCATTCCTGGTCATGACCGGTATCGTCCTCTTTGCGTTCTCTACGCAGGTCGGCTGGTATGTGAACTACCAGACAGCAGTACACTATCTGTTCGGTGATAAGGGCGTCAAATACCTCAAATGGATCTATCTGTTACCCGGAGTCATCTTTGCAGGGCAGGGGCGAATGCCGTCTGGCTCTTCGGAGACCTTGCCTGCGGTATCATGGGTATCCCGAACCTCATCGGTCTTATCCTGCTGAGCAAAGTCTTCATGGACCTCTATAGAGATTTTATCAAGAAAGAGGGACTTGATGGGAAGCATCTGGAAATCGTCAAAGGAGAGAACTAGCGCATATGAGGAACACGATGAAACAGATCATAGATACTGAATTACTGGCATTATGTACAGATATGGTCAGAGAATCGAGCATCTCAGGTACCGAGGGCAACGTGGTTGCAGTGGTTGAGAGATGGATGAAAGCCCTGGGTTTCGATGAGGTGACCACTGACAAATATGGAAGCATCATCGGGAAGATCCAGGGGTCCGGGAATGGACCGGCTGTGGTGCTGGACGGACATGTCGATACGGTGGGTATAGGGGATCCTTCCCTCTGGACACACGACCCGTTCGGGGCTGAGGTCGTTGACGGGAAGATGTATGGTAGAGGCACCTCTGACATGAAAGGAGCCCTCTCTGCCATGATCTATGCGGCTTCCCGGTTCACCGGGAACAGGCTTCCTGGAGACCTCTATGTGACCGGCACCGTCCATGAAGAGATGTTCGAAGGAGTCTCACTCGATCATATCCTGGAGAGCGTACCGGCTGACTATGTGATCATAGGAGAGGCTTCAGCACTGAACTTGAAGATCGGTCAGAGAGGGAGGGCTGAGATCTGTGTGAAGACCCATGGCAAGAGCTGCCACTCCTCGAATCCTCAGTTCGGGAAGAATGCGGTGTATCTGATGCAGAAAGCACTCTCTGATATCTCATCCCTCAAGCTGCCCTCGGATGACCATCTGGGTTCAGGCATCATGGAACTTACCGACATCATCTCAGAGCCTTACCCCGGGGCTTCCGTAGTCCCCTCTGAATGTACGGTCACCTTCGATCGAAGACTCATCGAAGGGGAGACTGCCGAACAGGTAGTCTCAGAGGTCAGAGGTGCGATCACCTCATTGACCGATGATGAGTGTGAAGTCTATATATCGGAAGGGAAGGCAATCTGTCATACCGGAGAGGAGATCACAGCAAAGCGATTCTTCCCTGCTTGGTACTATACGGAAGATTCAGATTTCATACAGAAGGTACATGCAGGGCTGCACGAAGAGGGAATACTCGCCCAGCTGCAGACCTACTCATTCTGTACGAACGGGTCTGCCAGTGCAGGCCTGCGTGGGATACCCACTCTTGGGTTCGGCCCCTCTGCAGAGAATCAGGCGCATGTCTGTGATGAATATGTGGAGGTCTCTCAACTGATTCAAGCCTCGAAAGGGTATTGTGCCATCATAACCTCTCTGATGAGCTGATCATCATGTGAGGATCTTGCTGCCAGCCGCCTTCAGGCGGCTGGCCTTGTCTAACCACCCCGGAACGGACACTCATGGAAGACGATACTCTCTCCCATTGATTTGCCATATATATCTTTCACATGGTAACATCCGGTATTTGCTAAAGATCATCGTATCAAGTATGATAGGGTAACGTACTAATAAAAAGAAGTGGAACTATGGAATGAAAGATATTGGAATACACATAAAGAAGATGCGTCTGCAGCAGCGACGGCTCCAGCAGGAGGTCGCAGATGCCTGCGGATTCACCAAGAGTCATCTGTCGAAGATCGAGAACGGGAAGGTGGTCCCATCTCTGGGGGCCCTTGATAAGATCGCAGAAGCGCTGCATACGAAGATCAGTACGCTTCTGGGTGAAGATATGTATGAAGAGGTCGTGATCAATACCAGAGAGGAGACCGAACAGGGGTTGATGAAGACGGCAAAAGGGTACTCCATGTTCCCCTATGCCTCTGACTACGGCGAGAAGAAGATGCAGCCGTTCTACTTCAGAACGAAGAAGGGCGAGCATAAGCTTCATACGACAGCTCATGAGAGTGAAGAGTTCTTCTACATCCTCAAGGGTGAGATCATCCTGAAGGTAGGGGGCAGAGAGTATCACCTGAAAGAGGGTGACGGGATCTACTTCAATGCCAGGATAGAACACCAGACCATACCGTTGAGTGACGATGTGGAGATCCTCGACATCATGGTATAAGAACTGGCAGCAGTACCAGGAGATTCTGCCTGCAGCACGATCACCGTATATGCTGCTTCACCGATGCAGCATCCAAGTTAGTGTGTATGCAGGCTGTATGGGAACACATCTCAGCCTGATCATGACATCTCATGTGTCACAACCTCTCTGAGGCTGCTATTCGGATGATCCGATCGTATCACGCGTATCATAGATACTCTATGAGAAGGACCCATGCAGGGCAGAGAGCTTCACGGCTGTCTGCTCTACTGCTCTCTGGGGATGATCTCAGCCTTGAGGATCAGCTGGGTGATGGGGGTGGTCGGATCCTCGATGGACCTCACCAGCAGGTTCCCAGCCTCCAGTCCCATCCGGTAGATCGGGCCGATGGCCGTGACATCACTGATCGCCTCGGCGGTCCCGGCAGCGACACTGGCTGTGGTGATGCTCTGGGGCAGGGTGCGTGTGAGCTTCATCCCGGCCCTCAGGAGGGTCGGACTCAGGCCGATGACAGCTGTGATATCATCCATGGCGGCAACCTGCTCATAGAGCTGTCTCTCGAGTATCCCGGTCTCGAAGAACTCCTTCTCGGGTACCGGGAGGATCCGTGCCAGACTCCGGTCGATCCCGGTCATCTCAAAGGCATCGTAGATCCCTTTGAGCCGGTTTCGGGTACTGGTAGCCTCTTCCCCAGTGATGATGAGCATGGAACGATGGCCCGTATCAAGCAGACGGCGGGTGAGTTCCCGCATGGCCTCACGGTCATTGGTCACGATATGGCTGAGGGTTCGGTCTTCGACGAAACGATCGACCAGCACCACGGGGATCTTCCTGCGGGCGAGCTGGTCGATGATCCTCACATTGGTCTGGTAGTACTGCGTACCGATCATCGGGGAGAAGATGATCCCTGAGATCCCCGCATCGATCAGGGAGTCGATCTGCTCATCGATCTGCTGGTTTTGGGCATAGGTGTTGCAGTAGATGGGGTGGTACCCCTTATCCCAGAGAGCATCATGAATACCCTGGAGCAGATACGAGGCGAAGGCTGGGGTATGGTTATCGACTGCCACCCCGATGGTCCTCGTCTTCACCACCTCCGGGACTGCAGGTGCCTGCTGCTCGGCGACGAAGGTCCCCTGCCTGCCTTCGTGGTACTCGAGCACCCCGTCAGCGATCAGTTTGGTCAGGGCGCGCTTGACCGTGAGACGGCTCACAGTATGCACGACAGCCAGCTGCCGTTCGGAGTAGATCTTGTCTCCCGGCTGCCAGAAGCCCTCTGTGATACGGGCTGTCACTGCGTGATAGATCTGCAGGTACTTGGGGTCTTCCATGATGATTCCTCTTCTTGGTGCTACCATTTTGTAAAACTATACCATTTTTCTGGTGATATGGCAAATAGATTACCAGATTTTCACCTCTATATGACGAATGGTGTACCAAAACAGTAAAATGGTACAGTATTTTTCTTGACAACTGCCATATCTGGTATAATATGGTAGTACCAAGAAAGATATTGGTAACACCAGAAAAAGGAGTACGGAATGAAGCAACGAATCAGAACCAGTGTGCTGATCATCTGTGTGCTGCTCGCAGCTATCCCGCTGTTTGCAGGAGGATCACAGGAGAAGAGTGAGAAGACCACCCTTACCTATATGGAGACGATGACCAGTCCGGGAAGGACAGCCACCATACAGGGCATCATCGATGCGTATGAGGCGCTGAACCCCGAGATAGAGATCAACCTCATCTCCCCGCCCTATGAACAGGCCGATAACAAGCTCACCCTGATGCTCAACAGCAATCAGGACCTTGACATCATAGAGGTACGTGACCATACCCTCAAACAGTTCGTGAACAACGGGAAGCTCGAAGACCTCACCGACTACATCGCCTCATGGGATGAAGGCGATGACCTGCTGCCGCTGACCGTCACGGCAGCGAAGACCGTCGATGACACCCCCTACCTGATCCCGCAGTTCTTCTTCGTGAAGGCCCTGTTCGTCAGGACCGACATCCTGGCCCAGTACGGTTTCACCGAGATGCCGACTACCATGGAAGAGATGTATGAGATGGCTATCGCGGTCACTGAGAAAGCACCGAACCAGTACGGCTTCGGTTTCAGAGGAAAGGGCAGTGCCTTCAAGGTATCAGACCCCATGATCCTCTCGGATGTCGCTACCATCGATCTGGAGAATGTCTACAGGACCACCGATGGGACCTTCAGTATGAGCACCCCTGAAGCGAAGGCAGCACTTGATGCCTATGTGGATCTCTACAACCGGGCAGTACCGTCTGATGGTGTGAACTGGGGCTTCAACGAGCAGGTCAATGCCTTCATCTCCGGGACCACTCCCTTCCTCATCCAGGACCCCGATACCGTGGCACTGGTGAATGAACAGCTCGGTGAAGAGAACTACACCGTGATCCCTCTGCCGGTAGGCAAGAGCGGGAAGTCCTTCCTGGATTACGGCTTTGCAGGACTCTCGATCCCCTCCTACTCGAAGAACAAGGATGCGGCATGGGATTTCATCTCCTTCATCGCCAATGCAGAGAACAATGCAGATTTCTGCAGGACCTACGGGCCTCTGCCTATCCATACCTCTACCTATGCCAATGATGACTACTTCAGTTCAGGTGTCTACAAATCCTGGGAACAGGAGATGTCCGACCCCGATACCTACAAGTTCGTGAAGTACCCGCTTGATTCACCCAAGTACCCCGGTTGGGCTCAGGTGCAGGAACAGTACATGCAGTCACTGCTCCTCGGTGATATCACCTCTGAAGAAGCTATCGCAGCCTGGGAGTCCTACTGGGAGTAGAGCCCATACGAGCACACGAACAGGTGGATCTTCTGATCCACCCATTCGTGTGTCCTGTCGGTCTGCTGCCCACCAGAAGAGTGAATGGATGTATACTGACAGCATCACATGAGGATGGGCAGCTCTCTGGAGAGATCCTGTGAGTCCGGCTGCTCATCCGATCCGGTCAATAACGCAGCAAGGTGTAGGTGATATGGAAGATAAGACGTATCGATGGTTTCTCGTACCGGCGCTGATCCTGCTGGTATTGTGTATCTATGTCCCGGTCCTGCGGGGACTGGTCATGGCCTTTCAGAACTACAACATGTTCGATCTGACGAACATCCACTTCATAGGGCTGGAGAACTTCTCTGCAGTCATACGTGATGTCCATATCAGCTTCGGGCAGATCCTCGCCAATACCCTCGTCTGGGTCACTGCCTCGCTGCTGTTCCAGTTCGTGCTGGGGTTCATCCTGGCCCTGACGATGAAAGAGCCGTTTCGTGGGAGGGGGATCTATTCCGGTTTCGTCTTCTATGCCTGGGCTCTCTCTGGTTTTGCCATCGGACTGACCTGGGCCTGGCTGTTCAACGGACAGTTCGGTCTGATCAATGATCTGCTGGTACGCATCGGTCTGCTCGAGAGTCCGATCGGCTTCCTCTCCTCGAAGAGCCTTGCCATGATCGCCGTCCTGATCCCCAACATCTGGTACGGGGTGCCGTTCTTCGGCATCATGCTCCTGGCAGCGCTGCAGTCGGTCCCTGCTGAGCTCTATGAGGCAGCCACCATCGATGGGGCCGGACGGGTCCGGCAGCTCTTCTCGGTCACCATCCCTATGTCCGGCCGACGATCATCAGTACCGTACTGCTGAGGACCATGTGGATCATCAACTTCCCGGACATCATCTATGCCATGACCAGCGGCGGTCCGGTGAACCGGACCAACATCCTGGCGACCCAGATGATCAATAAGATCTTCAAAGAGTATGACTACGGTCAGGGGCAGCGATCGGTGTGATCATCATGGTCCTGCTCTTCGTCTACGCCATCTTCTATCTGCGAGTGACCGGAAGACAGGAGGAGGAGTTTTGAGAAAGCACCATATACACCCGGTTCGGGTCATCCTGCTGATCCTGTTCTTCGTATCAGCGATCATGCCGCTCTACTGGATCCTGCTCACGAGCTTCAAGGGGCCCAAAGAGATCTATACCTTCCCCCTGCAGTATGTTCCCAGGACCTTCACCCTCGAGAGCTATCGGAAGCTCTTCTCGTTCACTTCCTTCGGGCGGTACTTCATCAACTCCCTCGTGCTGGCCTTCAGTGCCTCCCTGGGAGCGATGGTGGTCTCGGTGGCAGCCGGGTTCTCCCTCTCCCGTTATAAGCGAAAGAGGGAGAAGCACGGGATCCTCCTTGCTCTCTATTTCACCCAGACCATACCGACGTTCATCCTCATGGTCCCCCTGTTCACCTTCTTCTCGAAGATCGGACTGGTAGACCGTCTATGGTCACTCGGTACGGTCTACATCGCCACGGTAGTAGCGTTCTCCACCATCATGTCCAAGAGCTTCTTCGACCGGATCCCGGTGAGTCTGGAGGAGGCGGCGAAGATCGACGGCTGCAGCCTGGGACAGTCCCTGATCAGGGTCATCCTGCCGGTGACCTGCCGGGGATGGCTGCACTGTTCAGTTTCGCCTTCATCAACATCTGGAACGAGCTGTTCCTCGCCGTCATGCTGCTGCTCTCCAATGAGAACATGACCGTCCCGGTCGCTCTGAACTCCTTCATCTCGAAGGCGGGGATCAGCTGGGATGTCATGAGTGCGGGGATCGTCATGGCATTACTGCCGACGATGGTGGTGTTCGGTGTCGGACAGAAATATATCGTAGCAGGACTCACAGAAGGGGGAGTGAAAGGATGAACATCGATGATCAGAGCACAGGAGCAGTACCGGAGGTGCTGCAGCCTGAAGGGACTGCAGCATCTGCGGTCTATGACACTACGGAGATCCTGCACCATCTGGGTGAGCGGGATCTGCCCTATGGGGCGGTGAGCCCCCCGATCTTTCAGACCTCCATCTTCTGCTACGACAGTTATGAGGCGTTCCAGCGTGCCCTCGAGGATGAGACGGTCAGTTATCTCTACAGCAGGGGAACAACCCGACGGTGAACCTCCTTGAGCAGAAGCTGGCTGCCCTTGAGCATGCACAGAAGGCGAAGCTGGTATCATCGGGGGTCGCTGCTGCATCCCTCGCACTCATGGGGCAGGTGAGATCCGGTGATCACATCATAGCCGTGGAAGACTGCTATACCTGGACGAAGTACCTCACGAGCGAGTATCTGCAGCGCTTCGGGGTGAGCTGTACCTTCGTGGACGGCAGAGACACGCAGGACTTCGCAGATGCCCTGCAGCCGAACACCCGGGTGATCTTTCTCGAGAGTCCGGCGACCTTCACCTTCAAGCTGCAGAACCTGCAGGAGGTGGCAGCTCTTGCCAAGCGACACGGGATCAAGACGATCATCGACAACACCTGGCGACGCCGCTCTACCAGAACCCCATCGATCTGGGGATCGATATCGTGATCCACTCCGCCTCCAAGTATCTCGGTGGTAACTCGGACATCGTGGGAGGAGTGATCATGGGGTCCCGGGAGGACCTCGATCACATCTTCACGCAGGAGTTCCTCTCCATGGGCCCGGCCCCGATCCCATGCAGGCATGGCTGATCATGCGGAACATCCGCTCCCTGCACGTGCGCATGCCCGTACACTACCAGAATGCCCTGGCGCTCACCCGTTTTCTCGAATCCCATGAGAAAGTCGAGAGTGTCCTCTATCCGTTCCTTCCGGGATTCGACCAGTACGAGCTGGCCTGCAGGCAGATGAGCGGGGGATCTGGACTCTTCTCCTTCAGGCTCAAGAGCAGGGATGTAGCCGATGTGAGACGGTTCACCAACCGGCTTCGGTTCTTCAAGCGGGCGGTGAGCTGGGGAGGTTATGAGTCGCTGATCTTCCCTGCCGCGGTGAAGTACCGCGATGATCAGCAGATCCCTGATGACCGCGTATCGCTGATACGCTGTCATGCAGGGATCGAACACAGTGACCTGCTGATCGAAGATCTGAGACAGGCATTGAGGTAGCAGCAGGTACCAGGTATAAAACTGAATCGAGAAGGGTGATCATGATCTATCAGAAGGCAATGAAACGCATAGCACAGTATCTCACATTCCTCGATACCAAGCGGTATGTCGTGATCGGGGAGCCATCGGGCCCTGCTGCCGATCCTATCGCCTGCAGGGAGCAGGAGCACAGCGGTGCTCTGCTGCTGGGACCCTGGCAGGCTCACGTGCAGGAAGGCAGCGATCACCGCATGCCCGATGAGGATGCTGTGTGGACCCCCGCACCGATCCCCTACCGGTACGGCAGTGATGATCAGAGCTGGTGGTTCCGTACCACCTTACAGGTGACTTCACCGGTCCCTCCCGAGTACGGGAGTACCCCTGAGCTCTTCCTGGAACTCGATACGGAGACCGATACGCTCATCTACCTCAACGGGCAGGCGGTCGGGGCGGTCAACCCCTTCCACCGCACGTTCCGCATCACCGAATACCTCTCAGGCGAGAGTGAGGTACTCGAGATCATGCTCGAGCTGTGGTCGGGACACCAGTTTCCCGGGTACAGTCCCTTCGATGGTCCCCGGGTACTGACGACGGTGGCACTGCGCAAGAGCTCCTATCCTCTCTGCCTCTCCACCGCCCGGGTCCTGATCAAGGTCCCCGAGCTCTATGATCTCTACTATGATCTCACGATACTCTACCAGCTGTGCAGTACCCTCGATGAGCACTCCCTGCTCTATGAACGGATCGCCTCGGTGGTACACCGACAGCTCATGGGGATCAGCATGACCGCCTCTCTCGAGACCCTCAGAAGACAGGCGCGCCAGGTGCGGGGTCCCATTCAGGAGCTGCTCAGTCTGCGTAACGGTACCCTTGCCCCGCAGATCTATTCGATCGGTAATGCCCATCTCGATCATGCCTGGCTGTGGCCGATCGTGGAGACCGGGAGGAAGGCTGCCCGGACCTGTGCGAACATGGCAGGGTATACCGAGGAGTTCCCCGAGTTCCGGTTCCTCTTCTCCCAGCCAGCACAGATGGTCAAGCTCAAGGAGGCCTATCCTGCGATCTTCGAGCGGGTCCATGCCGCGTTCAGACGCGGGCAGTGGGAACCGAACGGCTGTTCCTGGATCGAACCCGATTGCACCCTCATCAGCGGGGAGTCCCTGATCAGGCAGTTCTCCTATGGGAGGGCTGCGGTCAGGGAGCTCTTCGATGGATACACCGGGGATGTCTTCTGGGTCCCCGATACCTTCGGTTTCCCGGCATCGGTCCCGCAGATCCTCAAGGCTGCGGTATCAAGTATTTCGTGACCAGTAAACTCAGCTGGAACGATACCAACCGGTTCCCCTATGATATCTTCAGGTGGGAGGGGATCGATGGTACGGGTATCGCAGCCCATATGATCACCACCGCCTATGAGGGTACCAATACCCCTGCAGAGGTACTCGATGCTTGGGATCACGTACAGCACAAAGATGTGCAGCACGCCCTGGTGCGGTCGATCGGTGAGGGGGACGGCGGCGGCGGGACCATGAGAAGTGACCTTGAGCTGATGCGCAGGATGGGAGACCTGCAGGGACTGCCCAGGAACCGGTGGGAGTCGCTCTCCACAGCGCTCGATCACGTCTTCGCTATCTCTCCTGCTGTGCTGCCGGTCTACCACGGGGAGCTCTATCTGGAGCTCCATCGCGGGACTCTGACCTCTCAGGCTGAGATCAAGCGGTATAACCGGCGACTGGAGTCTGCCCTGCACCGGATGGAATTCCTGGAGGCGATGCTCGCCCTCAGAGGGGTCTCCTCCGGGGTGGTCGCCGAAGGGACCTCGGATCCCTGCTGGAGTCGATCGCAGCCTCAGAGACCGGGCCTGGAAGATCGTGCTGACCAATCAGTTCCATGATATCCTGCCTGGCTCTTCGGTGCGGTCTGTCAACGAGGAGGCGATCGAAAGCTATCACAGGGCAGAAGCTGCGCTGCAGCAGGCCTGGGAGCTTGCGGAAGCGGCAGCAGGTGCTGATGATCGGTCTGCGGTTTGCTACTGGAACAGCAGGTCTCTGCCTGTCAGTTCTCTGGTGCCCTCAGAAGAGGGGACCGCCGGTGCTCAGCTGTTCCATGCTCCTGATCAGCAGATCTGCCCGGTGACCCTTGCCACCTCAGGGCCCCTTGCATGCACTGCCTCCGATGGCACTGATCCTGCTCCTTCGGGCGGATTCACCCTTACCGGTGATACGATCACCGGCAGGTGGCATACGGTCACCTTCGACGGGACAGGTGCGATCAGCTCCTGCATCCTGCGGGCATCGGGGATCGAGCTGGTCTGTCCGGGACGGGCCCTGAACACCCTCACGCTGAGTGATGATGTTCCCTGTAACTGGGATGCCTGGGATATCGAAGAGGACTATGAGCTGGGGAGTGTCAGGCATCCGGTGCTGACCTCCCGGGAGATCCTCTCCGAGGGAGAGCTGTTCATCCAGATCAGGCAGACCTTCGAGGTGGGTATCCGCAGTCACCTGCAGCAGGATGTGATGCTCTACGCCCATACGCCCCGTATCGATTTCATCACGAAGGTAGACTGGCAGGAGGATCACACGATCCTGCGTGTCCAGTTCCCCACGGTGATCAAGAGTGATACAGGACTCTTCGATATCCCCTTCGGCTACATCAGGCGCAATGCCCATGAGAATGACCGCCTGGACCGGGCCCGCTTCGAGGTGAGTGCCCACCAGTGGGCTGCGGTGGAAGATGCACAACTCACTGCAGCGCTGCTGTCGAACAGCAGCTATGGCTATCGTATCAAGGACGGGACCCTCTCTCTATCCCTCCTGCGTGCCCCCACAGCACCCGACCCCATCGCTGACCGGGGTCTCCATACCTTCACCTACAGCTTCTATCCCCGAGAGCGGGGCATCGCCCGTGTCATGCAGGAAGCCCTTGCAGTGAACGAACCCCTTGCCCCCCTGAAGGGACCCCTCGCACCTCTGTTCGCCTCTCCTGTCCTCCGTATCCTGAACAGTTCCTGTGAGACTGGCGAAGTCAGTGTGGTCCTTGAGGGGTGTAAGCGTGCAGATGCAGAGCAGGGATCTGCTCAGGGTGCAGCACGACCGATCGTGCTGCGCTTGAGAGAGACCTTGGGAGTCTCAGCCCGCTGTACGATAGTGCTGGCTGCGGAACTGAGGGGCAGGGACGTCTATGAGACCACTCTGCTCGAAGATCCAGAGGGACAGTTGGTGCAGGGCGCAGAAGGAGAGAGAGGAGCAGGTGATGCATGCGAGCAGCTGGTCATGACCTTCAGGCCCTTCGAGGTGAAGACACTGCTGATCACCTGAGAAGCGGTACGGGCTTGAGATCCTCTGAAGCAGGAGCGTGACTGCTTCAGGGGATCTCAGCATCCCCACAAGCTGTTCCCATGGGGATCACCTGACTTCCACGTTGAAGTTACCGTACTCTTCGATCGCCAGATCGAGGTCGTTACGGCCGATGGAACCGGTGACCGTGGTGATCACCGGTTCCAGCAAGCTATAGATATCTTGGTAGAATTCGGTGATCGATTCATCTGCAACGAGCTGTGCTCCCACCTGGGCGATCGTTGCCGGTCCTGAGAACGAAGCGGTGTTGACCGAGAATTCCAGTGATTCGACCTGGATCGTACCGTGATCCAGGGAGAGATAGACTTCCATACTTCGTACCGGCAGTTCTATGGCGGTCTGTGAGAGGTTCATGACCAGCTGTGAAGAGGAGAGCGTATCGACGGTCTGCTCCTTCAGGATGAACGTCGCGTCCCTGATCGTAAGACCCAGCATGCCCTTCGTATGGAAGAGGGGATTGAAGTCCCCCAGGACGACAGACTGCGGGATCTCCCCGGAGAGTTCCACCTGCAGCTCTCTGATCGTATAGTCAACGCTCTTCACTGCAGATGATGATGTGATGTTACTGCAGCTGATCGAGACCGCATCCAGGATACTGGAGCATAGCCCCAGCTGTGTCGTACCGATATCCCCTTCGAGCACTACCTGCACAGCCTCTGCGCGGGTGTCGGTATGGGTGATCGCATTCTGGATGGAGAGGTCCTCGATGCTCACCTCACAGCGTTCGATGGTGCCTTCCTGCAGGGTGATCACCGGGGAGGAGAACTCGCCTGTGAGGGTCATATCCATCTGTCCGAAGGAGACCTGCATGGCATCCGTGCTGCGAAGAGCGATCCGTCTGGCAGCTATGGTCATCTCAGTGAGACTGTTCTGACCGAGATCGAGCAGCATCGGTGCCAGCTCTGCAGCCCGGTAGTCGACGACGATCTCATCACTTTGAAGGATCACACCGGGAGGCATCTCCTCTATGATACTCTTCTCTTCAGAGACCTCTGCAGGTTCGCTCTCAAGGGGCTCCTCTGATGCCTCAGGCTCTGGTTCAGAGAGCTCTTCCGGTCCTGAGCTGCGCATCGCTTCAGGTTCGCTTCCGGCAGGGGCGCTTCGCTTTTGAGGTGACTGCAGTCCTTGTTTCGGTTCCAGCTCAGGCCCCCCATAGGTCACATCGGTGAAGGTGAATCTGCCCTGAGCCAGATCTGCGTTCACTGAGGTGCAGACGATCCTGTCTCCGGGTGTGGCAGATGCGAGGTTGTCGATCACCTGCTGTTCGACGGTATCATTGGCATGAGCCAACAGGATGATCGTACCGACACTCCCGAGGGTCAACAGAAGTACACGTGATAGTAAGGCTGCTACTCCAACACGGTTCTTATGCATCATGTGTTTACTTTTTAATAATCTATCATATGGGTGAACACTATCTACTATAGTTATACTATACATCATCGTGAGGATAAAGCAATGTAATACAAGGCAGATAACACAAAAACAACTAATATTTCATTGAGTCTGTGCTGTGTGAAAGGTTGTACGACTCCTATGACCCTATGACGCAGAGGTGCGAGCTGCTTGGTAGAGGCCTCTTCGGTGGTGTATGTCTGCAGCAGCTATCACAGTAGATCCAACACCGATGAGATGGATACGTTGTCTGCAGGGGGTAAGGGATCTGTCTTTGTCTGCAGGGGTATCTCAGGCTATGGTAACAGGACCAGGGTGCTGTTGTGATGTGATGCAAGCCTGTTTCTCATTTAATATATGAAATAAAATTCTAGAATAGAAATGCTTGATACTTGACTCTAGAATAGAAATGCTGTTACCATGGCCTCGAATACGAACCTATCATAACATGTGGAGGACCATATATGGACATGCAGCAGTTTAGTGAGATCGCCCGATTATCTGACGAGTTGAAGGCGCTGTTGACACAGGCCCCATCAGTGAGACTGGCGACACGGATCGAGGAGCTTGAGGATCTGGCCTGCGGGGGGAGAGAGAACACCTCCTGGACTGTCTCCTACACCCTGCCGGACGGACAGCAGGTGGATGAGGTCGAGGTGGTGAAGGTGAAGAACGGTATCAGCGCCAACTACATCGAACCCTATATGCGCCGCCGTGATCCGGACTGCATGCTCATCGCCGATGAGAACGCCACGGACAAGACCCGGTTCAGAGACCGGTTCCATACCCCCTTCACCGAATTGCGTAATGAGACCATGCAGTGGCTCTCAGAGACCGACCTTGCCATATTCGCCTTCGAGATGGGGCAGGGTGGTCTGGGAGGAGATGCTCTGGCTATCTGTCCGGCGAACGCTGGCTTCTTCGCCTTCGGTCTCGGACTGCTGCAGGGTATCGTGGATGTACAGCAGTTGGACAGACCCTTCAGACCATCGACCATCATCTACGTGGCACCCCCCTTCCGGCATACCCACTTCGAGGGAAAGCAGGTCGTAGTGCACAACAGGGGAGCTGCCCATGAGATCTTCTCCTATAACCTCTATCCGGGACCAAGTGCGAAGAAAGGGGTCTACGGTGCACTGATCGAGCTGGGAGAACAGTCCGGCTGGGTCACTGCCCACTGTTCTGCGGTGGAGGTGATCACCCCCTACGACAATCTGATCGGTTTCATGCATGAAGGTGCGAGCGGCGGCGGGAAGAGTGAGATGCTGCAGCAGCCTCACCGAGAGTCCGACGGCAGACTGCTGCTGGGACACAACCTGGTGACGAAGGAGAAACGGTATCTGGAGATCCCCAGGACCTGTGAGCTCCATCCGGTCTGTGATGATATGGGACTGTGCCACCCTGATCTGCAGGACGGGAACGGGAAGCTGTCACTGGTGGATGCTGAGAGTGCCTGGTTCGTCAGGGTCGACCATATCAGGAAGTATGGTACCGATCCGGAACTCGAGCGTCTTACGCTGGATCCGACCCATCCTCAGCTGTTCCTGAACATCGATGCGGTCGTGGGCAGTACGGCCCTCATCTGGGATCATATCGAAGACAAGCCCGGACAGCCCTGCCCCAATCCACGGGTGGTCATCCCGAGAGATATGGTACCTGAGGTGACTCAGGGGAAGACGGCTATCGATATCCGGTCGTTCGGTGTCCGTACACCCCCGTGTACCGCAGAAGATCCCACCTACGGGATCATCGGACTGATGCATGTCCTTCCACCTGCTCTTGCCTGGCTCTGGAGGATGGTGGCACCACGCGGGTATGCGAACCCGAGCATCGTAGACAATGCCGGTATGAGCAGTGAAGGGGTCGGCAGTTACTGGCCGTTCTCTACCGGGAAACGGGTAGCTCAGGCCAATCTGCTTCTGAGGCAGTTCCAGGATGCTCCCCAGACCAGGTATGTATTGACTCCCAATCAGCACGTGGGCGCCTGGGAGACCGGGTTCATGCCCCAGTGGCTGGTCAGGGACTACCTTGCCCGTCGCGGTCACTCGCGTTTCCGACCTGAGCAGATCACCCCGTCGCGCTGTTCCCTGCTGGGCTACTCCCTCCAGAACATGCGGATCGAGGGAACCACGATCCCCCAGTGGTTCCTCCAGGTCGACAAGCAACCGGAGGTGGGTGTGGCAGCCTATGATGAGGGGACTCGGATCCTCACTGAGTTCTTCCATCAGCAGCTGAAGAAGTACCTGGAACCCGGGCTGGATGCGACAGGAAGGAAGATCATCGAGTGCTGTCTCTCAGGCGGGACTGTGGAGGACTACAAGACCTTCATGCCTGAGGCAGACCTGTAAGTACTGATAGTGGAAGTGGTGGTATAGGCAGAGGCCATGAGGCCTCTGCCTGCTTTCACTGGATCCGGTCCACCTGAGAGGCGCAGTGATCTGCACACTCCTCTTCACAGAAGAGCGGAGTGGAGCTGGAACTGTCTGTCCTGCCTGAGCAGATCGGTTGACTTTATCCCATATCCTTGTACAGTAGGAGCATGAACCAGAGGGAGTGATGTATGAGTAGTGCGAACCATCGATGGACATTCTTTACCAATCATTCTCATGTCCTGTTCTATATCAATTTCCATCCGGAACTGCCGATGAGGGATATCGCGGGGAAGGTGGGTATCACCGAGCGGGCGGTACATACCATCATCAAAGATCTTGAGGAGGTCGGTGTCATCACCGTCACGAAGATCGGCAGGAACAACAGCTATGAGGTGAACCGTGATATACCGCTCAGACATCAGATCGAATCTCACAGGACCATCTCGGATCTGCTTGAGATCATCGGTGCACCCGATGATGAGGTGATCACCGGGGAGCAGGAGACAGAGGACTGAACGACAGGGATCTGTACCGGTCCCGAAGACCCTGCATGCCGTGGTCGGCAGTGCCGATCGATCTCCTGAAGGAAGTCCCATCCCTGCAGCATGTCGTGAGGCGATACACATCCTGAGGTGAGTGGATGAGATCGTGCCCGATGTACGTTCTCTGGTACCTGTCATGATTGATAGGACAGTGATGTCCCGGGGTGGGATCACTCTGCATTGAAAGAATACGATCTTGTTCTGATCCACCCGTCATAGTCTGCACATAGTGTATACTATGTGAGGCTCTCTGCGACTTTCCAATAGAGCCTGTACTGCCAGCTTCTTGCGTCTCATCCAGTCAGGTGAGCCTGATGGTGATGTCACAGCTTTTTTCGTTCAAGCAGGATCTCAGAGATACCGGCTAAGAAGCTCGCTGCCTTTGAGTCCTTATACCGATGCATACCTCTGATTTCTTTCCAGTACGTTCTGTGTGATACGTGTTCTCTATCGTACGATCCTTACTGCAGAATAGTATGCACTTTCGCAGCCAGTTCTTGTAGAGAGAACGGTTTTTGAATGAACTGGATCCCTTTATCCAGGACTCCCTGATGGGCTATGACATTTTCTGTGTAGCCCGACATGAACAGGGTTTCCAGCCCTGGACAGGTCTGCTGCAGGTGTGTCGACAGATCCCGGCCATTCATATCCGGCATGACCACATCAGTCAGCAGCAATGCGATCTCCTCCCGATGAGTCTCGGCTAACATGATCGCCTTCCCAGGGCTTTCTGCAGCAAGTACCTGATAGCCAAGGCGTTCGAGGACTGTCTGGGTCATGTCCCGTATGACTTTTTCATCTTCAACGAGCAGGATGAGCTGTCCCTGCCCCTTATGCATGCTCTCACTCGTGGCAGGCTTGCGTTCGATAGGCTCTTCTGCATATGTGGGGAGATAGATCTTGATCGTGGTCCCTTTCCCCAGTTCACTGTATACGTTGACAAATCCATTGTTCTGTTTGACTATCCCATATACCGTTGACATGCCCAATCCCGTACCGTTGTCTCCTTTTCGTGAGAAGAACGGTTCAAAGATCTTTTCCACGGTATCGCGGTCCATACCGCAGCCGTTATCGCTGACAGCCAGCTGAACGAACTCTCCCGGGGTGACCCCGATATGATTGCGGCAATACTCCTCATCATATGCAACGATAGCTGTCTCAATGGTTATGTTTCCGATCGAATCTATTGCATCTCGTGCATTGATGCAGAGATTCGTAAGTATCTGATCGAGTTGAGAGGGATCTATGAGGATCGTGCAGACTGAAGAACCAGGGAGCCAGGTAAGATCGATATCTTCTCCTATCAGTTTTCGTATCATGTTCAGGATCTGTTCGATCTTTTCGTTCGCATCAAGGACCTGTGGAGCTATGGTCTGCTTGCGCGAAAAGCAAGCAGTTGTCGGGTGAGCTCTGCTGAACGGTTAGCTGCTTTCAAGATCTCTCCGACATCCCGATGTACTTGACTCGTGGTATCTACCCGTTCAAGGATCAATTCGGCATACCCGATCATGGCAGTGAGCATATTGTTGAAATCATGAGCTACACCACCTGCCAACCGACCGACTGCATCCATCTTCTGGGACTGGATGAATTGCTCTTGAAGCTTCTTGTACTCTTCTTCGGCCTGCTTCTGTTCGGTGGTATCTCTGAATTCAACCACGCGAACCTGTTTACCCTTATAGGGGATATTTCTCGCTTCAAGGCGTAGGGGTATTCTTCCCCATTTTTGCGCAGCCCGATTGCTTCATAGGGTCTTTCATAGCCAGAATGGATAGTATTCCTGACTGTCTCGCGAGATGTTTCAGCGATCAACAGCAGCCCGTCCATCCCTATCAGCTCGGAATAGCTATACCCGGTAACATCGGCGAGTCCCTGGTTACATTCCAGGATGATGCCTTTGTCGTGGATCGTGATCCCGCCAAATGAGGCATTATGCAGAGCCTTGAAGCGGATCTCACTTTCGCGCAGTGCTTCTTCGGTCTTGATGCGTTCTGTGATATCACGCGATACTCCCTGGATCGCGACTGGGTTGTTCATTTCATCACGTATGAACGTGGCACGTATTGAGTCCCAGCCTATGGTCCCATCCGCATAATACCGTTCTACTTCCAACTGAAAGACCCGATTCCTGTCAGCTGTAGGATCTCCCTCTTTTGCGAATTCTTCAGCTAATGTTCTCTTGAATATCTTAAGCGATTCCTGAGGGTATGATTGTGTTATAGGGAGCTGAAGATACTCTTCGGGTTTGATCCCGAACACCCTTTCGACCGATGGACTTATGTACATCGGCTTCATGTCCAGATCGGTGACCCACACGACATCGGTCACATTATCTGCGATGCGGCGATAGGTATCATTGCTTTCACTCAGAGCCAATTCCGTTTGTTTCTGCTGGGTGATATTTGCGTTGAAACCATACCAGGTGATACTGCCATCAGGCAATCGTTCGGGAGTTGAACGGGACAGGATCCATTGAACAGGTCTCCCTGGAATGAGCACGCGAAACTCACAGGTGAAATAGTTCAGATGTTCAGCGGAGTACTCGATATCTGCAATGACCCGCTGAGCATCATCGGGATGCAGGACACGGGCTATGGCTTCAAAATCATCTGCAACGTCTTCCGGCTGGCAACCGAATATATTATAGATACCTTCTGAAGCCATTGGAACGAAATAGGAACCATCTGGCCTGCGGGTGAACTGATAGATGAGGTCAGGAAGATTGGCTGAGAGTTTTCTGAACTGGATATCCTTTTCACGGATCTTCTCTTCTGCCCGTTGTTTTTTCAAGAACGTGTTGACTTGTTGTACGAAGGCTTCGATCAGCCGTATGGTGAATGGGTCAATACTGGTATCAGTGACGATCGTGATATTCCCCGTGATCTGCTCGTCCTGTTGAAAAGCGATGCAATACATCTTTTCGATAGAGAACATCTTTTTCACAGCAGTACCGACAGCAACCGAAAGCTTGTTATTGAACAGTCCCGGGAAATCAAAGGTAAGTTCTGTTACTGTGTCGCTGGTGATCTGCTTATAATATGTTGTGGAGATATCGCCTTCCATGGTGTTGATGTCAAATCCAAACAGGTTGGAAAGATTTGCTGCCTTTTTCCCAACACCTGCTATCTGCTGCATGTGCCAGCGATTCGTACTATGATCATAGTCCACCAAGGCAACTATCAGGTTGGATGAAAACACCTTGTACAGTTTCTCAACTGTGTATCGATAGATCTCCTGAATGGAATCAAGTTCGACCAGTTCGAATACCGTCTCTGTCAGGAACGCGCTCTGCTCTGTGCTTTTGAGCAGCGCTTGTTCAGCCTGCTTTTGTTCTGTGATATCGGTATTGAAACCTTCATACGCCACAGTCTGCCCGGCTTCGTCCCGTATGACCCTGACATGCATGGACCCCCAGAATACCGACCCATCACGGCGGCGAAACTGGCACTCATGGTTGAAGACCTCACTGCGATCTTCCAGTATGCGTAGTAACTCTTCCCTCTGGACGGGCTGTACATACATCTGAGTGGCGATATCAGTGACTGATGTTATCAGCTGTTCCTGACTCTCATAGCCGAACATCTTTGCGAGTGTATCATTGGCAGAGATGTAGCGGCCCTCTGGAGAGGAGGTGAATATGCCTATCGGGGCGTCATTGAAGATATCCTGCTCATGGAATTTCTGCATACACTCCCCCTGTAGGTGCAAGTCTTCAGGTACGATCGGGTCCTTGTGGCGAACGCTTACGTTCGAGAGGTAAAAAAACCCTATGATTTCGACTCTTCTCTCTTTGCGATTGTATCGCAATTCTTCACATAACACAAACTCTTTAGGCTCACAGTGAGGGTATGTGGGTACGAAGTGATAAGAAAGAGAACTGAGCCTCGGATCAGACAAGAGACCCAGATACAGTCTGGACTTACTTGAAAAAATATCATCAGAGGAGATCAGAACCATGAGGACCAGAGGCTTGGGGTGAAAGGCTGCACACCCAAGTAGTTCTTTCTGTATCAATCCAATAGATTGATAATTACGTTAATTACTACAATACTAGTATTAGAGGCTAATTAATGGAAAAGAGTAATACTATGATGTCATGTATAACACCATCAAAAGCCCAGCGAATCATAGCAGAGAAAGTTCGCGAACGCAGGTTGCAACGTAACCTGACACAAGAGGGACTCGCTGAGCGTTCGGGAGTACCTCTATCAACGCTGCGCAAGTTTGAACAACAAGGAGTGATCTCCTTTGAATCGTTCTTGAAGCTTCTGATGGTGCTGGGAATGTTGGATACCATGGTCAAAGCCACTGAGGTGACTGAGGCTCCCTTCGCTTCTCTTGATGAAGTGATTGCACTCAATACCGCGCCCAAGAGAAGAAGAGGGAGACACACATGAAGGCACTTCCTTCGGTACCTGTCATACACGTAGGGCTCGATTTTGGAACAGGCAGGATCCCTGTCGGTCGCCTGGCTGTGAGAGAGCGTCGCATCTACTTTGAGTATGCACCTGCCTTCATAGAACAGGGCTTCGAGATATCTCCTTTTATGCTCCCCCTGAAGGCAGGGGTGAGGACCTGTGACAGCAGCCTGTTTGAAGGGCTGCCTGGAGTATTCAATGACAACCTACCTGATGGCTGGGGCCGGCTCTTGTTTGACCGTTTTGCACTATCCCAGGGAGTATTGCCTTCAGAAATATCTCCTTTGGATAGGTTGGCCTCGGTAGGAAGTCACGGGCTCGGTGCATTGGTGTATGAACCGGAGTCTGATACTGCGATCGGGCATGGACCAATAAGCCTCGATGGTATCGCTTCCCACGTGCAGGAAGTGTTTAAGGGAGCTTCAGAAGAGGTCTTGCAGGAACTTCTCGTGTTGAATGGGGCAGCTGCTGGAGCAAGCCCAAAGGCATTGATCGGTGTCTCTGAAAGCCGTGAGCACATCATCCATGGAACATACGACCTTGAAGAGGGATTCGAACCGTGGTTGGTGAAATTCCCCAACAGCCAGGATGGCCTTGATGCCGGCTCTGTAGAGTATGCATATGCCTTGATGGCCAAGGATGCAGGCATCACTATGTCAGATGTGCACTTGTTCCCATCGGGGGAAGGTCCAGGGTTCTTTGCAACCAAGCGTTTTGATCGTGATGGAAGCAAACGGTTCCATATGCACACTGCCGGTGGCTTGCTGCATGCTGATGTTCGTGTCCCATCGCTCGATTACCAAGACTTGCTTGCCCTTACATTCATGCTGACTCGTGATATTCGTGAAGTCGAAAGGATGTATCGCCTGGCAGTGTTCAACGTCTTAGCCCATAACCGTGATGACCATGGGAAGAACTTCAGCTTTTTGATGGATGCAGAAGGTCAGTGGAAGCTCTCTCCTGCCTATGACCTCACCTTTTCCTCTGGTCCTGGAGGTGAACAAAGTACCATGGTAATGGGCGAGGGGAGAAATCCCGGGGTGGAGCATCTGATCAAGCTTGGCGTTGAAGCGAAGCTAGCCAAGCTTCGTATCACCGAGATCATCGAACAGACCCGGTCAGCACTGTCAGCATGGCCAGAGTTGGCAAAGCAGTATGGAGTGAGTGAGGTGATGATCTCATTGATCGCACAGAGGGTCTGTATGTGATGTGAAATACCAGGGTAGTCACCCGGCCATGTACGGAACAGGTGGAGTTTGGCGGTAGTGCGTCTGCCACAGGCTGGACAGACCTCGCTGGTGCACTCAGGGTCAACCAAGAATGACGGTACCATGCAGGGCTCTTCTCAGTCAGTTATGCTGTATTACTTCATATACTGTATAGGATTCCTGTGCTATAATCTTAGGAATGAATGGATACTTCAGAGTCTGTTCCGTTCGATGTCCCCATAGGCAGGAGAACAGATAGCAGGAGAACTGACTTGTACGTTCTTCACAGGGCAGCAGCTGGAGTGATACCACCAGAGATAGCTTCATCTATGGTACCTGGAGGTTCCCATGAAACGAGCTGTGATGCTTCTTGCCCTCTTGCTTGCCTGTTCTGTCTCAGTACCCCTGTATGCCTTTACCCCCTACGTCCCGAGCTACCAGCCTGAAGTCAGAGATCTGTTGGATATCATCTTGGGGAATGAGGATCCCGTTGATGAGATGGTCTCCTACATCAGGGAACATCGCGTCGATATTGACAGCCTCAATACCGGTGATGCAGATTCTACCTTCTTCATACTACTGGTCGAACGCTATCTCAGTCCTGATTTCCTGGAGCGTAGCGATCTGGGGAGCAGGGCTTATTATGCTGTGCTGTCGATCGATGTGTTCAAGGCTCTCATAGATCTCGGGGCTGATGTCAACTATGCCTTGCCTTCCCAGCCTCTACCGATCGTTACAGCCTGGAAGCGCAGGGAGGTAGCCCCTGATCTCTTTGAGCTCCTTCTGCAGGAAGGTGCTGATGTCAACAGACGGGACGCCGATGGCAGGACTCTGCTGATGCATCATTTCATGGATGAGGAGACCAACAACTCGTATGAGGATTTCGAACGACTGCTCAAGCTGAAGGCTCGGGTGAACATCAGAGATGATAGTGACTGTACAGCCCTTACCCGTGCCATCCTCAATGGTGTCGACAATCCCCATATATACGAGACACTGTTCGACCATAAAGCAGATGTGAACCTTCCTGATGAAGATGGGATCACGCCCTTCATGAGAGCTGGCATGATGATCACGAACACACAGATCCTTCAGATGTTCCTCGATCAGGGCGCAGACCCCTTCGCCATCGTCCCTGAGGAAGGGGTCTCCATGTTGATGATCGCAGCCGCGACGAATGAGAACCCCGCTGTGACCCGGATGTTCTTCGAGCTGGGAGTCGATGCGAGTCTCAGGGATTCTTCCGGACTGACAGCATTCGAGCATGCAGAGCAGAACCCTGCCCTGCAGCAGAGTGAGATCTACTGGGACCTGGAACAGTACCAGTACGATCCACAGCCTGAGGCTGTGAAAGCACAGCGAAGCGGATCATGGTTCTTCAGATCCCTGACAGGTATCATCCTGCTGCTTCTGCTGCTCTATCTCTATCAGTACATCATGTGGAAACGAAAGAAGTGTATCATCGAATCCCCACGTCTGGCTCGGATCAACCGGCAGCTTGATGGGCTGATCAGCGATGATCTGCTGGATACGATCAAAGGGCGGTTACAACACATCCTCAGAGAGCGGATAGAAAAGCACTCTGATACGGAGCATTCGAACGATACCAACGAGTAGAGACCCGCTGCACAGAAGAACAAAGCCGGCAGGTATGACTATGCCTGCCCGGATGGGATCAGGAGATCCTGATCAGAACCTACTGTTCCCAGAAGAGGTCCATGACTGCCTGTGCCTCATCAAGTCTGCTCACCCCGTTGATGGTGTATACGGTGATCACCGGTGCTTCGTCGGAGAAGGCATTGAATGAACTCTCCAGCTGGATCTCGATCGTACCGCCGAGATCGCTCGATACTACACGCAGGGACAGAGCTATCTCCAGAATGGGCCACTGCAGAACAAGGTCATAGGTACCATCGAACAGATAGGTCTGGCCATCCTGTATGATCAGTGCATGATCGAACGTGATGGTCATACTGGAAGGTGTCTCAACGATAGAGACGCCCTGGGGCAGAACTTCGGTATCCTCAATGATTGGTGTATCCTCAAGGAGTGATTCGAATGCGGTGACTGTTCTCAGGATCTCTGCATCTGTCGGCTCATAGGTTGCAAGCAGATCACAGGAGATGCATAGGGAGCAGATCATGATCAGCAGAAGCACAGATACCCATCGAAAGAAAGCTGTTCTCATACTGGAGTCCTTTAAGACGTGAGTGATGGTGATACATGAGGCATGTACCACTCAAGATATACCGTATCTGTACATATACTGCTATTGACCAGGAGTATGAGAATCTTTTACAGAGTTTTGTGTACGAATATATGGGTGATTTTGACGTGGTAGTAGGTATACAGAGCAGTTGTCGATCATGGCTTCTCATCCCTGATGGACAGCTGCTCCTCTGTATCAGTTCTTCCAGCCTTCGTGCAAGCATTTGCAGGTCCCTGTACCGGGAGTGCAGCTCCTGATCCACCGATCATCCCTGTTCTCAGTGCTGCGGGGACCCCTGAGCTGTCTTTATTGTCGAGCTCCCTTCTGCTGGAATACATATACCTTATAAGGTATATTGACAATTTATACCTTATAGGGTATATTTATTATATATACCCTCCGGGGTATGGTCATCGTATAGGGAGATGTGCATATGGATTACCATATACGGACACCGCAGCAGCTTGGGGCTGCTTTGCGCAGTCATCGTAAGACCTTGCATCTGAGTCAGCAGGAGACTGCTGAGAAGATCGGTCTGCTCACAAAGACCATCTCGAAACTGGAGAACGATCCCGCCTCATCCAGCATCGAGAGCATGCTCAAGCTTATCGCAGCCCTCGGGCTGAGCCTCACCCTCTCGCCCGAGCATACTGCAGACGATCAGGAGTGGTAGGAGGAATCCTCTCGGCCTATCCTGTCATCGGTACTGCATCGGAGCAGATCCATCAACGAAAGATCCACATGGCGATGGCAGTCACTGGAGCAGATCGTCATTATCGGCTTGATCAGATGAGAAGGGATCACTGGATCACCACGGGCAGGCTCTCAGGTCTATCCGCTGTTGTAGTCGATTCCCTGTTCGATGAGATCATCGAAGCGACCCGAAGGTCATCACCTCGGTCTCTTCGATCATCCCTCCCGGATTCCCGGAACAGGTAGCCGATTCGATCCTGGGAGGACTGCAGGAAGCTGTACGAAGACTCTGAAACAATGAGAGCATGCGGTACCTGTATCCGGCCTGAAGCGCCCGGGGAATGGTCGTGTGCAGATCTCCGATGGTCTCAGCGCTCTGATGAGCGCTCGTCGGTCGTCTCTGAGAAGAGCTTCTGGTACGGTCTGATCATACCTTCTTTAAGCATGGACTGTATCCGTGGTCTCAGCGGTGGGATCCTGGTAGCAGCTGTGGCCAGGGTTGTTCCCATACGCTGTCTTCTTCTCTTGTGTGGGAAATCATACAGACCCTGCTTCTTGTAGCTCTCATGATCCTTCTGGAATACGAACCTCAGATGTGAGAAGATATCATCTCTGAAGATCTTCATCCCGCCGACACCGAGGAATCCCATCGGTTTGACTATCTGCTCCTCACTCCTGGTGACAGCACGATCCAGCGTGCTGTACAGCAGTCTTGCTGTGGAGAGCGGGTCCTCCTGTTCATCAGAGATCATCCCTGCAAGCTGTCCTCCCATGGTCTCGGTATAGAGTGTCAGTGCCTCCTGCAGCAGATGATCCTGTGATAGCGGTCCGCTCACGACAAAGAGGATCTGCTTACCGGTCAGGGTCCTCTGGTGGTTGTATACGAAGGTACGCTCGAGGTACCGCTGGAAGACCGAGGAGAAGTAGCGGCCTGCTACCGGGAGTGCGAAGATGATGATATCAGAGGGGAGGATGGACTCCCGGTAGACCGGGAGGAACTCATCCTTCCCCTCATAGATGCACTGGTTGTCGAACCCGCAGTGCAGGCAGCCCATACAGGGCCCGAAGGTGAGGTCCCTCAGATACACCCGATCTGCATCCGGTGCCTTCTGCAGCAGCGTCTGTACCATGGCCTCGAGCGGGCTCTCCTCTGCTGCGCAGCCGTCGGTGACGATGCAGATGCGCTTGTGGGTACTGACCTCATCAGTCGATAGATCAGAGGGCATCAGGTAGCCTGAGGGTACAGACCTCACCGGGGCAGCACAGCGTGCGGTGGGCAGGCCGTCGGTGACGACCGACAACCAGGAGGAGAAGATGCCCAGCAAGGACCTCCTGAAAGTCACATCGAGCAGGTCATCCATCTTCGCCGTGATCCCCTCGATGTACTCCATGCGGGTATCGGCACAGAAGCCTCTGATGTACTCCTGTGCGATATGGTCAGCGAAGTGGATCGAGGTGCTGATCGAAGCTGCATAGGTCCCCTCCAGAGCCTCCCTGTGTTCAGCCAGCATGAGCTCGAGGAACTCCATGTAGCGTGAGTTGATCGTCATGAAGTAGAGGGGGAAGCAGAAGATGATCAGATCAGCTGCTCTGATCTTCTCCAGGACCTCCTGACGGTAGGCCTCCCGGTCCCTGAACTTCCGTGCCTGCTGCGCGATATGCAGGGTCTCGAACCGATGGTCGGGATTCTCCTGCTCGAGGTACCTCATATACTGATACGATACTGATACCTCGCCTTTGGGACTTCCATTAAGTGTGAGTATGTACATCCATGAACTCCTTTGCTGCCTGCTGCAGCACTTCCGGGTGATCCTGCTTGAGCAGTTCGGTCATGATCAGTTCTCCCCCTGTCTCATGGAGGAGTGTCCTCATGGTCCCGGTCGTATCTGAGACACCGGCACTGTGCTGCAGGGTGCACAGTCCGTGGGTGAAGATGAACATCTTCGCGAGCAGGGAGAAGAGCTTCCCGTCGGTGAGCGAGGCAAGGAAGCAGTCCCTGCGCATCTTCGCAAGCAGCGGGGCGAAGTAGGGGTTCCCGGCAGTGAAGTCCCACTGCACCTTCCCGCTGGTGAACAGCAGCCGGAAGATTCCCGGTTCGCTTTCGGCGAACTGAAGATAGCCCATGCCGATCGAGAGGAACTGACTCTCCCGGTCCTCAGCCCCGAGCATGTATTCCATGGGGATCGGCAGACAGGCGGTGATGACTGCCTGTTCGATCCCCTCCATGGAGCTGAAGAGGCTGTAGAGCGGCTGGGTGGAACAGCCGAGTTCCCCTGCCAGCTTTCGTGCGTTGAGCGCCTCGGGTCCCTGCTCCCTGATGACCCTGATCGCTGCATCTATGATGGTCTGTTGTGAGAATCTCTGTCGTGGCGGCATCTGTCCCCCCTGTGGGTATGACTGTAACATAACGCATGTTATATATCAATCGGGAGGGTGCCTGTCAGGCAGAGGGTAATCAGGAGCTTCTCAGGTGAAGCAGGGAGAAGGAGAGGGATTGAGAACCAGAAGAGACGAGTGACGTAATGAGGGAGCGGATGAGATACTGAGGAGACGAGTGAAGTGATGAGAGAGAGGGTGAGATCCAGAGGGAACGAGTGAAGTGATGAGAGAGAGGAATAACGAACGAGCAGGAGAGGAGCAGGGAATCAAGGAGCAGGAGAGGAGCAGGGAATCAGGGAGTGGGGAGAGGAGCAGGGACTCAGGGGGAGGGCATGGGTCTGATGCCCACACTCTCCTTTGATTCCCTACAGTGCAGAGGTACCTACCTCTGCACTGTAGGTGCTACCGGTGGAGTATAGCCGGGCTGCAGTCGGTGATCTGTACGGAGCGAAGGCCCCAGGAGACCTCGATGGGGGTCCCGTTGAACTGATGAGCCTCTACAGTGAGGGTATCATGGGAGACTGTCAGCTTCAGGGGAGATCCGAAGATGGTGAGTCTGAAGCTGATGGAACTCCAGCCTGCAGGCAGATGTGGGGTGATAGCGATCCCTGTGGGGGTGATCTGCAGACCGCAGAACCCTCTGGTGACGATCTGCCAGGCGATCCCGCAGGCTGCGGTGTGGATACCGCCGATGAAGGTGCCTCCGCTGGTAGGGGGTGGGTGTTCCCGATATCGACACTGCACGATCTCATGAAATAGGTATAGGCCTGATCTGTCATCCCGCAGTTCGCTGCGACGATCGCATGGACCCCTGGGCTCAGGGAGGAGCGGTGCTGGGTCCTCTGCTCATAGTAGCGGTAGTTCTTCCGCATGATATCGACGGGGTAGGGATGGAGCATGAACAACTGGACCACATCCGCCTGCTTGGTCACCTGTGTCTCATAGGCGATCCCATTGGGCCAGCCCCAATACTCCTGATCATCGATCAGGCGCTCTGCCAGGGCTGCCGGGGTGATGTCCTCGAGGTCGAAGTAGCCGTCGAACTGCTCGATCAGTCCGCTCTCAGGGTCAGGGGCGTGGACGAAGAGCTTGCGGGACATCTCTTCGAAGGAGTGCAGCTGCTGCTCTGTCACCCCGGCCTGCTCGAGGGTCCTCGTGCAGGCATCAGGGTCCTCTTCCCTGATGATCTCCAGGAGTTTCAGGGTCTCCTGGAGGATATATCTGCACTGGTAGTTCGTGAAGGTGTTGTTGTCTGCCTTCTCATGGTACTCATCGGGTCCGAGCACGCAGAGGATCTCATAGCGCTGTCTGTGGGTGTTGTACATGACCCTGCTGTAGATGAACAGGGAGATCTCCAGCAGCATCTGCATGCCGTGTTCGCGCATGAAACCCAGATCTCCGGTCACCTGGAAGTAGGAGAGCAGTGCATAACCGATGTCGGGGCTGATATGGATCTGCCAATCGTTGAAGTGGTTGCGTATCTTCCTGCCGGTGAGCACGTCCTTGAAGAAGTAGTCGGGGCAGAGTTCTTTACCGCTCTGTCCACTGATCCAGGGATAGAAGGCACCGGCGTACCCGAGTGCTGCAGCTTTATCGCGTGCCCCCTGAAGGGTCTTGTACCGGTACAGCAGCAGCCGCTTCGCGGTCTCAGGCTCTACCCAGGTGTACATGGGCATGTTATAGATCTCCTGGTCCCAGAAGGCTGCTCCCTGATACGCCTGGCAGGAGAGGCCTCTGGCCCCTATGGGCAGGTGGTCGGTGTGGGCCGGGGTGGCGATCCGGTTATGGTACATGTTGTAGCGCAGCAGGCAGTCTGCCTCAGGATCAGCTTCGATGTGTATGTCATAGGCATCCCAGAACTGATCCCAGTGGTCCTGCTGTGCTGCAAGCAGTTCATAGAAGGGGACTGCGATGAGTCGAGCAAGGTCTGAGAGGACCGACTCATACGGATCGCTGACATCGTTGCCGGAGCAGGTGCTCATGATCATCATGATGGTCACCGGTTCACCTGCTGTGAGGGTGATCTCATGTGCGGTGAAGATCCCCTGTTCCTGCTCCAGGGTCCTGCTTCCTTCAGGCAGCCCGATCATCACCGATCCGGTGACCAGAGGCAGTGCGGTCTCGGTGGTCTCCCCCTGCGCTACGAGGAAGCCCTCAGTGGTGCGGCTGTAATCCATGGAGCGAAAATGGTTCCCGTTCAGGCTCCAGATGTCTCCGTCGATCCCCTGTCGTATGGTGATCACTCCGGGTTCGGTACTGCGCAGGCTGACCTGCTGGATCACGCAATGGAGATCGGTGAGGCTGGCAAAGCGTTCGAAGGAGATCTGCAGCTCTCCGACTGCAGTTCCTGAGAAGCTGCAGGATCCGAAGGTCCTGCCTGCAGAGAACTGCAGGCCGTGCTGCTTCTTCTCAGCATCGCAGCTGGAGTGTCCATCCACGGCGAGGTAGAGTCCGTTGGGAACGGTGCAGAGCTCTTTCCAGGTGCCGTCTGCCATGTCATAGGTATCTGATACCGTACAGGCGACGTACTCCTTCCTGCGGGCATCCGGGAAGGTGCCCCGGTAGCCGAGGTATCCATTCCCGGTGAGGGTGATGTTCCCGCTGTTGAACGGGTCATCGTGCAGCTGCGGTGGTACCTGCAGCGTCTGTGTATCTCTCCAGATCTCCTGGTGGTTCATGTGTGCCTTCCTTACGTAACCGGTTGCGTACCGATATATAGTTCAACATAGGTGTATACAGCTATTAAACCATATTGTAAGATATAGTCAAGGTTGGAAGAGCTATTTATGCAACCGATTACGAAATACGAGGTCAACGATGACGATCAGAGATATCGCCCGAATAGCGGGGGTGAGCCCTGCGACGGTGAGCAGGGCTCTCAATGACAGCCCCGAGATCTCAGAGGGGAGGAAGCAGCAGATCCGAAGGATCGCTGCAGAGCATGGGTTCGAGTTCAATACGCATGCCAGAGCCCTCTCTCTGCAGCGGAATGATACCGTCGGTATCGTCGTGACTGACGAGATCACCTCTACTGCCTTCATCGATGATATGGTACGTCTGATACGCAGGAGACTGGAGCGTTCCGATCATGATCTGATCATAACCTCGAAGCACCATCTGCTGAGGCTGGTCGCCGCAGGCAAGGTCTCAGCGGTGATCAGCATGGATCCGCTCCTGCCGCTGCAGCAGTGGACCTATATGAGAGAGCACGCGATCCCGTGTGCCGCAGTCCATTTCAGGCCCGTCTATGTGGACCATGAGACGGTGAGCAGCTTCTATACCGATCATGAACAGGGGGGCTACCGTGCGGCGGTGACCCTGCTGGAAGCAGGCAGGAGGAAGCTGCTCTGCCTTACCGAGGGTGCAGAGCAGCCTCAGTTCCTTGCCAGGGTCTCCGGGTTCACCCAGGCCCTGAAGGAGTACGGCCTGCCGGTCGATCCCAGACGGATTCTCTATGGTGAATGCAGCTATCGATTCGGGTACCAGAGCATCATGGAGCGTAAGGCGCTGCTGCAGGATATCGACGGGATCTGTGCCCATGCCGATGTGATGGCAGCCGGGGTGATGAAGGCCCTGCTGGATCTCGGTCATGCCATTCCCGATGATATCGCCGTGGTAGGCTATGATGACATGGACTATACCGAGTACCTTCATCCTGGATTGACTACCGTACATCAGCCCAAGGAACAGATGGCAGAGGATGTCTGCTCCTATATGCTGGAGGCTCTCTCCTCCGGTCAGACCGGATTGACGGCACACCAGTATACCCCTGTCATGGTATACCGGGAGAGCTGCAGACCGAAGGGATGAGCGCTCAAGCTCATCTGCCATCAGGATACCGCAGCGGTGGATCGGGAGCAGGGGAGGCTCTTAACAGGTGTATCACAGGACTATAAGGCAGCGGCTGTGTGTTGTTCTCTACTCGTAGCGATGGGGTGCTGCCTGCAGCTCAGCGGTCTATCAGGATCACCTCTACCTGCAGCTCGGTGAGGCGGCTGCGGTATCGTTCGGGGATGGTATCGGTGATCAGCGTCTGGATCTGATCGAGCTCTGCCACCTGGTAGATCGCTACCTTATCGAACTTGGAGGAATCTGCCAGCAGGTACCAGTGCTGAGCCATCGTGGGGATCTGCTTGAAGATATAGGTACTGATGATCGAATCGACGGTAAGACCTGCCCTCATATCAAGACCGGAGGTGCTGGTGAAGGCCTTGCTGACGAAGATATTCCCCAGCAGTGACTGCGGTGACTCCCAGCTGGAGAAATAGGTATGAGCATCGGTGCTGGTGACCTCTCCCCCGATCAGATAGACCCGCTGTACGTTTTTGATCAGTTCAGGCAGTGCCGTGATGTTGTTCGTGACCACCGTGAGGTTCTTGAGCCCCTGCAGCAGATGAGCCAGTACGCAGCAGGTCCTTCCCGATCCGATGAAGATCGAATCCCCATCTGCTATCTGTGAGAGAGCCTGCTGAGCCAATGCGACCAGCAGCGGATCGCGGTAGATCGGATCGGGCAGCTGCGTATCTTCTGCAGCCTCTATGAGCGTTGCCCCTCCGTAGAAGCGCTGCACCTTCCCCTGCTGCTCAAGAGAGGCAAGGTACTTTCGGATCGAGACCTTGCTGACTCCCAGGCGAAGACTCAAGTCATTCACGTAGACACTGCCGTGCTCCTTGAGCAGCAGCAGGACATCCTCTGTATAGTTCTTTGCCATCTTATCTTCTCTCTCTTCTTTCGCAGGTTGCCTCCTATCATAATCCTTTACAAAAATTCTGTCAAACGAAATCAAACGAAACTTTACAATTACGAATGAAAGATATATCATACATAAAGAAAGAAAAAGAGACATGAGCATGGCCGAAGCAGACACACTGCAGGTGGGTACCACCTGCCAGGAAGAGGTATCAGGGACGGGCATGCACGATGATGATACGAATCAGAGGGGAGGAGACAGATGAGCCAACAGCATACAGGAGCCGGTGAGTATATCGCAGAGCTGATCGCTAGAGCGAAGGCGGCACAGAAGATAGCAGAGGGGTTCTCACAGGAGAAAGTCGATGAACTCGCTGCAGCTATCACCTGGGAGATCGTAGCAGACGATGAACTGGTACGGGAACTGGCAGAATTCTCCTATGATGAGTGCAGACTCGGAGACGTGGAATCGAAGTTCATCAAAGTCAGTGTGAAATGCCGGGGCGTGTATCACGACGTGAAACACGAGAAGACCGTGGGGGTCATCGAAGAGCTCCCTGCAAAGGGACTCTCGCGTATCGGTAAACCCGTGGGAGTCATCGGATCTCTGGTCCCCAGTACCCAGGCTGAGATGCACCCCATCGTCCAGGCCATCTTTGCCGTGAAAGCACGGGATGCCGTGATCTTCTCACCCCATCCGAGAGGCAAGCTCACCACAAAGAAGACCACTGACCTGATCCGTTCGGTCATGAAGCGATACGAGGCACCAGAGGACCTGTTCATCGCCATCGAAGAACCCTCGATCGAGAAGACCAACGAACTGATGGCGCAGTGTGACCTGGTCATCGCCACCGGTGGACAACCGATGGTCCATGCCGCCTACAGCTCAGGCACCCCAGCCTTCGGTGTCGGTGCAGGCAATGCCATCATCGTCGTAGATGCTACCGCTGACCTTGCAGATGCAGCAGAGAAGATCAAAGCCAGCAAGACCTTCGACCTTGCCGCAGGCTGCTCCTGTGACAACAGCGTGGTCATCGACCACACCGTCTATGACCCCATGCTCCAGGCATTCAAGAATGTAGGAGCCCATCTGCTCGATGCGGAAGAGAAAGAGCTGCTGAAGAAGACCATCTGGCCCCAGTGGCCCGATAACCATATCATAAACCGCGACATCGTAGCCTCACCGGTCACACAGATCGCAGAGCATGCAGGCATCACGATCCCCGAAGGGACCTGCCTGCTGCTGGTAGAAGAGGAGCTGACCGGAGCAGCCTCACCGTTCAGCGGTGAGAAGATGAGCCTGGTCACCACCGTCTACAAGAGCAAAGATATCGCCGATGCGATCAGGATCATCAACGAGAACCACGCCTACTCAGGGGCAGGACACTCCTGCGGGATCTTTTCGAAGACCCCTGCACACATAGAGCAGGTCGCTCTGGAGACCTACACCACCCGGGTGGTCGTCAACCAGCCCCAGGCTGCGACGAACACCGGAAGCTGGGTGAGCGGCATGCCCTTCACCAGCTCCCTGGGCTGCGGTACCTGGGGAGGCAACAGTGCCTCGGAGAACATCGCACTCAAACACTACATGAACAACACCTGGGTCATACGGGAGATCCCGAACTGGAAACCCACCGATGAAGAACTCTTCGAAGGCTTCACCCCGCGCAGCTGAGAGAAGAAGAGATAAGAGAAGAAGAGAGAGAAGAGCATCAAGAGGCGAGGAAGGTAGCAAGGAACATGACTGACGGTATGGTAACGCATCAGCTGCAGCGATTGGTCGTACCTGCACAGCAGGCGGCATCGCTCATCACGAACGGGATGCTTGTCGCGATGAGCGGGTACTCGGCTGCAGGGTATCCCAAAGCAGTGGTAGAAGAGCTGGTAGCACGTAAGCAGAGTGAACCTGAACTGACGATAGACCTCCTCACAGCCGCCAATGCCCCCTGGCTGGATGAACAGCTCGGAGCCGCTGGCCTGATCGGCCGCCGCACACCGATGTGTGCCAGCCGGGGGCTGGCCTCCCGGATCAACAGCGGCAGCGTACGGTACGTGGAACAGCAGATGAACCGGATGCCGGCCCTGCTGAAGAGCGGCAGCTTCGGAACGATCGACATCGCCGTGATCGAAGCACTGGGCTTCGACGAAGAGGGCAACCTGATCCCCACGAACTCCATAGGCATGAACCACCTGCTGATGGCACAGGCACGACGGATCATCATCGAGATCAACTCAACCCAGCCCCAGCAGCTGAAGGAACTCCACGACATCTTCATCCCTGCAGCCCCGCCTGAGGCCCGACCCCTGCCGCTGCTGCACGCAGGAGATCGTATCGGCTCGAAAGGACTGCCGATCGACAGGGACAAGATCTGTGCCATCGTCCATACCGACATCCCCGAAGAGGGGGACCAGCCCTGCGGACGACACCTGCCTCCCTGACGATCGCTGACCACCTGATGAACTTCCTGGAGATCGAACTGCTCAGGACCGGCGGAGTACTCCCGCCCCTGCAGACCGGCTTCGGTACCATGGCCCATACTGTGGCAGAAGCCTTCGGCAGGTCCTCCTTCCGTGACCTGCAGTTCTTCTGCGGGGGTATAGGGGAAGCGGTACTGGAACTGATGTACAGCGGCACCGCCGCTGTGGTCTCCACCGGAGGCTTCTCCATCAATGAACGGGTCAGGTACATCCTCGAACACACCGAGAATCTCTCTGACCGGCTGATCCTGCGCAACGGGGACCTGATCAACAACGCGGAGATCATCGGCAGATTGGGAGTGATCGCACTGAACACCGGCATAGAGATCGACATCTACGGCAACGTGAACTCAAGCCATATCGCAGGGACCCGGGTGGTCAATGGCATCGGAGGTGGGGCGAACTTCGCCCAGACGCCGGCCTGTCAGTCATCCTGCTCCCCTCGAATGCGAAATCAGGAGCCATATCGAACATCGTCCCCATGGTGTCACACCAGGACATCTGTGAGCACGACGTCGATATCATCATAAGTGAACACGGAACGGCAGACCTGCGGGGACTCGACGACGGCCAACGTGCCGATGCAGTGATCGAACACTGCACCGCAGGGGTCTATCAGCAGCAGCTGAAGGAGTACCTGCAGCGGGCACGGAAGTCCAGCGGCGGGCACCATCCGCAGCTGCCCGAAGAAGCCTTCAGCTGGTACCGGCGCCTCAAAGAAGAAGGAACGATGGTGGAGAACAGATGAATGAACGCATAGAACTCTACGAAGTGGGACCGCGAGACGGATTCCAGAACATCAAAGAGTACATCCCCCTTGAGACGAAGCTCGAGATCATCGACGGCATGATCGCTGCAGGACTGCAGCACATCCAGATCACCTCCTTCGTCAGCCCGAAAGCCATACCTCAGATGAGAGACGCCCGGGAGTTGACAGCCCGCTGTCTGGAGAGACACCCCGAAGTGGACTTCTTCGCCCTGATCCCCAACCTGCGCGGCGCACAGACCGCCCGTGAACTGGGGATGAAGAACCTCTCCTACGTGGTCTCACTGGGAGAAAGCCATAACAGGGCGAACATAAACCGGAGCCATGCAGAGTCCTTCGAAGGACTGCAGAGGATCCTCGAAAGCGGAGATGACCTGGAGATCTGCCTGGACCTGGCGACCGCCTTCGGCTGCCCCTTTGAGGGGAAGAAGAGCTCAGATGACGTCGTGCAGTTCCTGCAGCAGTACCTGGAGCTGGGGATCGAGACCGTGAACCTGTGCGACACCATCGGGATCGCGAACCCCGCACAGGTGCGCAGCACCATCAGCGCCGTACAGCAGGCCTATCCCTCCCTGAAGCTGCAGATCCACATCCATGACACACGGAACATGGGCATGGTGAACACCCTTGCAGCAGTAGAGATGGGAGTGCTGGACGTACAGGCGACCCTCGGGGGACTCGGCGGCTGCCCCTATGCACCGGGAGCCTCCGGGAACCTGGCTACAGAGGACCTCGCCTTCATGCTCAAGGAGATGGGCTATGACCTGTCGGTCGATATCCCGGCTCTGATCGCACTCTCCCGGCACCAGCACCAGGTGCTGCCGCCGGCAACCTACAGCGGACACCTGTGGGCCGTCACCTGACCGAAGACCACCAGCGCAGCACCTGAGGGGAGTACACCCCTCATCGGCTGCAGATACGTACCATACGGAGGATCGATACCATGAGATTGACAGAATCAGTTGAAGAATTAGAGAAGATCGCACTGCAGATGCGCAGGAACGTCATCGAGATGGGCCATGTGGCAGGGAGCAGGGGAGCCCACTTCGGCCCGGCCTATCGAGCATAGAGATCCTGGCCTGCCTCTATTTCAGCGTCATGCACCACGACCCGGCCGACCCCCACATGAGTGACCGCGACCGGTTCGTCATGAGCAAGGGACACGCCTGTCTCTCCTACTACGCAGCCCTGGCGCGAGCGGGCTACATCACCAAAGAGGACATGGCCACCTTCAAGGCCGACGACAGCTTCCTTGCAGGCACCCGAGCCTGAACATGGCCTACGGCCTGGAAGTGTCTACCGGGAGCCTGGGAAACGGCTTTGCCGTAGCCTGCGGGATGGCACAGGCAGCGAAGATCAAGCAGCAGAAGCATACGGTCTTCTGCCTTGTAGGTGATGGGGAGTGCAATGAGGGACTCATCTGGGAAGCAGCGATGAACGCTGCCAAGAACCGGCTGAGTAACCTCGTCGCTCTGGTCGATAACAACGGTGTACAGCTTGCCGGGAAGACCGCTGAGATCATGGACGTGAACCTCGAGAACGTCTGGAGAGCCTTCGGCTGGGACGTGATGGTGGTAGAGGACGGCAACGACGTAGTGAGTGTGAGAGCTGCCCTGCAGCAGATGAAGGACTCGGACGTGCAGAAACCCCACATGATCATCGCGAAGACCGTGAAAGGTAAAGGCATCTCCTTCATGGAAGACAGCATCGGCTGGCACGCCAGCCCGATCAATGATGAACAGTACCGACAGGCGATCACAGACCTGGAAGACAAATGAAGCAGGAGGAGAAACAGATGAACACGATCTCTGACGATATACTGGATGCATGGTCCGCAGGTGGACACCGAACTGCTCTGGGAGCATCCCTGGTAGCCCTTGCGGCAGACCATGAGGACCTGATCACCCTGACCGCGGACCTCACCCCCACCGCCCGGCTGACCGAATTCAAAGCGACCTACCCGCAGCGATTCTTCGACGTGGGGATCGCCGAACAGAACCTGATCGACTTCTCAGGCGGCCTCGCCCGGGAAGGACTCAGACCGGTAGCCGTGACCCTGGCAGCCCTTGCCCCGATGCGCTGTGCAGAACAGATGCGGTCGGTCCTCGGATACATGAACCTGAACGTCACCGTCGTCGGCATCGAAGCCGGCGTACGATTCGGACCGCTGGGGAACACCCACTACGCCATGGACGACATCGCCGTGGCTCGGGCGATCCCCAACCTCACGGTCATCACCCCATCAGACCCCTTGAGCGTCTACAAAGCCCTCGAAGCTGCCCAGACCCATGAAGGACCGGTCTACATCCGCCTGACCGGAGGACCGGGGTTCCCCGTCCTCTACCGGGGCGATATGGACTTCCAGATCGGTACAGCCATCGAGTACCGTGCAGGCACTGACGTGGTCTGCATCACCAGCGGCTCCCTGCTCGCCCAGACCATAGCGGCAGCCGATATCCTGGAAGAACAGGGGATATCTGTCCAGATCATCGATATGCATACGATCAAACCCCTCGATACCGACATGCTCGATACCCTCTTCTCCCGGCAGAAGCTGATCGTGACCATCGAAGAGCACAGCCCCATCGGAGGATTGGGTTCTGCGGTTGCTGAATACAAGGCCGGTGTCAAAGACTCCCCCAGGCAGATCATGTGCAGCCTCGGGGACAGCTTCAAGACCCTCGGAGATCATGAGTTCCTGCTCAAGAAGTGCGGACTCGATGCAGAAGGCATCGCCGCGACCATCAAGCAGAACCTGTAGCCAAGGGGTACGAGCAGCAGGCAGGAGTGCCGGCCTGAAGAGGCCGGCACCCTCACAGCCCCATCGTACCAAGACTCTGGAGAGAGAGACAGGGGGAGGACATGAAGGGGCCTCATGCGGTGAAGGAGAGGTAACCGAGAGAGCAGGATGATGGGTACCAGATGAGGGGCAGACAGGAAGAACAGGGAGAGAAGAAGCAGAAGGCACAAGATAGTTGCCAGCTGGCAGGCGAGAGGACACAGAGGACTGTCAGCATGTGATGAGCAGGAGAGAGAAGGGTACGGGAATCAAGAGAGGAGAGCAGATCAGCGGCGGGAAGTCGAAGCTCTGGGGATGAGTTCCGGTTCGAGGAGGATACGCTGAGGGAAGTTGGTCCTGTCCATGCTGGTATTCCTGATCTCCTCGAGCAGCAGGCGGGTCATGATCCTTCCGATACTGCGTTTGGGCTGCTTGATGGTCGTCAGCTGGATCTGAGGCAGATGGGAGAGATTGATGTTATCGAAGCCGATCACACCGACATCTTTGCCCGGGATGATCTGCTGCTCTGCAAGATACTGCAGGATCCCGATAGCCATGACATCGTTCCCTGCGAAGATGGAGTCTACATCAGGATGCTCGGTAAAGAGCCGTACAGCCATCTTATAGCCGTATTCGAGGTTGTATTCACCCGAATAGTGCAGAGAAGGATCGAAGGTCCGTCCTGCTTCACTGAAGCCTTGCACACCCCGGTGTACCGGTGCTTGCTCGCGCTGGAGTTGACCGGACCGAAGAGCAGTGCGGTCTTCGTATACCCGCTCTCGATCAGATGCTTCGCTGCGATGTATCCTCCCTTCTCGTTATCGGTACTGACCGAAGAGAAGGTGTTACTGGCCGTCCAGGTCTCGAACCCGACGAGCGGGATCTTCGACTGCTCGAAGATCCTGGAGTTGGCATCCTGGACATTCTTGATGATCACCCCGTCCACCTGTTTCTGCTGGATCGCGTAGATGTTATCGAGTTCCTTCTTCTCGCTCCAGTTCGATATGCACAGAAAGACATTGTAGTCTGCTTCGTTGGCCGTCTCGATGATCCCGGTGGTGATCTCCCCGAAGACGGGGTTCACGATATCGGGCATGATCACCCCGATCGTCTTGGTGACACTGCTCACCAGACCCCGGGCTATGACATTGGGCTGGTAGCCCATCTCCCGAGCCGTCTTGACCACCAGGGCCCTGGTCTCATCACTGACACCCGGCTTGTTGTTGAGAGCTCTTGAGACCGAAGAGAAGTTCAGATTCAGTTTCTGTGCGATATCTTTGATTGTAACCATCTTGATGAAGATAGTAATCCTATTTTATAGCATATGTAAAGGATAAAAAGGTATAGATATACGAGTTACTGCCATTTTTGACGAAAAAAGGTGAAAAAGAGCAAACAGAAGAGCAAACGTTTGATACCACAGGAGTGAAACATGCAGATAGATCTCGCGATAGCTCCCTGTTCGTGGGGAGTGGAAACAGCCGGTGATCCGGACAATCCCCCGTGGCAGCAGGTGCTCGACGAAGCCGCGGCATCACCGTATACCGCCCTGGAACTCGGACCGTACGGGTACCTGTCCACCGACCCTGCAGTACTTGCCGATCTGCTTGCAGCCCGACAACTGCAGCTGATCGCCGGCACCATCTATGACGACCTCACCCCCGCTGCCGATACCGCACAGCTGAAGCGACTGACCCGGGACATCTGCACTCTGCTTCAGCGGGTGGGACCTGCCACACAGCAGCGCTATCTGGTCCTCATCGACGCGGTGAAACCGGAGCGGAACACCACTGCCGGACACTCAGAGAAAGCCATGCGACTACCGCCGGCGCAGTGGAAACAGATGATGGGGAACATCACCATGATCTCACAGATCGCCGGTGAAGAGTACGGGATTCGGGCGGTGGTCCATCCCCACGCAGGAGGGTACATCGAATTCGACGATGAGACCGAACAGCTGGTCCATGACCTCGGGAGTGAGAGCACAGGACTCTGCCTCGATACCGGACACCTCTACTACGCAGGGGATGACCCGGCAGAGCGACTGATCAAGTATGCCTCGCGACTTGAGTACCTCCACGTCAAAGATATCGACAGAGGAAGCTATGAGAGAGCCCTTTCACAGCAGCAGGGCTTCTTCGAGGCCTGTGAACAGGGCCTCATGTGCTCGGTCGGTACCGGCTGCCTGGATTACCCGGAGATCTTCAGAGCCCTGAAGACCACAGGTACTCAGGCTGGGCCACCGTCGAACAGGAACGCGACCGAAGACAGACCGCAGGTGTTCCCGAGGACATCGCACGCAGCTACCGCTATCTGATGCAGACCATCAGCCAGAGCTGAGACAGCACCTCTGAACACACGATGATACAGGGTATGGGATGTACTGGTACGGGACGAGCCCCAATGTTCCCACCTGGGTGGTGTCCCATCAGGAGTGAGAGAAGGACACGACATGGTCTCCTGCAGACGGAGACTGCGAGAACACAACTGCACCACCGACCCCTCCGGTGGCGCAGCTCTGTGTCCTGACACGGGGTATCTGCAGGTGTCGGTACGCGATGATCAGATACGCTGAACCGTAAGGCGGAAGCCTGGTGAACGGAGGCTGGAGCGTGTCCTAAGCTGTGGTGAGCACACAGCTTAGGACATGCATAAAAAACCGTCAAAAATAATTTGACAAACCGTATATTGTGGTCGATAATACAAGCAAACGTTTGCTTACATACATAATCTTATGTATCAGGAAATGTAAAAAAGGGAGGAATCTATGACTAAGAAAATGGTATTGATGCTAGCTTTGATCTGTGTACTCGCAGCCCCGATGGCACTGTTCGCAGGTGGACAGCAGGAGAGCGATGTGATCCGGATCGGTGCGGCCATGAGCAGCTTCTCAGACAAAGGGCAGACCTATCTGCAGGACGGAGTACGGGATTTTGATGCAGCGAATGATGACGTTGAGATCCTGATGACCGATGCGAAAGACGACCCTGCTGTACAGCTGAACCAGGTCGAGACACTGCTGACCAAAGGTGTGGATGCGATCCTCATCGTACCGGTAGACATCTCAGCTCTTACTCCTGTATTCCAGAAATGCAAGGAAGACGGTGTGAAGCTGGTCATTGCCAACAGAATGCCTGCAGAAGAGTTCCATGACCAGTTCGACGTATACACAGGTTCTGAATCAATCCAGGCCGGTATCCTCCAGGCAGAATGGGTAGCTGAAGCTATGCACCTGCAGGCGGAAAAGTCGGGATCATCATGGGACCACTGGGACAGGAAGCTGCCCGAATGAGAACTGAAGGTAACAAACAGGTCTTTGCAAAATATGACAACATCGAGATCGTCATGGACGCAGAAGGCAAATGGGACCGTGCAAAAGGTATGTCTATCGCAGAGAACTGGATCCAGAGTGGTACAGACCTCGATGCTATCCTCTGTAACAACGATGAGATGGCTATCGGGACCCTGCTGGCTGCTGAAGGTGCGAACCTTGCAGATGAAGACATCATCATCGCAGGTGTGGATGCGACTCCGGATGCACTCGAGTACCTGGGAAAAGGTCTTGATGTGACCGTATTCCAGAACATGAACGCACAGGGCTTCAACGGCGCGAAAGCTGCCTATGACCTGGTCAAGGGTACGAGCGTACCGAAATGGGACTGGATCCCCTTCGAGACCGTCACTCCTGAGAACATGAGCGAATACAAGTAGACATCTGTTGCTATAGACGAAGAGTATGAGGGGGATTAAGTCCCCCTCATACATAGCGATACCAATGCATGTGCTACCCAAGCAGGAGTCGTCAAATGGATACGAAGAATGTACTGGAGATGAGAAAGGTCTCTAAATCATTTCCAGGTGTCAAAGCACTCAAGGGTGTTGACCTTACCGTCAAAGCGGGAACCGTACACGCGTTGATGGGAGAGAACGGAGCAGGGAAATCGACCCTGATGAAGATCCTCTACGGTATCTACCAGCCTGATGAAGGCGAGATCATCTTCAAGGGCCAGCCGTATCAGGTGAAGAGCCCCATAGATGCGATCAAAGGCGGAGTGAGCATGATCCCCCAGGAGATCAGCCCCGTACCGAACCTCACCGTCGCAAGCAATGTGTTCCTGGGGAAAGAAGAGCTCAAAGGGCGCTTCGGGAACTTCCTGAATCAGAAAAAAATGGTCTCGGAGACGCAAAAGCTCTTCGATGAACTCGGAATCGATATTGACCCTTCTGTCATGATGAGCGAGATCAGTATTGCCAGTGCACAGCTCGTAGCTATCGCTACAGCAGTCTCCTACAATGCTGATCTGGTCATCATGGATGAGCCTACCTCGGCGCTCACGGAGAAGGAGATCGATAAACTCTATACCATCATCCGTGACCTGAAAGAGAAGAAGAAGATCGCTATCATCTACATCTCTCATAAGCTCGACGAGGTCTTCGAGATCTGCGATGAAGTCTCGGTCCTCAGAGACGGTGAGTTCATCGGCAGCGATACCATCGATCACTTCGACAAGGATCGTCTGATCAGTATGATGGTCGGCCGTTCGATGGACGAGTTCTTCCACAAGGAAGAGGTGGCCATAGGAGAGGTGATCCTCCAGGTCAAGGACCTCACCCTCGATAAGAAGTTCGACAAGGTGAGCTTCGAACTGCGCAAGGGAGAAGTCCTCGGATTCGCAGGGCTCATGGGTGCAGGACGCACCGAGGTCATGGAGGCACTCTTCGGCTACAAGCCGGCCGATTCAGGAGAGATCCTGATCAACGGTGAACCTGCCAACATCACCGAACCGGTCGATGCGATACAGCACGGCATCGGCTTTGTGACCGAAGACCGCAAACTCACCGGGATCTTCCCGGATCTGTCGATCAAAGACAACATGATCCTCCCCGATATCGATTCGTATATCAAGAACGGGATGTTCCTGCATACATCCAAGATCAACAAGAACTGTCAGGAACAGCGTGAAGCGATCTCCATCAAGACCCCGAGTCTTGAACAGCTGATCAAGAACCTCTCGGGAGGGAACCAGCAGAAGGTGCTCATCTCCCGATGGCTTTTGACGACCCCTGAGATCCTCATCCTCGATGAGCCGACCCGGGGAATCGACGTAGGGGCCAAGTCAGAGATCCACCGCCTGATCGGGGAGCTCGCAAAGATGGGCAAGAGCATCATCATGGTCTCCTCGGAGATGCCTGAGATCCTCTCGATCAGTGACAGGATCCTGGTCATGCATGAAGGCAGATGTTCGGGTGTGATCAGCAGGAAAGATGCCACACAGAAAAAGATCCTGCAGCTTGCCACTGGCGAGAAGCTGTAAGTTACCCTGGAGGTTTAGTAACGATGTCTAGTCAAAAAGCAATAACCAAGCCGGCGATCGGTGCCTTTATGAGCAAGTACGGTATTGTGGTGATCTTCATTGCCCTGTGTATCATACTCTCGATCGTATCACCGGCCTTCAGTTCCATGAGGAACATCACCAATGTGGTCCGACAGGTCTCCATCATCGGTATCGTCTCGATGGAGTCACCTTCTGTATCATCACTACCGGTATCGACCTCTCCTCAGGTCCATGATCGCCCTCATATCAGTAGTGGTAGCGACCATGTCCCAGAAATCCATCAACCTCGACCAGCCGGTCAGTATCGTGATGCCCATCGCTCTTGCGATCGGGATCGCCCTGATCATCGGGCTGTTCCTCGGAGGCGTGAACGGATCCCTCCTTGCCTTCGGCAAGATCCCCCCCGTTCATCGCCACCCTCGGTATGATGACCGCAGCACGTGGTGCTGCAGCCCTCTATACCCAGGGAAGACCCGTCGGTAACCTGAAGGACTCCTTTACCTTCATCGGTACCGGGAGTGTCTTCGGTATCCCGCTGCCTATCTGGATCTACATAGCCATGGCCATCTTGTCGCACATCCTGTTGAGCAAGACCAAGTTCGGACGTCACGTCTTCGCCATCGGCGGTAATGAGCAGGCAGCACGGATCTGTGGTATCAACGTGGAGAGGACCCTGGTGAAGGTCTATGCCTATGCAGGTTTCCTCACCGCCGTCTCTGCTATCCTGCTCACAGCACGTACCTCTGCCGGTAACCCCACCTACGGTCTTGCCTACGAACTCGATGCCATCGCATCGACAGTCATCGGCGGTACCTCCTTGAGCGGAGGAGTGGGATCTATCCCCTTCTGCGTGGTAGGAGCACTGATCATCGGTGTACTGAACAACGGTATGGACCTCCTCGGCGTCAATGCCTACTGGCAGCAGATCGTCAAGGGATTCATCATCGTCATCGCTGTTCTCATCGATGCCAACAAGCAGAAGAAGAACTGACAGCACATGTACCGGACGCTTCGAGCTGGGAACCACAGTCTCAGAGCGACCGGAGAGAACAGGACACTGCACACCGGGTGATACCCGGTGTGCAGGGCATCACCAGCAGCAGGAATGGGGGCATATGATATGGCAGTGATCACGATTTCCAGAGGACTCGGGAGCATGGGGACCTACATAGGACAGAGACTGGCACAGGAGCTGGGGTATGCCTATGTGGACAAGCAGCTGCTCTCCACCATGATGAAAGAGTACGGCTTCAGCAAGTTCGATAACATCTATGAGAGTGTCCCGGGCTTCTGGGAGAAGTATGACATCTATCGTGAGATGACCGTGGAGTTCCTCGCAGAGGTCATCTTAGCCGTGGCACACCACGATGACGTGGTCATCGCAGGTCGGGGAAGTTTCGGCCTGCTCGGGGGCATGTCAGATGTGATCAACGTACGCATCAAAGCCCCGATGGGCTGCCGTATCCACCGTCTCATGCATGACTGCAGCATCTCTGAGCAAGAGGCGATTGAACGGATCAAGCAGAGCGACCGCGTCAGGCGCAGCTTCGTGGAGAATGATTTCAGATTCAACTACCGCGACAGCAGCCTCTTTGACCTGATCCTGGATACCAGCATCATAGAACCTGAGGCCTGTGTCACGCTGCTGAGCAAGGCGACAGCCTTCAGAGATGACGCCAGACCCTCACTGAGTACCCTCGAGATAGAACCGGTCCTCGTAGAACATGTGGCACGGGAACTGGTTGAGCACCGCCTGGATCCGGAGACGATCGTACCCCAGGTGGAAAGCTGCTGAGAGGCAGAGCACGAGTACCTGCTGCTCAAACCCGAAAGAACGAGCATGCACAACACCATCTGCAGCATCTGCTGCAGATGGACCATAGCCTGAGGATCTTCCCTCAACGAAAGAGCAAACGTTTGCCCTCTCTTTGAGCAGCAGCTTCAGCCAGAAGGCAGACATCAGCTCCCGGCAGAACGCCGGAAAGAAGAGCGGAAGACAGAAAGAAGACGTGCAGGACCTGCAGAGCAGGCTCTGCGATAGACATGAAGGCAGCTGGAGTGTTCACACGAACGCTGCCATGTATGAAGGAGATGATCATGGATCTGGAAGCTACATGTAAGATACGCAATGCCGAAGGTTTTGCTCCGGGATACACCGAGATCGTGAGCAGGGAGTCCAACCCCGAGATGCTCATGACCTTCGGAGTCCTGAAACTCACCAAGGATGAGAACTATACCAATGACGAACCGCTCGAGCGGATCTTTCTGCTGCTCACGGGCGAGGTGACCCTTCTTTGGGCTGAAGAGCAGGTGACCATCAGTCGCAGCTCTATCTTTGACGATGACCCCTGGACCCTCCATCTGCCCCGTGAGGTGAGAGTACAGATCACCTGCGCATCAGATGAGGCTGAGTTCACCGTACACAGGACCGAGAACGAGAAGAGCTTCCCAGCGAAGCTGTACGGACCGAAGGAACTGGTGAAAGAGACCCGCGGACTCGGGACCATGAACGAGACCGGGACCCGACTGGTGAGAACCATCCTCGACAAGTCCATCAGTGACGATGCGAACTTCATGATCGGTGAAGACGTCCACTACCCGGGGAAATGGGCAGGGTTCCCCTCCCATTCCCACAACCAGCCTGAGATCTACTTCTACCGGTTCCAGCCCGAAAAAGGCTTCGGACTGCTGCGTCTGGGAGACCAGGGAGTCTGTCTGGAACAGCACGACACGGTAGTGATCCCCCCCGATCTGGTACACCCGCAGGTAGCCGCCCCCGGCTATGCGATGTACTTCCTCTGGGTGATCAGACACCTGGAAGGGAACCCCTACCTGGGACCCGACTTCGAGAAGAAACACCTCTGGGCTGCAGAGAGTGATGCAAAGATCTGGCCCGAACGCTAGGAGAGAAGAAGAGTATGCTGGAATTCCGGGATGATGCACCATTGGACGTAGTAGCCTCGGCCGGGCAGGGATAGACATGAACGCTGTGGAGATGCACGTACGATGGAAGAGAACATGCTCTTCCGCAAGACCGTGGGGGCTCCCCCGCGAACATCGCCGTAGCCTGTTCCCGCTACCACCTGAAGGTGGGCTTCATCGGAAGAGTCTCGGATGACCAGCATGGACGGTATATTCGCAACTACTTCACCTCCAACGGTATCGACACCAGAGCTCTGGTGACCGACAAGGACGGAGGGATGAGCGGACTGGCCTTCACCGAGATCCAATCCCCGACCAACAGCAGTTACATCCTCCACCGGGACAACGTATCGGATCTGAACCTCAGTATCGAAGATATCACAGAAGAGTACATCCGCGATACCCGACTGCTGGTGATCTCCGGGACAGCCCTCTCGAAGAGCCCCTCCCGTGAGGCGGTCTTCGCCGCACTGGAGTATGCCAAACGCCATGGGACCCGTGTCCTCCTCGATATCGACTACCGCAACTACACCTGGAAATCGGTACAGGAGAGCGGGATCTACCTCTCCCTGGCAGCAGAGAAGAGTGATGTGGTCATCGGTACCAGAGAAGAGTTCGACATGATGGAGATGGTCTCGATCCCGGGCAACCGTGATGATGAAGTGACCGCACAGAGGCTCTTCGAGCATCAGGTGCAGCTGGTCGTGATCAAGCACGGAAGGGAGGGCTCGTTCGCCTATAGCGATGACCATCAGGTCACCGAAGGTGCAGTCTTCCCTGTGGTTCCGCTGAAGACCATGGGAGCGGGGGACTCCTATGCAGGAGGACTGATCTACGGCCTGCTCAGCGGCAGCTCCATTGCCAGAGCGATGGAGATCGGTGCAGGAGCTGCTGCGATCGTCGTGCAGAGACCGGACTGCTCTGAGTCCATGCCGGACCTTGCACAGATCGAACAGTTCATCACAGCCTATCGAGCCGGGAAGATCGAATCATGCTGGTGAACATGAGACAGATCGTACGATCTGCATCCAGAAGCAGCCGCATCGTGCCGGGCTTCAACGTCTTCGGCTATGAAGATGCCAAAGCCATCATCTGTGCAGCACAGCACTTCGATGCTCCGGTGATCCTCATGTCGAACAGCGATGCGATCGCACACATGGACCCGGTCCACAGTGCTGCGCTCTTCAGGTCACAGGCTGAGAGTGCCTCGGTCCCCGTAGCCATCCACCTCGACCATGCACGAACGATCGAGCTGATCACCCGGGCGGTAGCCGCAGGCTACACCTCGGTGATGTACGACGGCTCGGCACTGCCGCTGCAGCAGAACATCGAGAAGACCCTGAGAGTCCTCGAAGCAGCAGCAAAACAGGATGTCTCAGTGGAAGCAGAACTGGGCTCGGTCGCCTATACCGATCGCAACGAAGAGATCATCACGAGCCTGACCTCTCCCGAAGAGGTGGCACAGTTCACCAGGGCAGCCCCGGTGGATGCCCTTGCGGTATCGGTGGGCTCACTCCACCGCATGCAGACCAAGGGAGCCAGACTGGACTTCCCGCTCATACAAGCGATCGAACAGGTGACCGACGTGCCTCTGGTCATCCACGGGGCATCGGGAGTGGTCGATGAGGACATGAAGCGACTGCTGTCCACTCAGGTGGGGAAGGTGAACATAGGCACTGCCCTTCGCATGGCATTCGGAGAGCAGCTCAAAGAGAGATAGAACTTCACCCGTACGAGTTCGACCGGGTGAAGTTGTTCAAAAGACCCATGGCAGAAGTACAAGCTGCTGCAGAAGAGAAATACCGGCTGTTGGGCTGGTAAAGAAGAAGCGACAAGGGGAGCGTATGAAGACGATAAGACTGACCATGGCCCAGGCCCTGGTGAAATTCCTTGATAATCAGTATCTGGACTATGACGGCGAACAGACCAAGTTCGTGAACGGGGTCATCGGCATCTTCGGACACGGGATCGTGGTAGGCCTCGGAGAGGCATTGGAAGATACCAGCATGATCTGAAGTTCATCCAGGGAAAGAGCGAACAGGGCATGGCCCATATGGCCATGGGCTTTGCCAAACAGAAGAAGAGACGACAGATCATGGCTGTGACCAGTTCCATCGGACCGGGAGCCTGAACATGGTGACCGCAGCGGGCACCGCAACCTCCAACAGGATCCCGGTCCTCTTTTTACCTGCTGACTCCTACAGCAACAGACAGCCCGATCCGGTACTCCAGCAGATCGAGCAGGAGTATGATCATAACATCACAGCCAACGATGCCTTCAAACCGGTAAGCAGATACTGGGACCGGATCGCACGGCCCGAACAGCTCATGAGTGCCATGATCCATGCCATGCGGGTGCTCACCAGCCCTGCGGATGCAGGAGCGGTGACCATCTGCCTTCCTCAGGACGTGCAGGGAGAGGCCTTCGATTACCCGGTGGAGTTTTTCGAGCGACGGGTGCATCACTACCAGAGACGCTGTCTTGATCAGGCATCCCTGCAGCGCTTGTCAGACCTGATCGCAGGTGCGAAGAAACCCTTCATCATCTGCGGCGGCGGAGTCAAATACTCAGAAGCCGGGGAAGAACTCTCTGCCTTCTGCAGAGAGTTCGACATCCCCTTCGGAGAGACCCAGGCAGGTAAGAGCACCCTCCGGCAGACCACGAGTACAACCTCGGGGGAGCCGGGGTGACCGGTACCCTCAGTGCCAATGTGATCGCCTCTGAGGCTGATCTGATCATCGGCATCGGGACCCGGCTCAATGACTTCTGTACTGCCTCCAAGTCAGCCTACAAGTATGAGAGTGAAGTGGTATCGATCAATGTGAACGAAGTCGATGCCTATAAGATGAACGGCAAGCCCTTCTTCGCTGATGCGAAACTCGCACTGCAGCAGCTCACAGAGGAGCTGAAGCAGCGGGGCTACCGCAGCGGCTATACCGATGAGATCACCGATGTGAAGGCGCAGTGGGCGGCAGAACTCGAGAGACTCTTCTCTCTGGACCCTGAAGAGGGTCTTGCACAGTCACGGGTACTGGGAGTACTCAGCCGGGAACTGGTAGAGAAGGATGCGATCGTGGTGACTGCCTCAGGCAGCCTGCCGAGTGACTGCCAGCGGGTCTGGAACACCAACAGCCACAACGCCTACCACGCAGAGTATGCCTTCTCCTGCATGGGCTATGAGATCGCAGGAGCGATCGGGGCAAAGCTCGCAGAACCCGAGAAAGAGGTCTATGCCTGGTGGGAGACGGCGGGTTCCTGATGCTTCACACCGAGATCGTCACCGCACTGCAGGAAGGACTGAAGATCAACATCCTGCTCCTCGATAACAGCGGCTTCCAGTGTATCCATAACCTGCAGCGAAGTCAGGGGATCCCGAGCTTCGCCAATGAGTTCCGCTACCGGGAAGGTGCTACTGAACGGCTCACCGGGAACTGCCTCGCCATAGATTATGCAGGCATCGCAGCTGCCTACGGCGGCAGAGGCTTCTCTGTGAAGACGATCGAAGAACTCACGGAAGCCTTCGAAGGCGTGAGAGCCTCTTCGACGGTAAACCTGGTAGACATCAAAGTACTGCCCGGCACCATGACCGAAGGTATGACACCTGGTGGCGCGTGGGGACCGCAGAGGTCTCCTCTCACCAGGAGGTCGAAGAAGCTGCGAAGAAGATCAGAGAACAGTCATCGAAGGTGAAGCAGTTCTAAGGAGAGGCTATCAGATGGAACGAGAGATCGTTATAGGGATCATCGGGGCCGGCCGTATCGGCATGACCCATGCGAAGAGCATCACCTATGAGATACCGGGGGTACGGATCAAGAGTGTGGCCGACCCCTACATCACTCTGGAGGCAGCAGCGCAGCTGACCGCCATGGGAGTCGCTGTGATCACCGATGACTACACCGAGCTCATCAGCGACCCGGAGATAGAGGCAGTGTTCATCTGCTCCTCCACCCCCACGCACTCACCCCTGTCACAGGAGGCATCACGTGCAGGCAAGCACGTCTTCTGTGAGAAACCGGTAGACCTCGACATCGCGAAGATCAGGCAGACCCTGCAGGTGGTACAGGAGAGCGGGGTGAAGTACCAGGTGGGGTTCAACCGGAGATTCGATCACAACTTCGCAGCAGTGAAGCGACTGCTTGATGAGGGGACGGTGGGGAAGGTCCATATGGTGAGGATCACCTCACGGGATCCCTCTCCCCCCTCAGCAGCTTATGCCGCCTCCTCAGGAGGGCTGTTCACCGACATGGTCGTCCATGACTTCGATATGGCACGGTTCATGACCGGCAGTGAGGTCACCGAAGTCTATGCAGCAGCCAGTGTGAACATAGACCCGGAGATCGGGAGAGCCGGTGACTATGACACCGCAGCGATCACGCTGAAGTTCGAGAACGGCGCGATCGCCGTGATCGACGTGAGCCGGCAGGCGGTCTACGGGTACGACCAGAGACTGGAAGTCTTTGGCGAGAAGGGAGCGGTATCCATGGGGAATGATACCCTCTCTACCGCAGTGATCAGTAGTGCCGCCGGGGTCCTGAGCGAGAAGCCCAAACACTTCTTCCTCGAGCGCTATATGCAGGCCTTCACCGAAGAGAAGCTGCAGTTCTTCGATGCCATACGGCATGACAGCATACCGCCGGTAGGCGGGTATGATGGTCTGATCTCTGTGGTGATCGCTGCAGCAGCGTTGACTTCAGTCAAAGAGAACAGACCGGTACGGATCTCAGAGATCAACAACAGATACGATCTGGATGAAGGAGTAAGAGGATGATAGACAAGACGAAGATCAAATTGGCATGTGCACCGATCAACTGGACCAACGACGATGCACCGGAACTCGGGGGAGAGCTGACCTACCAGCAGTGTCTCAGTGAGATGGCCCTGGCAGACTTTCAGGGAAGTGAGATCGGGAACAAGTACCCGAAGGATGTGGAGGTGCTCAAGAAGGCTCTGGAACTGAGGGATCTGCAGATCTGCAACTCCTGGTTCAGCTGCTTCTTCACCACCAGACCGGAAGCGTACACCATCGAGCAGTTCATCAAGACGAGGGACTTCCTCCATGCATTGGGAGCGAAGGTGATCGGGGTCTGTGAAGTGGGACTGAGCGTGCAGGGGGACCTGAGTGCACCGATCTACGAGAACACCCCGGTACTGACCGATGAGCACTTTCAGAAGATCGCTGCAGGGGTTGAGAGACTCGGTGCTCTGGCACAGGAGAAGGGGATGACCGTCGCCTACCACCACCATATGGGAACGGGCATCCAGAGTCTCGAACAGTTCACCAGACTGATGGATATGACAGACCCGAACCTGGTCAAGGCCCTCCTTGATACCGGACACTTCACCTATGCAGGTGAGGATGCGGTAGAAGGGTTCAGGAAGTACATAGACAGGACCGTCCATATACACCTGAAGGACCTGCGCAGGTCTGTCTGGGAAGATGTGGGACCCAAGCGCTACAGCTATGTGGGCTCGGTGATCGAAGGGGTCTTCACGGTTCCCGGAGACGGTGATATGGTAGATTGGGACGGGGTCTTCGATGTGATCAGGAACAGCGACTTCGAAGGCTGGATCGTCGTTGAGGCTGAACAGGATCCCGCTATCTACGACCCGCTTGAGTACGCACAGAAGGCACGAGCCTTCATCAAAGAGAAACTGGACGTATAGGAGACGGTGATGGAATTTGGTTTACATGGACTCCTGGTGCGCTACTCGAATGTAGCCACCGATATCATGATAGCACAGCAGGCCGGCTACGATGCGGTAGAACTGCATACGGACAAACTCGACAGGTATCTTGCAGCAGGGTTCACCGGAGAGGACATCAAGGTACTGCTCGAGAAGCATGACATGAAGGTCAGCTGTATCGATATCATCGGGGATGTCGAGACCCAGGATCCGAAGAAGTTCGAGCAGGTGATGGCCAAGGCCGACCTGCTTACCGATACGGCACGGCAGATCGGCTGCGATACCATCCAGCTCAACGGCTTCATGGAACTCGATGGCCGCTCGGAGCAGGAGAACCTGGATCTGACAGCGAAGAACATCAGAGAGATCTGTGCCCTCGGTAAGGAGAAGGGGATCAGGTTCCAGTATGAGGGAGCTGCCTGGACCCCGATCCATACCATCGATCAGTGCACCCGCCTCGTAGAGACCGTTGCCATGGACAACTTCGGGTTCGTCATCGACTTCTGGCACTTCTGGGCAAGCAGGGGCGGGACTCCCGAGCAGATCAACAGACTCGACAGCAGCATGATCTACGGTGTCCATGTGGCAGACGGCTTCCGCCCTGATCAAGGGCAGCCCTGGGTCGATGAGACCCTCCTGAGGGGTGCTCTGCCCGGAGACGGAGAGGTCCCGGTACAGCAGTGGATAGATGCGGTGCGATCGACCGGTTATGACGGGTTCTATTCAGGGGAGATCCTCTGTCATAAACTCTGGGAGGCTAACCTCTTTGAGATCGCAGAGGATACCCTCACCCGTATGAAAGGCTACTTCTAGGAACAGGCTCGATCGAGTCCATCCGGGAGACCGGACACACACCTCCCGGATGGACCGAAGAGCAGCATGAAGGGCAGGCCGGGGTGTTCTATCCTCAGGAGTGAGCTGCTGGGGCACTGGCGGTGCGATCTGTCGTGAGGAGAGAGTGCAGGGAGAGAGGGCCGATACGTTGCTGGCTGGGAATGATCAGCAGCGGCATGAATCCCTCCATAGAAATGGGGTGAATGATCCCACAGATCAAGTTCAGGAAGCAGGGCGAAGGGTGAAGAGATCACCGCTCAGAGGCACGAGGAGTGGCAGCAGAACGAAAGTGATGTGATGGTACAGTACCGGTAGCAGGAGAACCTGCTCTTGGTGATCATGGAGATGCTCGAGGACATCGGTAGCATATGAGGCATGGAGGAAGGATAGTATGTTCAATGAAGAGATCAGACTCGATCGGCCCTATCGCTGGGCAATGATCGGTGGGGGGCGGGGCAGCCAGATCGGTTATATACACCGCTCTGCTGCAAGACGTGACGGGATGTTCGAGCTGGTAGCCGGCGCCTTTGACATAGACCCCGAGCGGGCCAGAGAGTTCGGTACCCACATCGGGGTAGCCCCGCAGCGGTGCTATGCCGATTACCAGCAGATGTTCGAGCAGGAGGCACTGAGAGAGGACCCCATAGAAGTGGTCTCCATAGCGACTCCCAACAAGTTCCATTACCAGATGTGCAAAGCTGCGCTGGAAGCAGGACTGCATGTGGTATGTGAGAAACCGCTCTGCTTCACGACAGAAGAGGCTTTGGAACTCAAGCGACTGGCAGAAGAGCAGCAGAAGATCATCGCAGTGACCTATGGGTACACCGGGTACCAGATGGTCCATCAGGCAAGGAAGATGATCGAACAGGGAGACCTTGGAGAGATCAGAGTGATCACGATGCAGTTCGCCCACGGCTGGCACTCCGAAGAGGTGGAAGCCAATGATCCCGGTACCAAGTGGCGGGTCTCACCAGAAGTGGCAGGACCCACCTATGTCTTGGGGATATCGGGACCATGTGCTCTATCTGGCAGAACTGATGGTACCCGACTTCGCCATCGAAGAGCTCATGTGCACCCGGCAGAGCTTTGTCGCGAACAGGGCACCGCTCGAAGACAATGCCTTCGTCCTGATGCACCTCAAAGGCGGTGCAGTTGCCAACCTCTGGGCATCGGCAGTGAATGCAGGATCGATCCACAACCAGAAGATCAGAGTCGTCGGCAGCAAGGCAAGCATAGAGTGGTGGGATGAACATCCCAACCAGCTCTCCTATGAGATCCAGGGGCAGCCCAAACAGCTGCTCGATCGCGGATGCGGCTATCTCTATCATGATGATGAATCTGTTACGATGGACCGCATCGGGGGAGGACATGCCGAAGGTCTGTTCGACTCCTGGTCGAACCTCTATAACAAGTTCGCCCGGGTGATGAAGGCCTCCGATCAGAGGGATACGGCAGTACTCGAGCGGATCCTCTACCCGGGAGTCGATGCCGGTATAGACGGAGTCAGGTTCCTGGAGAACTGTGTACGATCAGCAGATAATGGTGCAGTCTGGGTGGACTACACCTGAGAGCAGCAACAGGTCGGTATAGTCGATGGCATGATGATCCCCGGAGTCCAGAAGGTCTCCGGGGATCATCGAATACAGGAAGCATACAAGTAGCGTAATACGAACAGGACTGGAGAGCAGTGGTTGAGGACTCAGCCACTGCTCTCCAGTGATACGAAGGGCAGGAGATCATGATCGATTCGACAGCAGGCATCGTCAAGATGGTACTCTATCTTGGGCTGGGGATGCTCTTCAAGTATACCGGGGTGCTCAGGGAGCAGGAGCTGGAGGGGGTGAAGAAACTCACGCTCTATCTGGTGATCCCTGCAGTCCTGTTCCTCTCGTTCTCCACGCTGGAGTTCTCTCTCCACTTCATCCCGGTCATCGCAGTGGTCTGTGCCATCAACGTGCTGCTTCTGGCTGCGGGCATGCTCCTGTACAGGCTGACCGGCTCGAACGACCGGTTGCTGCCGCTCTCGATCAGTACCATGAACTTCGCCCTGATCGGGCTGCCGCTCTATGAGGGTGTCTTCGGCAGCGCTCAGCTGCATCACTATACCTCTCTGGGGGTCGGCAGTGAGCTGTACATCTGGTTCGTCTTCTACTTTATCCTGAGGTGGTTCCTGGGAGACAGATCAGCACAGCGGGCCATACCCTGGGGATTCATCAAGTCCCCGATCGTCTGGGGCATCATCCTCGGATGTGCTGCCGGTCTGTTCAAGATCGATCTCGCATCCCTCAGCCATCCGCTGATCAGGGGTCCGTATCAGGTGCTGACCAGTGCCTCGGCACTGGCCACCCCCTGATCCTGATCTTGTCGGCTCTCACCTGGGATATCGCGCAGATACTTCTTCCAGAGTCTGAAGCTGGTACTCATCCGCCTGGCTCTGCCTACCTGATCGGGTACGGGTTGAAGTATCTGATCCTTGATGCCTTCATCACAGCGAGCCCTGGCAGTGATGCAGCCTTCTTCCTGCTGGTATCACTCCCTGCTGTCTTCTCAGTCCCCATCCTTGCAGCAGAGTATCTGGAGGAGAAAGAACTGCTGATCCTGAACAACACCATCGTGCTGCATGCCTGCTTCACCATAGTACTCTTCAGTGCCTATGCTCTGCTGATCCTGTAGGAGCAGCAGGGGAGAAGTACAGGGAATGTGAGAGGAGACACTGGAGCAGGGGAGAGACAGGAAGGTCAGGACCCAAGAGGACATGAAGGGGTGACCCTGCAGGGGAGATTGCATATGAGAACCCTCTGAAGGTGGAGGGGTATCCTGTAGGGGAAGGGATGAAAAGGAGCATAATGATAGAGAAAATGGAGAAGGTTGTGGAGGGCGAGGCACGAGTTCTGTATAGTAGAACCTTATGAAGGTGGAGGGGGGATCTGTTGCGGGGAAGAGGAGCATAGCAGAAGATCATAAGAGGGGAATAGAAGCATAGGAACACAGGAGAATAGGAGAAAAAAGGGATAGGGGAATAGGGGCATAGGAGAAGATACGGGGAGTGGCTACAAGAGGGTAATCACGTGGCTTCCCATAAAAGGGACCCTGCAACAACTGATTGGAGATGCTGCAGGGTCGATTGTGTAAGAAAGACACAAAGGAGGTTGGTCCTTTTCTACTTATTCATATTCCTTTTTCAGCTCTTCTGCCTGTTCCAGTGCCTTTTCCTGCAGCTGGTTATTCATCCGAACGATCAGGATGGTGAACAGTACTGAGAAGATCAGGATCCCGCAGCTGATAGGTTCTTTGAAGAAGATCAGCAGGTCGTTATCATAGACGATCATGCTGCGGGTGAAGTTGTTCTCAACGATCGGACCAAGGATCAGGCCCAGCATCATCGGAATGACCGAGAAACCTAACAAGCCGAGGAAGTACCCTGCGACTGCCAGCGGTACGATGAGCAGCATCTCCCAGATACTGCCGCTGTTTGAGAAGGCACCGGCAAAACAGAACAGGGAGATCGCGATACCAAGGATCTTGTATGGGATCTTGATCACATTCGATATCTGCTTGGTGAACAGAGATCCCAGCAGATAGAGCAGGATATTACAGATCACCAGACCAATGATGATCGAGTAAGTCTCGACAGCCTGGTCAGTGAACAGCTTTGGTCCCGGTTCCATCCCATGTAAGATGAACGCACCCAGTAGGATCGCTGTGACACCATCTCCCGGGATACCCAGGGTGAGCAGAGGTATCATCGCAGAGCCTACAACCGTATTGTTGGCTGACTCAGCTGCAGCAATTCCCTCTAACGATCCATGACCGAACTCTTCCGGATGTTTACTGCTCCGTCTGGCTTCGTTATAACTGATGAACTGTGCTACTCCACCTCCGGCGCCAGGCATGGCTCCGATCACAGTCCCTATGCCTGTAGACTTGATGATAGTCTTCAGCAGCGATCTGCGCTCCTTGCCGTTGATCACAGGATCTGCGATGTTCTTGGAAAAATCTTCCTGCTGGGCATCTTCATTCTTGCTCTTCTCTTCGACAGTCTTGATGATGACCTGTGCCAGGGCTATCAAGCCGATTAGAGCGGGAAGCAGACTGATACCACCGAACAGGGCCATGGTACCGAAGGCATATCTCAGGGTACCAGTGAGAGATTCAAGCCCGATACAGGAGATGAAGATCCCGAAGAACGCAGACAGGAGACCTTTGACGATGCTGGTGCCGGAGACACCCGCTATGACGGTCAGTCCGAAGAGAGCCAGAGAGAAATATTCCGGGGATCTGAACTTCATCGCTACTGCAGCGATGGGGGTGCTGCGAACAGCAGGATCAGCGCTCCAAGGAAACCCCGAGGATGATGAGTACAAGCTGGTACTCAATGCTTTGTTCGCTTTTCCCATCTTTGCCAGGGGATATCCATCGAGTGTCGTAGCCAGCGCGGAGTTGGTTCCCGGGGTGTTTATCAGAATCGCGCTGATCGAGCCACCATAACATCCACCGACATAGATAGCCAGCAGAGAGACGATAGCAGTGATGGGTTCCATCCCATACGTCATAGGTAACAGCAGGATGATTCCCAGAGTGACTGTCAATCCGGGAATGCACCCGATGATTATTCCCAGCATGACACCACTTACGGCATATATGAAATTCGTCAATGTGAACAACTGCACAAAGACTTCTGCGTATATTGAACCCATCAGCGTATCCCTCCTATACCCGGCAGCTGTACATGAAACACCATGGTGAATAAAAAGAAGATTCCGACTGCCAGCACGCAGAGACCGATGAATTCCAGGATGTTCTTATTCTTATACAACCTGAACATCAATCCGATGAACACGATACTGCCGATCAGGAAACCGGCAAAATATATGGCAGCAGCAAATATACAGAAAGCAAGGATCGTTGCAGCTGCATATTTCTGCTCATCCCAGTTGATGTCGACATATTCTTCTTTCTTGAATACCAGGCTCTTCAGGATCAGTAAGACGCCTCCTATGATCATGACCATCTCAGCCATGAACGGAGCTACTTTTGCGCTCTGAAGGAAATCGACTTTCCCATATATGATCACCTGAGATTCAAGCAGGAGTAACAATACCGAACCAAAAACCAGGAAGAACATACCACCTACAAGATTAGTTCTGACCTTCATTCAAGCTCCTTCACAAAACATATTTCAGAAGCAGGGTCCTTAGTAGAACCCTGCTTCTGATCATAGATACACTATGCAGTAATTAGTTGATCAAACCTAATGATCGTGCAGAGATCGTAGCGTTCTCAGCGGCTTTCTTGATATGAGTATCAAGTTCATCACCATAGATCGCGAAGATGTTCAGACCGATCTTCGTGGTGAATTCAGAGAACTCAGGATCTGCCCATACGATCTTGATCAGTTCTTCGACATCATCGATATAGGACTGTCTGGTGCCGGTTCTAACACTCAGCATACCACCACCGGTGATCGCACTCTGAGGATATCCTGCATCTGCGACGTTTGGCACGACAAGACCGAGTTCGTCTTCGAATCCGGTGAAATCAAAGTCTTTGAATGTCGTGATAGCTCGTACCTGATTCGTTTGCAGATACTGTTTACCGACCTGTGAAGTTCCCACGAAACAGTCTACTTCGCCATTGAGCAGCGCTGCGATCTGCTGTGCACCACCTTCATATGAGGCGATCCTGCTATTTCCACCTGCTTTCTTGATCAATCCACCAAAGCAGAGATGAGCATCAGCTCCTGCAGCTCCTGCAGAGAGGATGACTTCACGTTTCCTTGATTCTTCGATCAGGTCTTCAAGGGTGTTATATGGTGAATCACTTCTTACATAGAGCAGGTAGGATCTGTCATCGAAGGTTCCGATGGGATGGATCTTGGACAGGTCAAGGTTGATAGAATCTCCCTTGACGATCTTTTGATACCACAGACCGTAGGAAGTGGTAAGCAGTTCTCTTACATCGGGTTTTTGGTCGTGAAGTTAATAGCGGCAACAAGTCCGTCCCCTCCAGTCTCCTGGACGCAGACGATCGGTGCCTCTGTATACTTGGAACCAACTTCAGCGAACTTCCTTGCTACGACATCATGAGTCCCACCGGCGCCATAGGGGATGATGATCTTCACGGTCTTATCAAAGAAATTATCATCGACCTGACTATCGGCAGATTCCCCACTTCCTTGGGCAAACAGCATTACTGGAATGAGCAGTACCAAAAACATGAATAACACAGTCTTTTTCATAATCTTCTTTTCTCCTTTTTATTAGTTACACTAAGTAAGTAAACCACTCTAATGATACCTTGTCAAGTAAAATATGTCACTTTGTAGTTTCTGGATTATCATATGTTACAGTAACAAATATGATATAAATACTCAAATATTAATAGGGGTATGAACTTTCCATAGGTAGATGGTTGATAGAGAGTGACTGAAAAATCTTAGTGCACATATGATCATTTGCCCTGCGGTCTGTACGCTACTGATCATATACAAGTACAGGAGAGGAAGTCATGGGAAAGGAGGAGAGGGGACAGGAGAACCGGTGCAGCATATGAACAGCAGCATCTGAACAGCATACGAACAACGGTCGCTTGAAGACCGGTAGAGACAGCTGTACCGGTCTTCAAGCTGTATGGCACTCTTCCATGATGCCCCCTGCTGCGAATGGATATGGTGCCAGATCACAAAGACCATGACATCAGGAGAGAAGACCCGGAGACCCAAGAGAACATGAAGGGGTGACACAGCAGGGGAGACTGCATATGAGAACCCTCTGAAGGTGGAGGGGTATCCTGCAGGGGAGACTGCATATGAGAACCTTCTGAAGGTGAAAGACTATGGTTCTTCCTTCTTGATCATTGCAGGATCATGTGCTGAGATCATCTCAGGATCGATTCCCACAATCTCCATGAGCTTTTCAAGATACAGGACTTTAGTCTTTAGGAAGGTGTTCTCATCGCGAAGGTTCTTGAGCTGAGAACGCTCACTATCATCATGCTGTTTTGCTTCTGGCATAGCTGGAGGCTCCTTGAGAGAAAGATCATCACCGGTACCATCATCAAGGCTTACGAGCATATCATAGAACGCTGCAGTGTTGTATGCTTATAGTATGTGAACGCAGTGAATCCTCACCCTGTATCCAGTATAGCACAGCGTATCTGGTCATGCCCGCTTCACGAGCAATCTATGATCTGGTACCTGTTCGGGATTCAGATAGGAGTGGGATAGCAGGAAGTCCATCTCCAGAAGGAGAATCCTCTGTACCCCTTCGTACGTACGATCACGAAGCATCGCTGTGCTGAGGATATCCCCTATAGTAACGGAGTCATATACAGGGGAAGATAGGTGATACCTTCCTCCTCCTTCACATCGCTTGTATGCAGGACATAGGGGGTGTGCAGGTTCCGTGCATACTTTGTCCTGAACTTATTCAACGAACTCAACGTGTAATACCTGCCCGATTTTACCTCGATCGGTGACATGTTGTGCCTGTTGCTGATCGTGCTCTTTGCAACCAGGAAATCGATTTTCATACGGGATGCGGCATCATCACGGGATGAGTTGGAATAGAAATACAGCTTATGACCGCTTGCTACCAACATCTGCGCCACACTATTCTCCATGACCATTCCCAGGTTGGTCTCCAGCTTGTCAAAGAGGATCTTTTTGTAGATCTCTTCACTCACAATGCCGTTTTCGTCGAAGGCGTGGCTGATGAGAAGCCCCGTATCAGCCATATAGCACTTGAGGGCTAAACGGTCCATATTGAGCCTCAATCCAAGATCCGGTGCGCTGGAGTTGTAACACATATATGCGATCATGGCATCACCCAGCCAGAATAGGGCATCTTCATAATCTCGCATCCGCGCTTCTTTGTGCAATGATGACAACTTGAATGTTCTATTGTGCTTTTTGAGTTGTGAAGGGATATCGTCGAAGATCTGTGCAACCTTCATTTCATAGCCCTTGGCGTGCTTTACGATGTCAGATCGGTAGAGTGTAAGAATATCTCGCTTCACCCGGTCCACTCTGGTAAAGTCATGGGTATTCACATATGCTTCGACTGCCTGGGGCATTCCTCCCACAATGAGATACTGCCTGAAATAGTCCATGGCTTTTCGATGAAGGGCCTGTCCCAATGGTTTTGTATCTTCGAAACACTTCCTGATGAGGTCCATGAGCGTATCATGTCCGAGAGCCCACAGGAATTCCTCAAAATCCAATGGATACATACTCAGATGACGTTCTTCTGAAGGAATGACAATATCCTCTACATGCTTCTTGATGCTCATGAGAGAACCGGTCTCGATATAGTCATACCGACCGTCAGCTACAAGATACTTGATTGCTGCCCGTGCTCTGGGAAAGAGCTGCACCTCATCGAAGATGATCAGTGTTTCCCGTTCATGCAGCTGTACAGTATAGTAGTTTGAAAGGTACAGAAAGAATGTATCCAGGTCTTCCAGGTAGGTGATGAACAGGTCCGTGACATCTTTGCTGACACGGTTGAAGTCGATCATGATATAGGATCTGTACTCGGCCTGTGCAAATTCCTCTACGATATAGCTCTTTCCTACACGACGGGCTCCATCGATCAGCAATGCCGTTTGTCCGTGTTCTTCTCGTTTCCATTTGACCATATCCGCGTATATCTTTCTTTTCATGGTAGGATCCTCCCGGAAATCACCTTTTCAAAGATTTGCACTATGATAACAACACACATAATCAAGAAATTATAGATGCCTAATTATACACATAATCAAGAAATTACAGAGGATGTTTTTACACCTCTCGTGTCTACTTATAGAGTAGTATTAAGCATCAGGCAGGCTACACTTGGAGCAGAGAAGCAGGTATTCTCATGCAGCACCCTCCCTCAGGTGCAAGTCCTTAGCCCCTGGTACCGGAGAACCAAAGAGGACATGAAGGGGTAATACAGCAGGTAAGAGCTGTATAGGAAGCCCCTCTGCAGAAGCAGGGGCATCTGTTACGGGAAGAGGGGCGAAGAGTCGGAAAGACCTGATACGGGGAATGAGCAAAGAGAAGTGGGACCTGTTCTGGGGTAGGACGCGAAGAGGAGAGGAAACAGGGAGTCGAAAGGATAGCGCATGGGAGTGTAGAGAGCTGAACGCCTCCGGGGTACACGCCAGATGCATACCGGGACCCGTGCCATACCAGGACTCACTGTATTGTCATGAGCCCCGGATGCGAATCCCCCTCCAGAGTCTACTTCAAACTTCCCCGGGCTCTGGCACCGTATGCACCCGTGTGACCGCCATTTCCCAGCAGATAACGATACAATCAACCACTTCCAGCAGGAACAGACTCACCGCTGAACGTAAGACTCTGATTGACCTGCTCCAGCGCTGCGATCCTTCCATCTATCGGGTAGAGGATCAGTACCGATACTGCTGAACCACCCGGGAAGCCATGGCAGCCCATCTGCTCAACCGATCGGGTTCACCTCGTACGGTTGAAATATCTTTCAAGATGATCTCCACCGCACAACCGTCAGAGACCAGAGGGGTAAGAACTCTGTGCAGCTCCTCTTCGGCAGCAGCTTCATCAAAGGTATCGAAAGCGAAGACCGCAGGATTGGGTTTGCACGAATAGACCACCGAATCTCCGAGTACCCTGCTGCCGTTCACCGGATCTGACCAGGGGCTGAACGAGACCTTGCGTAAGTTCGGGATACGCTCGAGCAGCTCTGCCTTCGTATCAAGCGGCTCGCAGCACCCGTAGTAATTTGCTCCCCACCGCTCAAACCAGGGAATATCATAGGCGAGGGCAAGATCCCAGTGCATCGGTGATGAGACATCACTGAAGATCTGTGCATTGGAACACCCCCACATCCGGGAGGATGAGCACCCGTCTGATCTCCCGCCGTTATCGGGAAGACCCGATATATACCCGTATCCCCCCCGAACCCACACGATGGTTTCCGCTCCCGTCACTCAACAGACCCTCTGCCTCCAGCGAGTCCAGCACAGCCAGAGCCTGCTGCTGATAGCGACCAAGCGCATGATGGACCAGTTCAGGCCTGAGTATCAGATCCATGAGAGCCTGCTGGACTCCCCACACCTGTATGAGATTATCCCAGGGGGTATACCAGATATGACGTATACCGCTCAGTTCTACCGGGATGACCTCATCGAAGATCCTTCTTGCCTGCTCGAGCAGAGCAAGACTCTCATTCCTGTGATACACCGCAGGGGGCAGCTGTACCACAGCCTCCACATCAGCCTCATCGGTGATCTGGCTGACATACTCATGAGAGGTGATCTCATCTGCATGCTGCCCGCCAAGGTCCTCTCCTGCACCTCCAGAGCGAACCTGCCGCCGCTGTAGAGCTTGGGAAGCGGGAAGAAGGAAGAGGGTATGGCATCAAGGGGAAAGTGCTTCATGGCATAGATCCCCTTACGCAAGCTATCCTCCCAGCTGCGGGCTATCGGATCACAGCAGCTGGAAGTGAGCTCCCCGCTGCCTCCGAGCTCATGCCAGGGAATCTCATCGATCCAGACCATAGGGCGCTGGGGCTTGCGATCATTGAGATCTCTCCAGAGCCCGGCGAGGGTGAGATCTCTCTTCGGATCGAGCAGTGAGCGATAGCGCTCTGCCAACGACCTGAGAAGCGACACATCCTTACTTGGTATCGAAGAGAGCTCCTCTATCTGCTGCATATGCACGTTCTTGGTACCCATGACCTACCTCCGTCCCAGACGTTCATAGTAATGCTGATACCACAGGGCATGCTCTATGGGCGTATTGGCAGGGATATGGTTCCCCACTGCCATGACATAACCCGGGCAATCCCTCCCGATATCTACACAGCGCTTCACCTCCCGGGCAATATCATCCCGGGTGCCGGAGAGCAGGATACGGGTATCCACATTACCGATGAGCACGTGCGTCTTACCGTATCGCTGAGCCAGCAGCTCCAGATCAGTGAACGGCTCGAAGATGAACCCGTTCACACCGCAGGCGGCAATATCATCGATGAACATCGTGAAATCACCATCACAGGCGAACAGGACCTTCTTCCCCGCCTCGCGCAGCGGCGCGATCAGCGCCTTGAGCAGCGGGAAGACATAGGTTCGGTACCACTGGGGATGGGTGAACGGACCTGCAGACCAGACCATATCATCATGGATGAGCACCACCGGTATATCTGATAACGCCAGAGCTTCGGTATACTGACTCATCCACCGGGCATACCGGGCAAGCATCATCCCCGCACCATGGGGGTCCTCCCCGATAGCGGTAAGGAAGAGATCCCAGCCATAGAGTGCGATACAGCCTGAGATCAGGGTGATGTAGGTACCGGTCATGGCGATCCCGGTAGGATGCTGCCTCACCTGAGAGCGGTAGTCCTCCTCGAAGAACTTCACCAGAGTCCCGGCACTCTGGACCGGCAGGACCTCTGAGGGCTGGAACTGCAGCACCTGATCACTGGAAGTGAAATAGGCATGCCCGCCGACATGGAAATCACTCCCGTCCGCCTCGAAGACCGCATGCCCCATATCAGTACACACCTCTCCGAGGATATGCTCATCTATGATGTTGTGCCAGAAGAAATCATAGTTCCAGCACTCAGGAGAGGTGAACAGCTGCTGCGCCTGCAGCTGTCTGTGCTGATCACTCTCAGCACAGACAGCGATACCGCTCACCTGTGATACCAGCTCCCAGTGCCGCTCGGCAGAGTATTCGGTTCTCGGGATACGTTCGGGCATCTGCAGCTGCAGTGCCGCCATCCCATCTTCATATGACATACCAGGTACCTCCCTCATGCATGAATGATGTTGTTCATGATACATCGCACCGGAGGTGATCTCCATGCTCAAAGATGGATCATTGTTTGTATATATGTGACATCCGGGGTATGATGGAGAATCAGAAGAAGCTGAAGAGGGAGCAGAAAGGGAGGACAGGAGTATGGGACCTGTGAGTGTGCAGACTGCAGTCAGTGCGAAGCTCATCATCGCACAGAGAGTCGCATTGGACAGCACCTGGCGCTATATGGAAGTGATCGACCCCTTCTCCCGCCTGATCTGCATCCATAGCGGAGAGGGAAGGTACGTATCTACTCAGCGGGGAACATCCATCCTGCTACCGGCACAGGACTGCTCTATCAGGAGTACCGCATGGAAAGCGGGTACCTCTATCTCATCCCGGCCTATACCCAGAGTGCCCTCTGGACCGACTCTCACATAGAACTGAGCTATCTGCACTTCCAGCTGAACCTCGCCGGCTGCCTCTCCTTCTTTCAGGCCGTACCGGCCAGGACCTCCCGGCACATAGGCGAAGGTAGTCCGGATGGAGAGATCGTGGACAGGCTGGTAGCCTATATGCAGGAGGACAGTGCAGCAGATGCCTGCCGGTATCTGCAGGTCTACCGGGATCTGTTCACCCTTATGACACCCTTCTGTACAGCAGAGGCAGACAGCGCTCCCCGTGAGGGAGCCCTGCCTGCCTGGCTCCTGGGGGCCGTCTCCTATATCGAGAGCCATGTGACAGGAAGGCTGGAAGTCTCCATGGTCTCTAAAGCGCTCGGGTATGACCGGTCATACCTCTCAAGGAGGTTCTCGAAAACCTTCGGAATAACGGTATCAGGATACATACAGCAGAAGAAGGCTGAACGGGCGATCGAACTGCTGCTGCTCGGCTATGCGCAAAAAGAGATCGCAGAACTCCTGGGCTACTGTGATCTCTTCCACTTCTCCAGACAGTTCAAACGGACCACCGGGGTATCTCCGAGACAGTACCTCCTGCACCTGCGCCAGAGCCCATAATACCCGGAGAAAAAATCTGTTGACAATATCGCACTACTGCCCCTATACTTACACCTGTAAGACCAGTCTGGTCTTACAGGAGGGAAGCATGAGTACAGAACACCACAATGAGAAGAAAGACACCAATCTGCCTAACATCATCGCCAATCAGATCATTGCCTATATCAAACACCACAAGCTCAAAGCCGGTGACCGGCTCCCCTCCGAACGCATCCTCTCGCAGATGTTCAACGTGAGCAGGGTATCACTCAGGGAAGCTCTCAGAGGGCTGGTGATCATAAACCTGATCGAAGTCAAGAATGGCAAGGGCGCCTTCGTGAAGAACCCCAAAGCTGTGATCTCAGGTGCGAACCTGCAGATGAATATCCACAGGGACCAGCTGCTGCAGCTCACCGAAGTCAGAAGGATCCTGGAGCTGCGATCACTGGAACTGGTGCTCGAGAGCATGAGTGAAGAAGATGCCGAAGAGCTGGATGCCATCCTGCTACGCATGGAGTACCCCTACGTACTCAATGAAGAACTCGGAGCCCTTGATGATGAGTTTCACCTCAAGGTGAACCAGCTCAGCGGCAATGAGGTGCTGGTGGACCTGCTGGAGAATATGATCATACTCTCCAAGCAGCTCTGGGACGAGACAGGAGAAGACATCTACCAGACCATCCGGGAGAGTATCCCCTACCACAGGGAACTGTTTCAGGGACTGCTCTCCGGCGATAAGGAGCAGGTATATGAAGCTTACGGTAAGATCGTCAGCCTCGATACCCGAGTACTGACGTTCAAAGAAGAGTGACACGGTATTAGTGCACGATACGGTGTCACTGCGGTAGTAGACCGAAGATACGAATCACCACAGGATTGTTACGATCTCACAACACAAGAGCCAGAGGGAGATCTCTGGTAAGGAGGAGCATTATGAAAAGAACAGGCATCGTCGCAGTACTGATAGTACTGCTGTCGTTCTCACTGTTCGCACAGGGACAGAAGGGACCACAGATGGCAAAGATCACCTTTGCAGAGACCAACCCCACAGAGGCGAAGACCGCACTCTATGAAGAACTCATCGCTGAGTTCGAAGCTGCGAACCCCACGATCGACGTGGAGTTCCAGACGATCCCGAATACTCAGTCCAAAGACAAGCTGCTTGCCATGGCTGCCACAGGCACTCTGCCTGATGTCTTCGAACTCAACGATGCATGGCTCGGACCCCTGGGCGGCGGCGGACATCTGCTTGATCTGCAGCCCTATGTGAATACCTGGAGCGAGAAAGGCAATGTCGTGGATGCCGTCTATGATCTGGGCTCCATGCTCAACGATACGCTCTACTGGATGCCCTATGGTCTCTGGGGCACTGCGGTATACTATAACAAAGCCATGCTCGAAGCAGTAGGTGAACAACCTCCTGTGACCATGGACGACTTCCTTCGTGTGGCAAAAGCCATCACCGCAGCAGGTGATAACCAGTACGGGTACTCCTTCAGAGGCGGAGTGTACGGCGGGACCCATGCGATCATGTGGATCCTGGGACATCTGGGTCAGGACTCCTACTTTGACAGCAATGGCAAGAGTGTCTTCGACACTCCTGAAGCCATCATTGCCCTGACTGCCTACAAAGACCTCTATCAGAACGGATCCCCTGCAGACTCCACGAGCTGGAGTTATCAGGAATGCGTCTCTGCATTCACCTCCGGGGTGACAGGACTGCTGATCCAGAGTAATGAAGTGGTAGGGATCTGTAACGAACGCATGGGCTTAGATGCCTACGGCACCACCCTGCTGCCGATCGGTCCCTCGGGTAAGGGGTATGACACCTCAGGACAGACCGGGTATGCTATCGCAGCGAACACGGAACACGAAGAGGCTGCATGGAAGTTCCTGAGCTTCATGAACTCCCCCGAGACCAACGAGAAGATCACCAAGATGATCGGGTTCACCCCCATCTACACCTCTGCTGCTGATGACCCGGTTTTCGGAGAAGGGCAGATCAAAGTCTACCTTGATCAGATCCTGAGTGAAGAGGTCTCATTCGCGAAGAATCCCTCCTACTTCCCCCAGTGGTCTGAGTTCATCGTTGATTATGCCACGGCAGAACTGCAGAAGATGATCCTGGACATTCAGAGCGTAGAAGTGACCGCTGCGAACCTTGCAGCATTCATGAACGAAGCCAATGCACAATGGACTAAGTAATCCGATTGTGTTCTGATCACTGCGGTCACCTGAAGGAGTCTCCTTCAGGTGGCTGCTCCCTTACGTATTATGAGCAGGAGTTATCATGAGAACCCCCAAATTGCTGAGAAAACAGTCTCTGGTACCTTACTACTACATAGCAGTACCGCTTATGGTCCTGCTGTTCTTCTACGGGTACCCGCTGATCAAGAGCATATTCACCTCCTTCATGCACTACAACCTGGTCATGCCGAACAAGACCCGGTTCCTCGGACTGGAGAACTTCCAGACCCTGTTTCACGACCCGGTATTCTTCCAGGCCCTGAACAATACCTTCATCTGGGTCTTCTATTCTCTGGTCATACAGTTCGTGCTGGGTTTTGCTCTGGCACTGCTACTATGGAAACCCTTCTTCGCCAAGAAGGTCTACCAATCGGTCGTCTTCATCCCCTGGGCTGTATCAGGATTTCTCATCGGCATGATGTTCCGCTGGATGTTCAACGGGCAGTTCGGTGTGATCAATGATCTGCTGCTCAGAGCCGGCTTCATCGAACAGGGGATCAACTTCCTCTCCCAGCCGAGTACGGTCATGATCGGACCGATCATCGGTGCGGTCTGGTACGGAGTCCCTTCTTCGCTATCATGATCCTTGCCGCCCTGCAGGGATCCCCAAAGAGATCTTCGAAGCAGCAGCGATCGACGGCATCGGCGGGATCAGACTCTTCTTCGATATCATCATCCCCTACATACGCCCGACACTCATCGTCACAACACTGCTTCGGGCTATCTGGATCTTCAATTCGGCAGACATCCTCTATGTCATGACCGGCGGCGGACCTGCGAACAGTTCCCATACTCTGGCGACCTATCTGTTCCAGAAGTCCTTCTCCGGACTTGACTTCGGGTATGCATCAGCGATCGCTGTGATCATCCTGGTGATCCTGCTGATCTATACGATGATGTATCTTTCGTGACGAAATTCGAGCAGGCAGGTGACTTCTGATGTATAGAGCTACACACACAAGAACCCTACGGGCACTGCAGCGAACTTTCAAGTTCGCAGCACTGCTCTTCTTTCTGGTCTTTGCCCTGTTTCCGGTATACTGGCTACTGAACACCTCTCTCAAGCCACCAGCAGATGCGGTACGGGTCCCGATCCAATATCTTCCAAAGGTCATCACCTTCGAGAACTATGTCGCTGTCTGGCAGCAGACGGACTTTCCGGTCTTCTTCAGGAACAGTCTGCTCGTAGCAGTGGTATCTGCAACCTTCGCCGTCTTTCTCTCCATCTTCGCAGGCTATGCCCTGAGTCGTTTTAACTTCAAGGGCAAGCGGTTCACCCTTCTTGCCTTCCTTGCGACCCAGATGGTCCCTATCCTGGTGATGATCGTACCGTTGTTCCTGCTCTTCAAGAGCGTGAACCTGATCAATACCCTTACTTCGCTGATCATCTCCTATGCGGTCATCACCCTGCCGTTCTGCTCCATGACGATCATGGGGTTCTTCCAGCGCATCCCGGCTGCGCTGGAAGAGGCTGCCATGATCGATGGCTGCAGCAGGATCCAGGCCCTGTTCAGGGTCATCATACCGGTCATGCTCCCGGGAGTGGTAGTGACCTATGTCTTCGCATTCATCTCCGGGTGGAATGAGTTCTTCTTCAGTGTCATGTTCATCAACAGTCAGATGAAGAAGACGATCCCGGTAGGTATCAATATGTTCATTCAGAAGGTAGAGGTGAACTGGGGCATGATGTCCGCAGCAGGGATCATCTCCCTTGTTCCCAGTATCATCATGTTCATGATGATACAGAAATATATCATAACCGGCATGATGGCCGGGAGTGTCAAAGGATAGGCAGCAGCGATACTGCCAGACACTGAACTATACGCAGCAGGGAGAGCATACTATGAACGTAACAGAGACAACGGGAATTCGGATGAGACAGGTCCATCTCGATTTCCATACCAGTGAAGCCATACCCCATATCGGGAGAGACTTTGATGCGAAGGAGTTCGCACAGACGCTCAGTGCTGCGCATGTGGATTCCATCACCTGCTTTGCCCGATGCCACCACGGGTGGCTCTATTACCCGTCCAAGCGGTATCCGCAGAAGATTCACCCGCAGCTGGAAGCGAAGGATCTGCTCGGAGAGCAGATCGCAGCCTGCCATGAGAAGGGGATCCAGGTACCGGTCTATATGCCGATCCAGTGGGATCATCTGGCATCGAGGGAGCATCCAGGCTGGGTCGTGCTCGATCATGAGGGCAGACAGTCGGGAAACGGCCCCTATGAGGCCGGGTTCTACAACATGCTCTGTCTCAATACCCCCTATATCGACTATGTGATCGATCAGGCCTGTGAGGTCCTCGAGAACTATCCGGTAGATGGTCTCTTCTTCGATATCATCAATGTCAGGGAGTGCTCGTGCATCCGCTGTAAGAGTGAGATGGCAGAGCTGGGCATGGACCCCGAAGATGCGCAGGAACGCAGGGCGTTCACCCGAAGGGTGATCGCCCGGGTCTCAGAGCGCATCAGTGCCGCCATGCGGGAAAACGGGAGGGTATCCCGATCTTCTACAACCATAGCCATGTTCGGTTGTCTCACCGGGATATCATCGACTCCTTCACCCATCTGGAGCTGGAGTCTCTCCCCTCAGGAGGCTGGGGCTACTGGGACTTCCCGGTGACCATCAGGTATGCCAGGACTCTGGGTGTCCCCTGTCTTGGACAGACCGGTAAGTTCCATACGGCCTGGGGGACTTCCACTCGCTCAAAGACCAGAGGAGTCTGGAGTACGAGTGCTTCCGAGCCCTGGCTTTCGGAGCAGGCTGCTCTATCGGGGACCAGCTGCATCCCTATGGCAAGATTTCACAGGCGACCTATGATCTGATCGGCAGGGTCTACCAGTCAGTGGAGCAGAAAGAGCCCTGGTGTATCGGTGCCCTGCCGGTCACCGAGATCGGGGTACTCTCACCCGACCGGTTCGAGGGAACCGGCCGGGGTGGTATCGCCCCAGCTATCAAGGGCTGTACCCGGATGCTCCAGGAACTCGGCTACCAGTTCAATATCATCGATGAGCAGGAGGAGTTCGCTCAGTACCGGCTGATCGTCCTGCCGGACCATGTGGCCTGGAGCCCGCTCCTTGAGGAGCGGATCAACGCATACATCGCATCAGGCGGCGCAGTGCTGGGTACCGGCTCCTCTGGGCTCAACCCTGAGACAGGCACGTTCCTGCACCTGGGCTCTGAGGTCTCCTCTTCTGCTGAGAATCCCTATGAGCCGGACTTCTTCGTCCCCAACGACCAGGTCGGCAAGGACCTCCCCGATGACCAGTACGTCATGTACCGCAAAGGGGTCCTCCTTGAGACCTCGAATCCAGCACTGATCCTCGCTGAGACCAACAGTCCCTTCTTCAACCGAACGTGGGAGCATTTCTGCTCCCACAAACATGCCCCATCGACCGGTGTCTCTGTCTATCCAGCTGCCGTACGAGATACGGCAGTCATCCACCTTTCGCATCCTCTCTTCTCCACCTACGATGAGTTCGATCCCCATTGGCTTCCCGTCATAGTCCGGGACTGCATCAGCTTGCTGATGCCTTCAAGGATCATCTCCCATGACGGTCCATCTTCTCTGCTGGTGACGGTGAACCGCAGGGGGGACGATACCTTCGTTCTACACCTGCTCGGGTATGTTGCCGAGAGACGGGCAGAAGCCTTCGATACCGTGCGTGATGTGATACCGGTACATGATACACAGCTGACCGTGGATGTCTCTCGGCAGGTGGAGCAGGTACGACTGGTACCCCAGTGTACCGACCTTGCCTTTGCAGAGACTGCGGATGGGAAGATCACCTGTACGGTCCCGGTGATAGACGGACACCAGATGCTGGAACTGATCTGCAGAGAGCAGTAGCTGTGAAGAAGGAGAACCACAGAGATGAACAGTAAAGAACGGATACGAAGAGCGTATACCCACCAGAGGGTCGACCGGGTCCCGGTCCACTTTGAATCTACCGAGTATGTGGCACAGAGCCTTCTGAACCACTACGGAGCAGCTGATCTTCGTTCTCTGCTGGGGATCCTGGAAGTGGACCTGATCTCCGTAGAACCGGTCTACCGGGGACCGGTATTCGATGCGGTGCAGCTGACTGGCAGGGACTATACCAGAGAAGAGCTCTTCGGGGCGGTAAGAGAGTACAAGTGGAACGGCATCGAGTACAATGACAGGATCATAAGACACCCCTTGAGGGGGGCGACCCAGGCCAATGAGGTCGAGCAGATGATCGAATGGCCGAAGAGCGAGTGGTTCGATTATGAGAGCATCAAGCGTCAGCTTGATACCCTCGAAGACCACGGCACGATCTTTGGCCATTGGGGTCCGTTCCAGACTGCGACCTACCTCTACCCCGAGGAGATGCTCTACCTTGATATGGCGCTGAACTCCGATGTGGTGCATGCGATCTTCAATAGGATGCATGAGTTTGAACTGATGCACTATGAACAGATCCTCAAAGCAGGGGAGGGCAGGATCGATATCCTGCGCACCCATGATGATTACGGATCCCAGCGGGGACTGCTCTTCGGTATCCCGATGTGGAGGGAGTACTTCGCACAGCATACCAGAGAGCTGACTTCCCTGGCCCACAGCTATGGAGCCTTCTTCCAGCAGCACTCCTGCGGTAGTGTACGTCAGCTGATCCCGGAACTGATAGCCTGTGAGGTAGATGGTTTGGAACCTATCCAGCCCGTAGCAGGCATGGAACCAGAAGAGTTGTACGAACACTATGCAGGACAGATCTGTTTCATAGGGGGGATAGACACCCAGGATCTTCTGCCGAACGGTACCCCTGAAGAGGTATCTGCTGAGATCAGCAGATACCTGAAGGCCTTCGATGCCCTGCATGGAGGTTACATCCTCTTTCCCAGCCAGTCCTGGGAATCCTGTGTCCCCATCGCCAACATAGAGGCCTTCTACCAGGCAGATCGGAAGTAACCGGAGGAGGGGGATTGAGCAAAGATGAGAGTTTCTTGGTAAGATGTTTTATAATGAGATAATCAAGAAAATTATTGTGATAGGGAATGTCTATATGAAAGACCTGAAAA